>FTIU01001358.1_pt2 | contig 12185 bp, 9 predicted proteins | sample 1658461 | NCBI WGS metagenome assembly FTIU01 (sample SAMEA3914827, study PRJEB12502) | metagenome | biome: forest; material: soil | place: Canada | collected 2011-07-03 | depth 0.3 m | reverse complement strand
TCGTCGGACTGGTACCGCTGTTCATTCTCTGGTTCGGCATTGGCGAGTTCACCAAGGTGACGCTGATCGCCTTTGCCACCACCTTCCCCATGTACCTGACACTGTACAGCGGCATCCGCAGCATCGACGCCAAGCTGATTGAAGCCGGACGCCTGTTCGGCCTTAGCCATCTCGGCTTGATCTGGCATGTGATCCTGCCGGGCGCGTTGCCGTCCTTCCTGCTCGGCCTGCGTTATGCGCTTGGCATCAGCTGGCTGTCGCTGGTCATCGTCGAACAGATCAACGCCACCGCCGGCCTCGGCTACCTGATCAACAACGCCCGCGATTTCATGCGCACCGACATCATCGTCGTCTGCCTTCTGGCTTACAGCCTGCTGGGTCTGTTCACCGACTTGCTGGTGCGCAGTATCGAGCACTTTGCGCTGGCCTGGCGCCCCTCTTTCATCAAGGATTGACGATGCTCACAGCTAAACTTTCTGTCGCCGACACAAACCGCTTGCGCGACGCAGCATCCGAACCGGAAATCATCCGCCCGCCCGTCGATACCAACGCCGTGCGCGCCCGCCAATTGAGCAAACGCTTTGGCCACAACACGATCCTGGATCGGCTCGACCTCGACATTCGCCCCGGTGAATTCATCGCCCTGCTCGGCCGCAGCGGCTCCGGCAAGACCACACTGCTGCGCGCGCTGGCCGGACTGGACCAGATCAGTTCCGGCGACCTGCAAGTACCAAAGGCACGCGCCGCGGTATTCCAGGAACCACGCCTGATGCCATGGAAGCGCGCCTGGCGCAATGTCGTCATGGGCCTGCGCATAACCCATGCCCGCGACCGTGCGCGGCAAGCACTGACCGAAGTCGGTCTGGCGCATCGCGAAAACGCCTGGCCCGGCACTCTTTCCGGCGGTGAAGCGCAACGCGTGGCGCTGGCGCGGGCGCTGGTGCGTGAACCGCAACTGCTGTTGCTGGACGAACCGTTCGCCGCACTGGATGCGTTGACCCGCATCCGTATGCATCAGCTGATCCTGTCGCTGTGGCGCGCCCATCAGCCGGCAGTATTGCTGGTTACGCACGACGTCGATGAGGCTGTATTGCTGGCCGACCGCGTTCTGGTGCTGGAAGGCGGCCGCATCGTCGCCGATCTCCGTATCGACCAGCAACGCCCGCGCAGCGCTGAGAATCATGCGTTCCAGAAGGTGCGGACGCAGTTGCTGCAGCTGTTGGGCGTCGAACTCGATACTGATGCCGACGTCAATAGCGCCGCCGCTGCCGCCAAACCTGCATTGCATCTGGTCCCGCAGTCGCCAGCCGCCCCCTTCAACCTGAGTAACTTTTCGATCTGAATCCATGTCAGCCAATTTCTTGACTCCATTGCCGACGCTCGACGCAATCAGCAATCTCGATACGCCCGAGTTCGACCAACTGCTGGCAACCCTGAGTGCCGAATTCGCTGCCAGCGCCGCGCAGCATGACCGTGATGGCAGTTTTCCTCATCGCAATTTCGAGCGTTTGCACGAGCATGGCTTGCTGGCGCTGACCGTACCGCGCGTGTTTGGCGGATTCGCCGCCAACCTGGCGCAAACCCGCAAAGTGATTGCCGCTGTGGCTTACGGCGACCCATCCACCGCACTGGTGTTGACCATGCAATACCTGCAACACACCGCGACCCCGCGCACCACACGCTGGCCGCCGCACCTGTATCGGCAAGTAGCTGCAGATGCGGTGCGAGACGGCGCCCTGATTAATGCGCTGCGGGTCGAACCGGAGCTCGGCACGCCGGCGCGGGGCGGCCTGCCAGCCACTGTAGCGCGCCGGGTGCCTGAAGGCTGGCGCATCAGCGGCCGTAAGCTCTATTCGACTGGCATTCCGCGCCTTACCTGGCTTACCGTCTGGGCTCGCAGCGACGATCCGGAACCGCTGGTCGGCGCCTGGCTGGTGCATCGCGACACGCCGGGCATCTCGGTCATCGAAAACTGGGACCATCTCGGCATGCGCGCCACCGGCAGTCACGAAGTAGTGTTCGACAACGTGCTGGTGCCGGCCGAACATGCCGTCGACGTAGCGCCGGCTTCCAGCCCGTCCGAGCTGGATCCGTCCTTGTTGCTTTGGATGTCGGTATTGCTGGGAGCGATTTACGACGGTGTCGCCCGTGCCGCCCGCGACTGGCTGGTCGAATGGCTGCAGACGCGGGTACCGGCCAATCTCGGTGCTTCGTTGGCGACTCTCCCCCGCTTTCAGGAAGTAGTCGGCCAGCTCGACGCATGGCTGTTCTCCAACCGCATTTTGCTGGACGCAGCGATTGCAGGACAGGCCACGGCCGGCGACAGCAGCCGCATCAAATACCTGGTCACCACCCAGGCCATAGCAGTAGTCGAAAAGGCCATCGAAATCAGCGGCAACCCAGGGCTGTCACGCAGCAACGCACTGGAACGGCATTACCGCAATGTGCTTTGCAGCCGCATCCATACGCCGCAAAACGACACCATCCTGGTGGCTGGCGGACGCGCCGCGTTTGCCGGTCAGCCGCAAGCACGGCAGCAATCACAGCAACAGCAACAGCAACAGCAACAATTACAACCACAGACGACCGCAGTGCGCGCCGCCTGACCTTCCACAATCTCACACAAGGATTTAACATGAGCATCGAATTCATCGGTATCTCCGCCACCCAGGAAGCTTCCGAAACGCTTTTGCCGCACGGCCCTGTGATTGATAAAAGTTTTGTCGGCGCCATCGCCCGTGCGCACGAGTACGCCGGTTTCGACCGGGTGCTGGTGGCCCATAGCAGCAGCTCGGTGGATGGCTTTCAGGTAGCCGCCTACATCGCACACCAAACCGAACGGCTCGGCATCCTGCTGGCGCACCGGCCCGGTTTCGTAGCGCCGACCCTGGCCGCGCGCCAGCTGGCTACCCTGGATCAATTCAGCGACGGTCGCCTGGCGGTGCATATCATCAGTGGCGGCGACGATACCGAACAACAGCGCGACGGCGACTTCCTGAGCCACGATGAACGTTATCAACGCACCGACGAATATCTGGACGTAGTCAGGAAAACCTGGACTGCCAGCGCCCCTTTCGACCACGAAGGCAAACATTATCGGGTCAAGGGCCAGAACGCGGCGGTACGTTCATCGCAAAAGCCGCACCTGCCAATCTATTTCGGCGGTTCTTCGGATATCGCCATTGAAGTCGCCGGCAAGCATGCCGACGTCTATGCACTGTGGGGCGAGTCGCTGGAGCAGGTGAAGGAAACCGTGGACAAGGTACGCGCCGCCGCCGGCCGCCACGGCCGCGCCGACAAGATCCGTTTCAGCCTGTCGCTGCGCCCGATCCTCGGCGCCACCGAAGAGCAAGCCTGGGCCAAGGCCGATCACATCCTGGAACAAGCCACTGCTAACGCCAACAAAAACGTATTCTTCGCCAGCCGCCCGCAACAACCGAAAAACGTCGGATCGCAACGCCTGTTGGCCGCCGCAGCACAAGGCACGGTAGTCGACAAGCGCCTGTGGACCGGAATTACCGCTTTGACCAAGGCCGCCGGCAACTCGACCGCGCTGGTCGGCACGCCGGAGCAGGTAACGGAATCTCTGCTTGATTACCATGACCTCGGCATCACGACATTCCTGATCCGTGGTTTCGATCCGGTCGTCGACGCTCTGCAGTATGGCCGCGAACTGCTGCCGCTGGTGCGCCGCGCAGTGGCTGAACGCGAATCGGCAAGCAGGGCGCCGACGCAACAGGCTGCCTGAGCGGAGTCCGGTCCATGAGTGAAATCATCATCGCCAGCCAGTTCGATCCCGCAGTCAATGTGAAACTCGCTAACCAGGCCAACGTACGGGTCATCGATCTGCCGCCGGGGCCATTGGCGGCGCTTCCCGATGATGCGGCCGATGCCAGCGTGCTGTTTGCGCTGCCGTTCAGCAAAGCCGGCAACGCCGCTGCCACCCTGGCGGCGCCGATACCCCAAGGCTGGCCCTTCAAACTGGACTGGGTGCAACTGGCTTCGGTAGGTATCGACTACTACCCGTCCTGGTTGTTTCAAGGGCCGGTGGTGACTTCTGCCCGTGGCACGGCGTCGGATGCGATCGCGGAATACGTGCTGGCGGCTATCTTCAGCGTCGCCAAACGCATCCCGGAAATCTGGCTGAATGATGCATCGCAGTGGCAACGGCAATCGCTGGCGCTGGTACAGGGCAGTGTGCTGGGCTTGTATGGCTTCGGCTCGATCGGCCGCGCGCTGGCACAACGGGCTCAAGCGCTGGGTATCCAGGTGTTGGCGCTGCGTCGCTCTGATGCACCGTTTGAAATAGAAGGCGTGGAAGGTGTCGCCAGCCTGGCTGAACTGGCGGCACGCTCCGACCATCTGGTATTGGCCGCACCGGCCACCGCCGTCACCCGCCATGCCATCAATCATGCGGTACTGGCGCAAGCCAAACCCGGCCTGCATGTGATCAACATCGCGCGCGGCAGCCTGATCGACAACGAGGCGCTGCTGGCGGCGCTGGATAGCGGCCGCATCGGCCTGGCAACGCTGGATGTCACCGAACCCGAGCCGCTGCCGGCCGGACATCGTTTCTACAGTCATCCGCAAGTGCGGTTGTCGCCACATATTTCGCCAAGCACGGATCACATCGTACAGGCGCTGCTCGACAAATTCCTTGGCAACCTGCAACGCTTCCGCAGCGGCCAGCCCTTGGCTGATGTGGTCGACCTGGTGCGCGGTTATTGAAATCACTCGAACTCACTCAGACATCACTCTGATCAACATTCAAGGATCCAACCTCATGAGCACCTCCCCCCTTCATAGCGCGCCGCTGTCCAAGCCGCATCTGCGGGTAGTCGGCAATCCGCCGCCGCGGCCGGCGATCTACTCGGCGCCGCGTGATGCCGACGGCAATATCATCTTCGCTGAACCACCGCCGCCGCCAACGCTGGAAGCCGCGCGCCTGCACCGCAAGCAGCGGCTGGCGGCGTCGTTCCGTTTATTCGCCCGCTACGGCTACGACATGGGCGGCGCCGGCCATATCACCGCCCGCGATCCGGAAAATCCGGATCATTTCTGGGTCAACCCGGCCGGCGTCTACTTCGGCCACATCCGGGTCTCGGACCTGCTGCTGGTCAGCCACAGCGGCAAGATCCTGCATGGCGACGGCCTGTTGAACCGCGCCGCCTTCGCCATACATTCGGAATTGCACAAGGTGCGTCCCGACGTCATCGCGGCTGCCCATTCGCACGGCTTGTGGGGTAAGGCTTTCTCGGCGCAGGGGCGCTTGCTCGATCCGCTGACCCAGGATTCCTGCGCCTTCTACAACGACCACGTGATTTTCTCCGAATACAGCGGTGTCGTGCTCGACACCAGCGAAGGCGAACGCATCGCCAAAAAACTCGGCAATCACAAGGCTGCGATCTTGCAAAACCATGGGCTGCTGACGGTCGGCGGCTCGGTCGAGTCGGCGGTGTGGCGTTACATTGCCATGGAAAACGCCGCCCAGGCGCAACTGATCTCCGAAGCCGCCGGACCCACCAAGCCACTGTCGCAAGCCGTGGCGCAACACACCGCTTCGCAGATCGGCAGTGACGCCGGCGGCTGGTTCAGCTTCCAGCCGCTGTGGGATGTGGTGACGCGTGAAGAACCCGATCTGTTCGATTGAAAGGATAAAGATGACGCATCACCATTCGGCAGGCTTCAGCCGCCGTCGTTTTCTCCAGGCCAGCGCTGGCGCCAGTCTTGGACTGAGTCTTGGCTTCGCTGCCGGCAACGCACCGGCCGCTCCGCTTTCGCGCGATACTTTGCTGCGGGTCGCTTCGTACAAAGGCGATGCGTCGTTCTTCTACAAGGATGTCGGTACGGATAATTTTCCCTATCGCGTCAGTTACGCCGAATTCGCCGGCGGCAACCTGATCGTCGAGGCCATCTCGGGCGGCTCCATCGACCTCGGCGGCATGAGCGAAATCCCGCCCATCTTCTCCGTGCAAAACGGAGCGCCATTAAAACTGATTGCGGTGCTGCGCGGCGACGTCAACAACCAGGTGCTGCTGGTGCCGCCGCAATCGAAAATCCGCGACGTAGCTGAATTGAAAGGCTTGCGCGTCGGTTACGTGCGTTCGACCACCTCGCACTACCTGTTGCTTCGTTTCCTCAAGGAAAAGGGCTTGAGTTTTGCCGACATCAAACCGGTCAGCCTGTCGCCGCAAGACGGATTAGCGGCATTCCAGAGCGGCCAACTCGATGCCTGGGTCATCTACGGCCCGCTGATCCAGCTAGCCCGCAAGCAAGGTGCGCGCATCGTCAAGACCGCGCTCGGCTACCTGTCCGGTAACTATCTGCTGGCAGCGCACGCCAAGGCCATCGCCGACCCGGCCAGGCATGCCGCCATCGGCGATTACCTGCTGCGCGAGCGCAAGGTCTATGAGTGGATCAACCGTAATCCGGATGCGTATGCCAGCAAGCTGGCACAAATCACCGGCTTGCCGAAATGGCTGTTCGACGAGCAGCGCAAGCTGCAAAGCCAGCCGACTGAACTGGTCGCGATCGACGACGCGGCAATCCGCTCGCAGCAACAGGTTGCCGATGTCTTCACCGAAAACAAGGTGCTCGACCGCCGCATCGATGTCAGCGGTTTATGGGATCGCAGTTTCAATAGTGTGCTAGGCTAAGAACTTGTCATTTAATTATCATTTTCAACGTAAAGAGAAATAAATATGAAGAAAACCAATGTTCTTTTGAACCTGGCGCTTGGCGGATTGTTGCTCGGCGCCGCGAGCGCCGGCGCCCAGGAAATCAAACGCATCCCGCTGCCAAATTCCGATTTCCCGATCCTGCAAGCTGTGGTGGTGCCGCCGAATGCCAGCACCATCTATCTCAGCGGTATCCTGCCGGAAGTCAGCAACAAGGATGCGCCGAAAGGTTCGCTTGAAGCTTTCGGCGATACCGAGACGCAAACCGTTTCGGTGTTCCGCCGCATTGAAGCCGCCCTCGCCAGCCAGGGCCTGACCCTCGGCGATATCATTCAATTGAAGGTATTCCTGGTAGGCGACCCGCGCAAGGACGGCAAGCTGGATTTCGCCGGCTTCCAGTCCGGTTACACGAAGTTCTTCTCGACCAAAGAGCAGCCCAATAAACCGGTGCGCACAACCATCCAGATCGCCGGCCTGGCACTGCCCGGCGCGCTGGTAGAAATCGAAGCTACCGCAGCCAAGGTGCGCTAAACAGCAAATCGGATCAGCCGCCCCGGCTGTACTCCTGCATCAATTCCGGAGCCGTGCTGCGCATGGCTCCGCGTCTCCGCATAAGCTCGCCTGCAACTTCAGTCCTGCATGCCGGAAGGCTGTCCTTCGCCTATTCCCTGCCACACATTACGACTCTATTTTCATTCTCGATATGCATATTTAGATAGAACAATAATTACGTTCATTTATTATTATTTGCTGTGTACCATCGGCTCACCGACTACTTACCACGGAGCGCAAGATGGCCAATGCACAGAAAAATACAGCACCAGTCAAACGTCAGATAAAACTCGGCACCACCATCCAGGGCGCAGGCACCACGCAATCCGGCTGGAAGCATCAGGAGGTGGCGCTCGATGCCAGCGTCAGCTTCGCGCATTACAAGCAGGTTGCGCAGAAAGCCGAAGCCGGCAAGTTCGATTTCCTGTTCATCGTCGACAGCACCTTCATCACGCCGAAATCCGCGCCGCACTATCTGAACCGGCTGGAACCGCTGACCGCCTTGTCCGCACTGTCCACCGTGACGACCAACCTCGGCCTGGTCGGGACGTTGTCGGTGTCGTTTACCGAGCCGTACACAGCCGCCAGGCAGTTTGCCTCGCTCGACCTGCTCAGCCAGGGCCGCGCCGGCTGGAACGTGGTGACCACAGGACTGGAAGGCGCGGCGCTCAACTACAGCAAGACCGAGCATTTGCCGCACAACGTTCGCTACAAGCTGGCGCAGGAGCACCTGCAGGTTGTCCAAGGCCTGTGGGATTCCTGGGAAGACGATGCCTTCGTCGGCGACCGCAAAGCCGGCATCTTCTTCCATCCGGAAAAATTGCATGCCCTCGATCACAAGGGAGAATTTTTCTCGGTCAAGGGTCCACTCAACATCGCTCGTTCCAAACAAGGCCAGCCAGTGATTTTCCAGGCCGGCAGCTCGGAAGATGGACGCAACCTGGCAGCCGGCAGCGCCGATGCCATCTTCACCATCCACGACAGCTTCGAGCAGGCGCGCGAGTTCTACCAGGACATCAAACGCAGAACTGCCGCCTTCGGCCGCGCACCGGAAGAAATCCTGGTGCTGCCTGGCATCGATCCGATCATCGGCCGCACCGAGGAAGAGGCCGAGCGCAAGTACCAGGAACGGGTCGACCTGGTCACTATCGAGGAGGCGCTGGATCAACTTGGGCGGCCGTTCACTTATCTCGATTTCTCCGTCTATCCGCTCGATGCGCCGTTCCCTGAACTGGGCGACATCGGCAGCAACAGCTACCGCAGCTATACCGACAAGATCAAGCAAGTGGCAAAGGAAGAAAAACTCACCTTGCGCCAGACCGCCTTGCGCTTTGCGGTACCGCGCAGCAGCTTCATCGGCACGCCGGAACAGGTGGCCGACATTGCGCAAAAGTGGTTCGAGCAAGGCGCCGCCGACGGCTTCATTATCGGCACCGCCACCGCCAGCGGGCTCGACGATTTCGTCGACCTCGTGGTGCCTATCCTGCAAGCCCGCGGCCTGTTTCGCACGGAGTATGAACACGATACCTTGCGCGGCAACCTAGGACTGAAATTTGTGGAAAACCGTCACACGCAAGCAGGCGAAGCGGTTAAAAAAATCGCTGCATAACAACAACTTATCAATCAACCAGGTAAGCAAGGGGAAAGTATGTCGTCAGCACCACCTAGTCACCAGACCCAATCAAATCTCAACAAAATAAAACTAACCGGCATCGCCGTCGCAGTCAGCGGCTTGTTTGCAGCAGGTACGGCGCTAGCCGCCGATAGCGCCGACAAAAGCACAAATATCGGCAACATCCAGGACGTGGTGGTTACCACCGGTACCCGCGATACGCAAAAGGCTGCGCGCGAAAGCCTTAGCCCGATCGATGTAATCAGCGCCGCCGAGCTGCAAAAGACTGGCCAGACCGACTTGCGCGATGCGCTGGTCAAGCTGTTGCCATCAATCACCCGCCAGGCACTGGGCGGCGATGCCGCCAACCTGACCAGCGCCCTCACCATGCGCGGCCTCAGTCCGAACCATGTGCTGGTGCTGGTCAACGGCAAGCGCCGCCATACCTCAGCCAACATTACCGCCGACTCAGGGCCGCAGCAAGGTTCGACACCGGTCGATATCGATCTGATCCCGGTCAGCGCAGTCGATCACATCGAAATCCTGCGCGATGGCGCCGCCGCGCAATACGGCTCGGACGCCATCGCCGGGGTCATCAACATCATCCTGAAATCCACCGGCCGCGGCGGCAGCGCCACCACCAGCATCGGCCGGTACAATGCCGGCGACGGCCTGAACTTCGGCGGCGCCGCCGACATCGGCACCGAACTGGGCCGCGACGGCTTCCTACACCTGAGCGCCGAATATCGCAACCAGGACCATACTAATCGCGGCGGACTCGACAGCCGCACCAACACCAACGTTAACAAAATCCTCGGCGATCCCGAAATCAAGCGTGAATCGGTCGCCTTCAATGCCGGTTACGCAGTTAACGACAATGTCGAACTGTATGGCTTCGGCACCTATGCGCACCGCACCAGTGCCAGCTACCAGAATTACCGGTTGCCATCGGTACTGCCGTCGATCTACCCCAACGGTTTTACGCCGCAGGAGACCAGCAGCGAAAACGACTATTCGCTTACCGGGGGCATCCGCGGCGACCGCCTTGGGGCATGGCACTGGGACCTGAGCTCGACCTATGGCGGCGACGACATCAACATCGGCATGACCGACTCCGCCAATACCAGCCTGTTCGCCGCCACCGGCAGCACGCCAACCGGGTTCCACCTGGCGCAGTACAAGAATTTCCAGTGGACCAATAACCTGGACCTGGGACGCCCGATCGATGTCGGCTTCCTCCCGGCGCCGCTGAATGTCTCTCTCGGCGCCGAACATCGGCAAGAAACCTACCAGGTCGGCGCCGGCGATGCCGCTTCATCGTTCGGCAGCGGTAGCCAGGCTTTACCAGGCCTGGGCGCGCTCAGCGTCGGCAGCTTCTCGCGCAATGTCCTGGCCAGTTATCTGGACGTCTCCACCAAACTGACGCCGCAATGGGAAGTCGACCTGGCCGGCCGTTTCGAGCACTACAGCGATGCCGGCAACACCACCAACGGCAAGTTTTCGACACGCTATGAAATCGATCCACGGCTGGCAGTGCGAGCCACGGTCAGCACCGGGTTCCGTGCACCGTCGCTGGCACAGGAGTATTACACCAGCCTGGCGGTATCGCCGACCAGCGCCAACGGCCTGCTGGGAGTCAACTCAGCGGCGGCAAAGAGCCTGGGCGCGCAACCATTGAAACCGGAGAAATCCACCAGTTTCAACGTCGGCATCGTCGCCGAGCCGGTCGATAAGCTCAGTGTCACCGTAGACGCTTACCAGATCGGCATCAAGGACCGCATCGTCCAAGGCGGCAGCTATTCAGGCCAGACCGCTATCGATGCGCTGACCTCTTCCGGTCTCAACCTGCCATCCGGCTTGACCTCGGTACAGGCCAGCTATTTCGCCAACGGCGTCGACACCCGCACGCGCGGCATCGATATTGTCGCCACCTACAAGACCAACCTGAAGGAATGGGGCAAGATCGACTGGGATTTCGGCGCCAACCTGAATCAGACCAGCGTCACGCGGATTGCCAGGGATGCCAACGGCAATATTCTTTTGAACGCGCAGCAGATCGGTTACCTGACCACCGCTACGCCGCGCAACAAGCTGATCCTGGGCGGCGTCTGGAGCAAGGATAAATGGGGTACCAGCCTGCATGTGACGCGTTTCGGCAAAACCTCCACCGAGGCAACCTACTACACCGGCCCGAACGCGTTCTCAACCAGCACCTTCAACCACATTGAGAATACGCCGAAATTCATCACCGACCTGGAAGTACGCTATGCATTCACGAATAGCTTCCAGGTAGCGCTCGGGGCCAACAATCTGTTCAACATCTATCCGACCAGGCTGCCGCCGGAAAACCGCTACCTCGGCGTCAGCCAGTACAACATCTATTCGTCGCAAATCGGCGTCAACGGTGCTTTCTATTACTTGCGGGCGAACTACAAGTTCTGATCCTCATGGATCTGGTCCACCACTTTGCGGAATCACCAACAACGACATGACAAACATGCAAAACACCATCAGCCGGCGCCAGTTGCTGTCGCTGGTCGGCAAGGCGGCGGGCGGCGCCGCCATGTACCAGGCGATGACCAGCCTCGGCTTTGCCGCGCAGTCCACCTACAACGGACCGCTGCAGTTGCAAGGCGCGCCCAAAAACACCACGGTCCTGATCCTTGGCGCAGGCATCGCCGGCCTGGTAGCAGCCTACGAGCTGAAACAGGCCGGCTACCAAGTCAAGGTGCTGGAATATAACAAGCGCGCCGGAGGCCGCTCCTGGACCATCCGCGGCGGCGACGAATACACAGAGCTCGGCGGCGCCAGGCAGCGCTGCGAATTCGACCAGGGCCACTATATCAATCCAGGCCCCTGGCGGATTCCATACAACCATCACGCGATACTCGATTACGCCAAACGCCTTGGCGTGCCGCTGGAGCCGTTTATCCAGGTCAACTATAACGCCTACCTGCATGCGAAAAAGGCCTATGGCGGCAAGCCGCAACGCTACCGCCAGGTACAAGCCGATTACCACGGTTACGTGGCTGAACTGCTAGGCAAGGCGGTCAACAAAAATCAGCTCGATGTGGCGTTGACGCGCGAAGACCAGGAAAAATTGCTGGAGTCATTGAAAAATTGGGGCGCGCTCGACAAGGATTATCGCTACCTGTCCAGTCCGCTGACCAGCGACCGCCGTGGTTACGACATCGATCATGGCGGTGGCCTGATGCCGGATGCGGTCCCATCCAAACCGTTGAAACTGGATGAGTTGCTGCAATCCGGTTTATGGCAAAAACTGTCGGCAGGTAGCGGGCAGGAATTCCAGAGTTCGATTTTCCAGCCGGTGGGCGGCATGGACA
>FTIU01002820.1_pt4 | contig 12449 bp, 12 predicted proteins | sample 1658461 | NCBI WGS metagenome assembly FTIU01 (sample SAMEA3914827, study PRJEB12502) | metagenome | biome: forest; material: soil | place: Canada | collected 2011-07-03 | depth 0.3 m | reverse complement strand
CGAGGATGCGATCAAGGCCGAGACCGCAATGCAAGCCGGAGTCAAGGTGCTGGGCCCGGAGCAGCATGCGGCACTGCCGGAACTGGTGGGGCGGCTATATGAGGTAACGCAAGGCAAGATCTCGGTCGACGAGGTGGAAAACCTGGATCCCGCCACCGCAATTACCATCGAACGAGTCAAGCGCGCCGGCCAGGTGATCGAGGTGAGCCCGCAGCTGATGCTGCAGCCGCACGATATCGTGCTGGTGGTTGGCCGCCGCGAAGCCGTGGTCAGCACTTCCGGTTTCCTGGGCAAGGAAGTGTACGCGGTCGAGGGCATGGAACTGACCATGCAGCATCGGGAAGTGGTGCTGACCAACAAGGAATTCCATAATAAAAGCGTGGCAGAAATCCGCACCCAGACTGCGGGTGCGGTACGCCATGGCATTTTCGTGGTGCAGATCAGCCGCATGGGACAGCCGCTGACGATCCTGCCTGAAACCGTCGTGCAAGTGGGTGACGTGGTGTCAATCTACGGTGCCGAACAAGACGTAAAACGGGTCGCCGATATCGTCGGTTATGTGATCGTGCCGAGCGCCAAAACCGACTTCGTCTATCTGGGAGCAGGCTTGGTGGTCGGTTTGCTGGTCGGCTTGCTGGTGGCTAAGGTCGGCTCGATTCCCCTGACGCTGGGCAGCGGCGGCGGCGCCCTGCTATCCGGTTTGCTGTTTGGCTGGTTTCGCTCCAAACACCAATCCTTCGGCGCCATGCCTGTCGCCGCGGTGCAGATACTGAAAGACCTTGGTCTGGCTGGTTTCGTGGTGGCGGTCGGCCTGTCTTCGGGCTTGCAGGCGGTGCAGACCGTGCGGCAGCAGGGTTTCACCATCTTCGGCGTCGGCGTGGTGGTGACCATCGTGCCGATGATCCTGACCATGCTGATCGGACGTTACATACTGCGTTACGACAATACGGCTGTGTTCGCCGGCGCTCTCAGCGGCTCGCGCAGCGCCAATCCGGCGTTCGGCGAGGTGCTCGACAAGGCTGAGAATGCGATTCCCACCGTGCCTTTCGCCATCACCTATGCATTGGCCAATGTATTCCTGACTTTGCTTGGGCCGTTGATCGTGGCCTTGGTTTGATGCCAGCTGTAAAACGAATTCCAGATAGATCGTCCCCGGTCCGTTGCGACGGACTGAAACCACTCAATAAGGAGTTTCGAAATGGATTTTAGTAACCCAGACAAGCTAGCCCTATTAAGCCCGTTTGAATTGAAGGATGCATTGATCCAGGTAGCGGCGAAAAGCGATCGCTCGATGCTCAACGCCGGTCGCGGCAATCCGAATTTCCTGGCAACCACGCCGCGCCACGGCTTCTTCCAGTTCGGCCTGTTTGCCATGAGCGAAGCCGAGCGATCCTATGTCTACATGGATGGCGTCGGCGGTTTTCCGAAACGCGACGGCATCGAGGCGCGTTTCGATATTTTCATCAAGGCCCATGCCGGCATCGACGGCGTTCGTTTCATTGAAGCCGCCGTGTCCTATGTACGCGACCAGCTGGGTCTGTCGGCCGGCGATTTCCTCTATGAGATGTGCGTAGCCATCCTCGGCTGTAACTATCCGGTGCCGGATCGCATGCTGAGCCTGAGCGAGAAGATTGTCGGCCAGTACATTCGCCAGGAGATGATCGGCGAACATCCGTTCATCGGCAATTTCGACATGTACGCGGTAGAAGGCGGCACCGCCGCCATGACCTACATCTTCAACAGCCTGCGCGAAAACCATATTATCGAAGCGGGCGACACCATCGCTCTCGGCATGCCGATCTTCACGCCATATATCGAAATCCCGCACCTTAACGACTACCAGCTGGTCGAGCTGCTGATCGATGCGCCGTCAGAGAACAACTGGCAGTTCACCAGGAAAGAACTGGATAAACTGCTCGACCCCAAGGTCAAGGCGTTTTTCCTGGTCAATCCCAGCAACCCGCCTTCGGTCAGGATCAATGACGAGACGCTGGCCTATATTGCCGAGATTGTCAGGAAGCGCCCCGACCTGATCATTCTCACCGACGATGTGTACGGTACTTTCGCCGATAACTTCGTATCGCTGTTTGCGATCTGTCCCTACAACACTATTCTGGTGTATTCCTTCTCCAAGTATTTCGGCGCCACCGGCTGGCGCATGGGGGTGGTTGCAACCCATGAAAAAAATATCCTGGACGACAAGATCGCGAAGCTGCCAGAGGCGCGGCGCAAGGAACTGGACCAGCGCTACAACTCGATCACCACCGAACCGCGCGCACTGAAATTCATAGACCGTCTGGTGGCCGACAGCCGCACCGTGGCGCTCAACCACACCGCCGGCTTGTCGACCCCGGTGCAGGCGCAGATGACGTTGTTCTCCCTGTATTCGTTGCTGGATGAACCGCAGAATTACAAGAAATCGATGAAGCGCATCGTCCTGCGTCGCAAGGAAGCCTTGTACCAGGCCTTAGCCTTGCCGTTGCCGGTTGATCCCGATTCGGTCCACTATTACCATCTGCTCGATCTGGAAACGCTGGCCACGGCAATGTACAGCGCCGATTTCGCCAAGTGGATGGTGAAGCGGCTGAAGCCGAACGAAGCGCTGTTCCGGCTGGCGGAAGAAACCGGCGTCATTTTGCTGCCAGGCCGCGGCTTCGGCACGGCACACGCTTCGGCGCGGGTGTCGCTAGCCAATCTGAACGAATACGACTATACCAATATCGGCAAATCGATCCGCAAGCTGGCGTTGGAATTCCATACGCAGTTCGAGAAAGCTGCGGGTGGAAAACCGAAGGTAACGAAGGCCGGAAAGAAAGCCAAAAAATAGTCGCGTAGGGTGGGCACAAAGGCGTGCCCACCCTACGAGTTCGGTTACGGGCGATATCCGTCGTTCAGGGTTTTCAGGAAAGCGATGACATCCTTGATTTCACCATCCGTCAGCGCCGGCCGGTCGCCGGGCTTGCGATCGAACGGTGCTTCGACATTGACGTTGCCACGATATTCCTCGGGCAGGTCGTCGTATTTGTGCACCGTGCCATCCTTATCGCGTGGATACCATTTCTGCGGCTGGGTATCGCGCTGCACGTAGAATTTCATCACCTGTTCCAGGCTGGTGAACGCGCCGTTATGGAAAAACACCTGGCGCGTGGCGACGTTGCGCAAGGATGGTGTCTTGAACATGCCGCAATACTCTGTCTTGTCCTTGAGATCGGTACGATCCGGGCCGCACAGGCCCATATCGAAATACTTCGGATCGGCGTTGGCAGGGATATGCGGGTTGCGCGGCACGCCGATGGCGATCAGGCCGTAATCGGTAAATTGCGGAAATGCGCCGCTAGCCGTGATTTCGCTGATATGGCATGAGGCGCAATTGCCTTTGGCCGGATCGTTAAACAGGCGCAAGCCGTTCAACTCTTGTTTGCTGAGCTGGGTTTGCTGGCGCAAGAAGGCATCGTACTTGCTGTTGTACGGATAAAACTCGGTCGGGCTTTCCTGGAATACTTCAAGTGCCATCAGCGCCCATTTGAAGGCCTGTTCCTGATTGTCGAAGATATCCTCGCCAAAGGTTGCGCGGAACTGCGCTGCGTAACTGGCTTTTTTCAGTTTTGCCACAACCTCGGCCGCATCTGCGTTACCCATCTCGTGCATCGACAACAGCGGAATCCGCGCCTGATCGTGGGTAGATGGCGCACGGCCGTCCCAGTTGTGGCCGCCGGTAGGGCCGGCGTCGATGCTGTCGTTGCCGTCGTCATCGAAGAAATGCTCGGTGAAAGCCGGCACATTCTGTATGTAACGCAATGAAGGCACCGCGCGTGTGCCCAGCGTTTTCATTTCCTTGCCGCCGAGTTGCACGGCCAGGTTGTTCGGCGGTCCGAACGCATGCTCGGGGCTATGGCAGGTAGCGCAAGACATCTTGCCCGAGGCCGAAAGCGACGGATCGGAAAACATGGTGCGGCCCAGCGCAGCCATGGCAGCTACTGTGGGCTGCTTTTTCAACGTCGGTGCATAGGTCGCGCCGAGGTAGGCCGGGGTTGCCGGGATTGTCGATTTGGCGGATGCCGCCACTTCGGCTTCTGCCCGCTGCTGGCCGCAGCCGTTCAGGAGAAGCGCGGTAAGCGCGGTTATAGCGCCGAGGAGTGCAATGACAGCAGGTTTCATAGAAATGGCGGAGTCCCGGGTGACGAGCGAGGTGCTGCGTCGAATGGGAGGCAAGACTAGCAGCGTTGTATGACAGAACGATGACGTACTCTCTTGCAAAAAATAAATGATGATGGATGGCAAATTTCATACAGCTGAAATATTCAAGGCATAGGATTGCGCTTTTTATCGCCCAGGGAGGGCTTATGAAGCGGACCATGAAATGGTTGCCGGTAACGGTAGCGACAGTGACGTTGTCGGCAGGCTTGAGTGCGTGCGGTGGCGGCGGTGGCGGCTCGGTAGGTGATGGCGGCGCGGTAACGAGCGGCCAGGTGACCGGCAGTTATTACGAAAATGCCCAAGTGTGTTTTGAAGACAAGATCAAGAAAGCCACATGCGATGTCACCTCGCCGGTGGTCAAGACTGCGGCCGACGGTTCGTATTCACTTAAAGGCCAGGGCGCAGTGGTGGCGACTATCGACACCAGCGTTACGCGCCATGAAGTCCTGGGTGACAAAGGCAGCCCCGTAACGCAAAAACTGGTGTTCCGCGCACCTGCCGGACGCAGTGCATTTGTCAGCGCGATCTCGACTGAGCTGGCCGCGGCGATGGACGCCAACGGTGGCGATTTCGCCGACGCAAGCAAGAAGCTGGCCGCCAAGATCGGTACCGCTGAAGCCAACCTGCTGGCAGATATCAACAAGCTCGGCGCAGATGACCTGGCCAAGCTGAAGGCTGAAGCGGCGGAAGTCAACGACGCCATTGCAGATGCTGTGGGCAAAGGCGACAGCGACGATTTCGGCCGGGCCTTGAACAGTGCGTTGGCGAGGAAAAAAATCCAGAACGTGGTGGTGATCTTTGCTGAAAACCGCGGCTTCGACAATTTGTATGGCCTGTTCCCGGGCGCTAACGGTATCCCCGGCGTCAATCCGACTTCTACGTCCAGCTACGTTCCGCAAAAAGACTTCGATGGCAGCACCCTGCCCGTCTTGCCACCAACCTGGGGCGGCATGACCCTGGCTGGCCAGAGCACGGTCATCACCCAGGCGCAATCGGCCAATCTGCCGAACAAGCCGTTCCAGATTGATGATGTCAACAGTCCGATCTATATGTCTTCGGCAGTGATTACCCGCGATCTGGTGCACCGTTTCTACAATAACCAGATGCAGATCAACGGCGGCAAGAATGATAAATTCACCGCTTACTCCGATGCCGGCGGCCTCAGCATGGGTTATTACGACGGCAGCAAGATGAAGCTGTGGAACATCGCCAAGCAATACACGCTGGCCGATAATTTTTTCATGGGCACCTTCGGCGGTTCGTTCCTCACGCATCAATACCTGATCTGCGCCTGCGCTCCGACTTATCCGAACGCCGATGCCGCTACTTCACCTGCGAAGAACAGTATCTCGGCCGTCAATGTGGACGCCAGCGGCAATCTGATCGGCCTGACTCCAGGCACCGGCATGCCGACTTCGGTATTGAACGGCGCAGCGGTGTACCTCAAGGACAGCACCATCACGCCGAAAGATTCTTCCGGCATGTTCTATGCGGTCAACACCATGCAGCCGCCGTATCAGCCTAGCGGCAATAACGCTGCTGCCGTGGCTGCGTACGCCGATCCAAGCAAGGCCACCACCCTGCCAATCCAGACCCAGACCACCATCGGCGATCAGCTGACAATCAAGGGTATCGACTGGGCCTGGTATGCGGGCGCCTGGAATGCCGCACTGGCTGATGCGCCGAATGCCACCCGTAGCGTCATCTATGGCGGCAAGATCCAGTTCCAACCGCATCACCAGCCGTTCAACTACTATAGCCGCTTCGACCCGGCTACTGCAACCGGCGCTACCGAACGTGCCAGCCATCTGAAGGATTTCGACGCCTCGTTCTTGCAGGATGCTGCAGCCGGCAAGTTGCCCGCAGTGGCGTTTTACAAACCGCAGGGTAACCTGAACCAGCACCCCGGTTATGCCAATGTTGCCGACGGCGATGCCCATATCGCCGATGTGATCACCAAGCTGCAAGCCAGCCCTCAATGGAAACACATGCTGATCGTCGTGACATACGATGAAAACGGTGGCTTCTGGGATCACGTCGCGCCACCGAAAGGTGATCGCTGGGGTCCTGGCACACGCTTGCCGACTCTCCTGGTCTCGCCGTATGCTAAGAAAGGTTTCGTCGATCACACCCAGTACGATACCGCTTCCATCCTGCGTTTCATCACCAATCGCTATGCGTTGCCTGTACTGCCAGGCATCACCGCGCGCGACAAAGCACTGGTGGCGAACGGCGGCAAGCCGATGGGTGATTTGACCGGGGCATTGACGCCGGTACCTCAAGAGTAATTCGAGTAATCTGCCAGCAACGAAGAAAGCCGGCTGCCTTGGAAAAGGCAGCCGGCTTTTTACATGGTTTTTATTTGTTTACCAAGCCCCCATCGGTGCCAGCGCCGGCGATATTTCCGCCTCGCTCCAGCGCAACGGCAAGGATGCTTCAACCCGTATCGCCTGCTCCACATGAAAGCGCAGCAAGCGCTCGGCGCCTTTGAAGGCCGCGACTTCTGCACCATCCCAGATCAGCTCGGCGGTGACCGCCAGATATAACAGGTCGCCGCTGATGAAATCAATAAACAGCAGGCCAGCGCGCGGATGCTCGACCAGGTTGCCGAGCGTGTTGAAGAAAAAATTGCCGACGAAATCAGGCACCGTCAGCGTCCTCGCGTCATCGATGCGAACAAAGCCGGGTTTGCCGCCACGGTGTGAAACGTCAACGCCGTGCCGCCGGTCTGCGAAGCCGGAAGCGGTCGTTGATTCACCCGCGGACTTACCCAAATACGCCGTGGCAATGAAGAAGGTGTCTGCGGTCGTGATTAGCGTTTGCATCGCAGCGTCGAGTTGCTGCGCGCGATGCACCACGGGGGTGGCTGCGGCTGCGTTGGCGTTCTCGATCAAGCCGGGCCGGCGCGCCTGGATATATTTCGGACAGTTGCCGAAGCTTTGGTCTACCTTCACCGTCCATCCCGCCGCGCCCAATTTCTCGACCTTGCCGTTCATGCGATTACGGCGGCGCGTGTGCGGTTCGATTCCCAGCAAGCCGAGCGTGGCATTGGCGGCCAGGTTCAACTGTAGCGGATCGGCCGGCAAAACCTGCGCATGAATCGCCAGATGTTCCGAGTCCGGCGAGGTCACGAAACCGGGTGCGCCGATCACTATCGACGCCCACGGCTGCTGCTGCCCATCAATACTGCCGACGATCAGGAATGGCAATTGCTGAAAGAATTCCCGATGCTGGTCCGGCATAAAGCTGCGGATTACCTGGCTGCGGGACGCCATCTTTTCCAATACGCCGACGCGCTGCTGCACTGCGCGTTCGCCGCTGTGGAAAGCGGTAGTTTCGGCTGCCGCCATTTCAGAGTGAGACATGGTTCACCTCCTTGTGTACATCCTTGTACAGGCTCAGGCTGCCAGCGGCGGCCGGGTTGTCTGCATGGCGACAAAGCGCGGCAACGCTTCAATCCGGCCTAGCCATGCGCGGATATTGGGATAGCTATCCAGCGCGACGCCGCCTTCCGGAGCATGCGCTATATAACCGTAGGCGGCGACATCTGCGATGGTCACCTGTGGACCGGCCAGGAACACATGGCTGGCCAGATGCTGTTCCAGAATCGTGAACAGTTGCCTGGCGGTGGCGCAGGCCGCATCATGATCTAGCGGCACGCCGAATAAGGTGATCAGGCGGGCGCTGGCCGGACCTCTGTAGATCTCACCGGATGCCAACGATAGAAAGCGTTGCACGGTTGCGGCTCCCAATGGATCGCGCGGCAGCCAGCTGGCGTCGCCATACTTGCTTGCCAGATAAACCAGGATTGCAGTCGAATCGGCGAGCGTAACCTCACCATCTTCAATCACCGGCACCTGGCCGAACGGGTTTTTGGCCAGGAATCCGGGTTGCTTGTGTTCGCCTGCGCGCAGATCGATATCGATCATTTCAAACGGCAAATCCAGTAAGGACAAAAACAGCTGCACCCTGTGGGCATGGCCGGATAACGCGGCGCGGTAAAGACGGATCGGTTGGGCTGGGCGGGCGGCTGGCATGGTGGATCTCCTGGTTGGTGTGAACCTATGGCTTGAATAAGATGCACCGCAAACGATGCATGAAGAAATTGGCTATCTCTGTACCGAACAATCGGTACAATACAAAAGCAAAGTTGCCCTGTCAAGTAAAACCAGGAAATTCAGAACAATTACTCGGCTAACTGAGGGCCAAGCAGGATGGCAGGGAAGTTTTCTATCATCCGCAAGAACGGACCGTTGCTATCTAAAGCGCGCGATACGATCAGCGATCCCTGAATCGCCACCACGGCATTCTCCGCCCTCACCGCGGCCTCTACCTTATCGATGCCAGCCTCTTCAGCCACCGCCGCCAGCAAGGCCATCAGCGCCCGCATGCGGCCGCCCAGGTGTTGCTGGAACAGCGAGCCGGCTTCGCCGATGGTGAATACATCCATCAGGCAAGGCGCCATGCCGTTAGCGTAATATTCCGTCAACTTGCCGGCGAAACGCTGCAAACGGATGGCCGAGGTCTCGTGGCTGTCCAGTGTCGATAGCACATGATGGGTAAACCAGGTCCCGACCGCGCCCATCGCGGCGCTCGCCATATCTTCCTTGCCGTTTGGAAAATAATGATAGAGGCTGGAACGGCCCAGGCCTGTGGCTTCCGACAAGCGCGACAGGCTGCTGCCCTCGTAGCCATAGCGGCGAAAGGCGGCCAGGATGCGTTCGACGACTTCGTCTCTGGTAAGGGTGGCTGCGGGCATGATTTTGTTCCGGATGGTTGTACCGAATGTTCGTTGTTATCAATGTAGTGGCCGAATAGTAAAACAGCAAGGGCCAGCGCGCAAATTCACCGATTCGTATCTTGCAATTGACGTTCATGCGATAATAGTTGCCTAGCTAATTATATTTGCATAGAATAAAACCATGTTCGATCACTGCCTTTATTTCAACACCACCGCGCTGGCGCGTATCGTGGAGCGCGAGTGGAATGCTGCGTACCAGCCGTTTGACCTGACCGCGCCGCAGGGCTTTGTCTTGCGCGCAGTGCTAAGACAGCCCGGCCTGCTCAATAGCGAACTGGCGGCCATCTTCGGTATCGCGCGGCCAACTGCGACGCGTCTGCTGGATGCACTGGATACTAAAAAACTGATTGAACGCCGGCCCTCCGCCGCAGACGGTCGTGAATGGAATATTTTCCCGACGGCGGCAGCGCTGGAACTGGATGGACCGATCAACGCCGTCAGTGCTGAACTGGAGCGGCGCTTGCGCGGGCAGATCGGTGGCGATCACTTTGATGAATCGATCAGCGCCCTGCGCGGCGTCAGGGAAAGCATCGGCTAAATGCCATGCAATAAGCCGGCTAGACAACCGTAGGGTCGGCAGAATCCGCCCGCCCTACGCGGAGAAATGTCGAATTTGTTTTTTTTAGCCATTTAGTTGTTTAGCTAACTTCTTTGTATAAGGAATCGCCATGTCAGCTACCACACAGGATTTGCAGAAAGCCACAGGCCGTCGCACGGCACTGATCGTGTTTGCCATAGTAGCCGCGGCGCTTGGAATAAGCGCGTGCCTCTATGGGGAATCAAGTCTGCCAGGCGATCAGGATATTTGTGTCGCGGCACATGCTGCGGACTACGGCATTACAACTCAGCAGTTGACGCACGATGCCAGCCATCAATCCGAACTGGTGGCGGTACTCTCATCCTGCTACGGCATGGCGCCCTGAGGCGCGGCTAACGTACAAAGAAAAAACGGCGCACAGCAAAGCCGCGGCAGATAACACCGCACAGAACCAAGGTGTGACTGCCAGCGATTGCAAGGCAATCACGACTTCGTCGAGACCGGCGATGAAAGCCACCAGCGCCAGCAGGCAGATACGACGATCCATGGCAGATTTCTGTTGCGTGAAGGGTTGCGCCGGTTGCGGCGGAAAGTGAGTCGGGTAGTCAACTACTTCCGCAGCTTAGCCGAAGCATCAGGTATTGGGTTTGATGATACCCATCATGACCGCTCTGCTAATGGCATGGCGGGTGCTGTAGACACCCAGTTTCATCGCCACATTCTTCATGTGGAAATACACCGTACGTTGGGATATGCCCAGGATCAGCCCGATTTCGGAGCTGGTTTTGCCGTCTGCACTCCAGCGCAGGCACTCGAGCTCGCGTGCTGAAAGCACCGGGCCCTGATCCGGCGCCGCCTTGCGCCACAAGAATTCAGCCGCTTCCTGCAAATACACGCCGAGCAGCAAGGCATTGGCCTGGACGTTGGTCGACGGTGCTTCCTGGCGCACCGTATTGCTATAGAAGTCGAGGCGGCTTGCCGCATGTTTGCTGTGAACTGCCAGGCTCATGCCCTGTGTCACACCCATGCTCTTCAACAAAGGGTAGATCTGGCCGGTATGCAGCAAGCACAATTGTTCGACCTGCCAGTGCAGCGGCAAGGAGGAGCGCGCAAGATGCTGCAGGACCGGATCCATGGTGTCCTCGGCCGGCAGGTTGAACTGCTGCAGCACGGCATCGGGCAAACTGCCGAACAACTGCATCTGTGAAGCGCCGTTGGCACTCGCGATTTCCGTCTGCAACATGAAGTCGCACATCCCGAGTTGCGCCAGCTGGCGCTGCACGCATGCGCGCAACTGGTCCCAATCAGAGGCCTGCACTATTTGCAGCAGGTCGGGAGCAGATATTCGGGGAGCGGTTTCGCTTCGCAACATGGATTTTTTTCGAGCTCTATGATTTTATATCGGCAGATTGGTCGCGTAAAAAATCTGCCAATGAATAAAAAGGTTCACGTGAATAATGTTTAGGAAAATCGAACAGGGCCCAGTAATACTCTTGTGTACCGAAACAAATCTGGGCCGGCAGACAGTATGATAGCCAATCGTGGCGTATGGCGTCGGTAAACATGCCGTCGCTGTCGGAAAAGAACGGCACCAGGCGCATTTCGCGCAAACCAGTCAGCAATTCCAACGGCGCTGCGTAATCCTGCGCAACCTCCAGCTGCGACATCAGGCTAGCTTCGGTTTCCACTACCATCAGCGTCGCCTTGCCCTGCATATCGAAGAACAGGATGCCGGTCGGGTTAGGGAACAGGTAGTACTCGACAAAGCCATGCCGTTTGCATAGTTGTTCGACCAGCGTCGCCATCGCCGGATCCGACAGGAAGGTATATGAATGGCGCGACAGCAGATCTTTCAACGTCAGTGACCGGGTGTGGAAGAATTCCTTCTGGAGGCTATGAATCTCCAACTCCAGATGATCCAGCGCGTCGTGGTCGCTCTTTTTAATGAAACGATCGATCAGGCCGCGATTGAAGGCATCGATGGCGATTTTTTCGTCGGCCTGGCCGGTGAACAGGATTTTCTTGCAGGGCAGGTCGCGCACCGCCTCGCAAAATGCCAAGCCGTTCATTTGCGGCATCGCGTAGTCGATTACCAGCACCGATGGCAACAAGAAACGCCGGCGGTTCATGGATTGCCGGTAAATCTGATCGATATCGACTGCTACCGTGCGCCGGTCGAACGAAAATGACTGTTCATCATAGTTGACCCGGATCGACTGGCTCTTGCTGGGCGAATGCCGGTAGGCGTCGCGCAGCCACTCGAGGGCCAGCTGCGTATCGTGAAACACTTTACGCACCATGTTCGGCGGCAGCTGGAAAGCCAGGCTATCCAGGAAACTCTGGCTATCGTCGATCAGGATAGTCAGGGTCGGATGTTGATAAACAGGTAATGAAATATTCATATTGAAGCGCTGCAGGCGCAAGGAGCGGTGTAAAGCGCTCAGTACAAAAGGCACGGAAAGAGTGTTAATTTAACAGAGAGCGCATGTCTGCTGCTTTTTGTTGCACTATAGGCGGAAATTCCAGCACAAAAATAGTGTAGCCAAGCGGCCGCGAAACCACGCGGATATGGGCGCCCCAGGCCTCCAGTACGTCTTTGCAAAAAGCCAGTCCGATGCCGGTGCCGCTGGATTCCGGGTAAGCGTAAAAGCGCTCGAAAATCTGTGATGCGCGGCCTGCCTCGATGCCGCAGCCGGTATCGATGAACAACAACCTGGGCCGGGCCCGGGCGCCGTCCAGCACGATCCGTACGCGGCCTTTACCGACGCGCTGGATCGATGTGAGCGCATTGCGCAGCAAATTGATCAGGACCATCGAGCACAGCTCGCCTTGCCCCAGCAAACGAAAATCGGAGCGGACCGTGATGGCGACGAGATCGCGCTGTTCCTGGTTCACGAACGGGTAGCGTTGCAT
>FTIU01610049.1_pt1 | contig 12484 bp, 10 predicted proteins | sample 1658461 | NCBI WGS metagenome assembly FTIU01 (sample SAMEA3914827, study PRJEB12502) | metagenome | biome: forest; material: soil | place: Canada | collected 2011-07-03 | depth 0.3 m | reverse complement strand
ATTTGCTTGATTATTAACTTGTAAATAGTAATAATTCTCATTTATAATAAATCTGCGCAATACACTGACGTAGATTGCTCACCCTCAGATACCTCTCTCTTTCCAGCCAGCCGCATCCTCAGCGTCGCCAGCCACTCAACAAGTTTGACTGTTTTGGAGCACGACGCTTTGCCCAATTTATATCCAACCCGCATCGCGATGCCGGGAATGCCTGCGGCCGCCAACTTTGCCGTCTTCGCCACGATCGCCGTATCGCTGCCGGTTTTTGCCCAGAGCGCGCCACAGCTATTGGCTGGCACCTATGCCACCAGCCACGCACTCGATGAAATATCGGTGACTGCGACCCGCAGCGAGACCGCGGTGTCACGCACGCCCAGTAGTATTTCTGTGATCAACGCCGACACCATCGAAGAACAGCAGCCCCGTGACGTTAAGGACCTGCTGCGCTACGAGGCCGGCGTCACGGTCAGGCACGGACCTTACCGGCCATCGTCGGCGGCTACTGCCGGTGGCCGCGGCGGTAACGAAGGCATCAATATCCGCGGGCTGGAAGGCAATCGGATCCTGCTGATGGAAGACGGCACACGTCTGCCCAGCGCGTTTTCGTTCGGGCCGCTGGAAGCGGGCCGGGGTGACTATGTGCAGATGGATATGTACAAGCGGGTGGAAATCCTGCGCGGACCGGCATCCGCCATGTACGGCAGCGACGGCCTGACCGGCGCAGTCAATTTCATCACCAAGGACCCGTCCGATTTCCTGAAGATTTTCAACAAGCCGACTTACTTCTCGGTCAAACCAAGCTACGACTCTACGGACGGCAGCACCTCGACTACTGCCGTCGCCGCTTTCGGTGGTGAACGTTTCGAGGGCTTGATCATTGCCAATAAACGCGACGGCCATGAGGTTGATACCCAGGGCACGCGCAATATCGTGGGCCTCAACCGCGATACCGCCAACCCGCAAAACATCCATGGCAACGCTCTGCTCGGCAAATTGGTATTCAAGGCCAGTGCCCAGGATACATTCACCGCCACCATCAATCACCAGGAACAGAAAATCGACTCCAATGTGCTGTCCGCGGTCACCGCCAGCACGCTGGCACTGCGCGCTAACGATAAACTCGAACGCAATCGCTACAGCCTGGCCTACGATTTCAAGGACACCGGCAATCCTTATTTCCAGAATGCCCATGCGAAGATCTATTACCAGGACGCCAAAAATCACCAGTTTTCCTATGAAGACCGATTCCCGGCGGTTGACCGTACCCGCGACAATACCTATCAGGAACGCACCTACGGCGCTTCAGCCCAGGCCGAAAGCGGCTTCGCCACCGGCAATCTGCAGCACAAGCTGGTGTACGGTTTCGACCTAAGCACGGCACGCATCAGCGGACTGCGCGACGGCACTATTCCTGGCGTCGGCGAATCGCCGTTCCCCAACAAGGCTTTCCCGAATACCGATTACTCGCTGTTCGGCGCTTTCATCCAGGATGAAATCCGGCTGTCGCAAAACGGTGCATTCAGTATCACGCCCGGTTTGCGCTTCGACGGATATCGCCTGACACCGGACGAGAATGATCCGTCCTACACCGGGAAGCCCACCAAATCGAGCGGCAACGCCGTATCGCCGCGTCTGGCATTGATGTATGAAATCAATCCGGCATTGCTGCCTTACATCCAGTACGCACGCGGTTTCCGTACACCGACACCGGACCAGGTCAACAACAGTTTCGGCAATCCGATCTACGGCTACGCCACTATCGGCAATCCGGATCTGAAACCGGAAACCAGCAACACGTTTGAACTCGGCTTGCGCGGCAAACTGGACGGAGGCAACAGCGTCCTGCGCTATAGCACGGCGGTCTTCACCGGCAACTACAACAATTTCATCTCGCAAGAAGTGGTGCGTGGCAGCGGCCGGCCGTTCATCGATCCGCTCATCTATCAATACGTCAATCGCGCCAAGGCCCGCATCAGCGGCGCCGAAGCGAGAATCGACTGGCAACTGGCGAACGGCCTCGGCTTCAAGGCCGGTATGGCATATACCAAAGGTCACACAGAAGGCGCCGACGGCAGCAGCACGCCGCTCGATACGATCAATCCTTTCATGGCGGTATTCGGTTTGCGCTACGAACCCGGCGAACGCTGGCACGGACAAACCGACTTCATCTACCAAAGCGCCAAACGCCGCAGCGACATGAGCAAGCAGACCGACTTTGCACCACCGGCCGCCTTCGTCATGGATCTACGCGGCGGCTACAACATCAGCAAGAACGTTGCGCTGTTCGCCGGCATCCACAACCTGTTCAATCGCCAATACTGGAACTGGTCGGATGTGCGCGGCCTGGCCGACAACTCGACAGTCAAAAATGCTTATACCGCACCGGGCCGCAGCTTTAACGTCGGCTTGAAATTCCAGTATTAATCCACGTATCAATCCCCATTCCCGGACCAGGAGAAAACCATGCCTACCACTAACCCGCACAAGCAACGTAATCAACAGCAATTGCGCGAGGATTTCTTAAACATCAAACACGAGAAAAAACTGCGTAATCGCGATGCCGCCGCCGCGATCGGCATCACTGAAGGCGAAGCCATTGCGGCCTGCATCGGCGTCGAGGCAATCCGCTTGTTGCCGCGCTTTGTGGAATTGTTTGAAGAAGTGCCGCTGCTCGGTCCGGTCATGGCGCTCACCCGCAATGACAGTGCAGTGCACGAAAAGGACGGCGCCTATCAAAAAATGAGTCACAACGGTCATGTCGGCTTGGCACTGGGCGAAGCGATCGACTTGCGAATTTTCTATAGCCAATGGCGCTTCGCTTGCGCCGTGATTGAAGAGATAGCACGCGGTGCCGAAAAGACATGGCAAAAAAGCCTGCAGTTCTACGATCTGCACGGCGAGGCGGTACACAAGGTGTTCTTGCGCGAGCACAGCGATCACGAAGCCTTCGATGCATTGGTAGCGCGCTGGCGCGATCCTGAACAACAGCCTGGCATGACGGTCGAACCTGTGCCGCCGGCAGCCATTGATACTCCTGATTCAGAAATCGATGTCGACGGCTTCCGCGCCGCCTGGAAAGGCATGACCGATACGCATCAGTTCTTCGGCCTGCTGCGCGATTTCGGCGTCAGCCGGACTCAGGCACTGCGACTGGCGCCGCCGCAGTTTGTGCGCCAGGTCGACAACAACGCCACCCGTACCATCCTGGAACAAGCCGCCGCCAGCGCGTTACCGATCATGGTTTTCGTCGCCAACCGCGGCATGATCCAGATCCACTCCGGCGCAGTCGCCAATGTCAAGGTAATGAGCCCCTGGTTAAACGTACTGGACCCGGGCTTCAATCTGCATCTGCGGGAGGACCTGATTGCGTCAAGCTGGGTCGTGAGCAAACCCACCAGCGACGGCGAAGTCACTTCACTCGAACTGTTCAACCATGAAGGCAATACCATAGCAATGCTGTTCGGTGTACGCAAGCCGGGCCAACCCGAACTCGCGGCATGGCGCGCAGCGGCCTTGAATCTGCCGCTCGCAGCAAGCCTGGCGGAGACTGAAGCGTGAAACGGCACATAAAGATACAACGGCGCTTGCTGTTAAGCGGCAGCGCAGCCGGCCTGTTGTTAAGCGCCTTGCCCGCTCTGGCGACGACAAAAGCCGCAGCGGGCACCACGCCGCGTCGCGTGGTTGTGGCCGGCGGCGCCATCACCGAGGTAGTGTATGCGCTTGATGCCGGCACGGTCCTGATCGGCGCCGATACCACCAGCACCTATCCTGCCGCAGCGCTGGCGCTGCCCAAGATGGGCTACCAGCGTGCATTGTCGGCCGAAGGTGTACTGTCGCTGCATCCCGATCTGCTGCTGGCGTCGGCCGACGCCGGTCCGCCGGCCACACTGCAGCAGATTGCCGCGGCCGGAGTGCGCGTGATCCGGCTAGGCGAGCGACATGACGTAAATACCGTGCGCGAAAAAATCATCGGCGTAGCCTCTGCTCTGGACCTGGCGCCACGCGGCAAGGCACTGCTGCAACGTTTCGACAGCGCATGGCAAACCGCGTTAGCAGCAGTTCAGAAACAGCGCCCGGCCAAGCCGCCGCGCGTCCTGTTCATCCTGAGTAATAGCGGCACGCAGGCAATGGTTGCCGGTCGTGATACCGCAGCCGACGCCATGATCCGTTATGCCGGAGCAGTCAATGCCACTTCGGACGGCAAGGGTTTCAACGGTTACAAACCCCTGACCGCCGAAAGCGCGGTTGCCAGCGCGCCCGACATCCTGTTGATTGCCAGCGAAAGCTTGGCGGCCATAGGCGGTATCGACCGCTTGCTGGCTAGCCCCGGTATCTCCCTGACGCCGGCAGCTAAAGCAAGGCGGGTGGTGTCCGATATCGATTCACTGTTGCTGCTGGGCTTCGGACCGCGGCTGCCGCAAGCGCTGAGCCAGCTGACCACCCAGCTGTATTCCTGACCATTGATCATTGATAATTGACCGACGCTGCGATGTCATCCCCATTCCCTGGTACCTTGCCCGCCTCTGCAATCTCAGCACCCCATGCCCCCGAGTTGCCGCGCAAAAGCCGGCAACGCATGGTGCTCGCGGGCCTGTTGGTGCTATTGATCGTTACCACGCTGTTATGTGCCGCATTGGGCGCTTATCAAATCGATCCCTGGCGCATCCCGCTGCTGCTGTGGCCCGGCAGCCAACTCGACATGGCCGATACGCAAACCCGCGCGGTGCTGATGGATATCCGCTTGCCGCGGGTGCTGCTGGCGATCCTGGTCGGCTGCGGTTTCGGCGCCGCCGGCAGCGCCATGCAAGCCTTGTTTCGCAATCCGCTGGCCGATCCTGGCCTGATCGGCGTCTCCAGCGGCGCTGCACTCGGCGCAGCGCTGACCATCGTGCTGGGTACTACGTTGTGGCCCGAGGCGTTACGCATGGTCGGCATTTACGCGCCGATGCTGGCCGCCTTCATCGGCGCCCTGGCGGTGGCGATGCTGGTGTATCGGATCGGCGCCGCGCGTGGACGGCTGGCGCTGCCATTGCTGCTGCTAGCCGGAATCGCCATCAACGCTATCGTCGGCGCCGCCATCGGCTTGCTGATCTATGTTGCCAGCGACGACCAGCTGCGCACACTCACCTTCTGGAACCTGGGCAGCCTGGCCGGTGCGCAGTGGTCCTTGCTGGCAGTGGCAACGCCGGTGGTGGTATTCAGCATCGCCGCACTGGCGCGCCATTCCGCGGCGCTAAATGCCATGTTGCTGGGAGAAGCTGAAGCCATGCATCTTGGCGTGCCGGTGCAAGCCATCAAACGCCAGGTGTTGATCGCCAGCGCGCTGTGCGTCGGCGCACTGGTGGCTTGCACGGGCACTATCGGTTTCATCGGCTTGGTGGCGCCGCATTGCATCCGCCTGGCATGCGGCCCGGACCAGCGCGTGGTGCTGCCGGGGGCGTTACTGTTCGGCGCCGTCCTTACCTTGGCTGCGGACCTGATCGCGCGCACCGTAGCAGCGCCAGCCGAAATGCCTTTGGGTATCCTTACCGCGCTGCTGGGAGGACCGTTCTTCATGGTGCTGCTGTGGCGTCGACGCGGGCAGCTGGGTCTCTAACCAATCTGGAGTAACACGATGTTAATGGCAAGCGATCTCTCCCTGCGGCGCGGCAGTAAAACTATCTTGCGCAACCTCAGCTTGCATATCCGGCCGGGTGAAATTGTTGCTTTGCTAGGTCGCAACGGCGCTGGCAAAAGCACACTGCTGAAAGCCATGTCCGGCGAATTTCACGGCAAGCTGCAAAATAGCGAAGCGCAACTGACCGGGTATATCTCACTCAACGAGGTTCCGCTTGCGCAGCTGACGCCGCAGCAACTGGCCACTATCCGCGCGGTCTTGCCGCAAAGCGTGCAATTTTCCTTTCCATTCACAGCCATGGAAATCGCGTTGCTGGGCCGTTATCCGCATGGCGGCGGTGGCAGCATGAACGACCGCCTGATCGCCATGGAAGCGCTGGCGCTGGCCGGCGCTGCCGCACTGGCGGAACGCGACGTCACCACACTTTCCGGCGGCGAGTTGGCACGGGTGCAATTTGCCAGGGTGCTGGCGCAATTGCGGCCACAACCCGAACATGGCCATGGCAGATCACAGCCTGCTGCACGCTACTTGCTGCTTGATGAACCGACAGCAGCACTGGATCTGGCGCATCAGCACCATTTGCTCAGCACCTTGCGGCATTTGACGAAAGAATGGAATATCGGCGTGCTGGCGATCATGCACGACCCCAACCTGGCCGCGCGCTATGCCGATCAACTAGCCTGGCTGGTGGATGGCACCCTGCTGGCTCAGGATACGCCAGCGCTGACCATGACGCCGCATATCGTCAGGACTTGCCTGGGAATTGATGTCGACGTGGTCCGGCAAGCCGGTAAGCCACCGTTCGCAATGCCCTGCACGACTTGACGCTGAATTGAATAGCCAAGGGAAATCCGAGATTTATCGCTATTTTTGACTGACATCATTTATATTGGCCGCCGGCGCAGCTTCAGCAAAACCCGCTTTGAATTTCGGCCAAAACGTCGTACCCCATGCCTTGAGTTTTTCCACATAGGCCATTTTTTCCGGGTAGCGCACAATATTATTCGCGCGCCAGTCCATGTCAGCATAGGACAACACCGTATTTGACGAGATTCCCTCTGCTTCCGGATTAAATAGATAGTGGACCTCCATGCCACCCCATTTTTCAAGGCGGGTGAAGCGGACATCAACCAAATCTTGCGGATAGCTCACACCCTTGGCAGTCAGGTCGCCGGCAGCGGCACGATCAATCAGGTCATTCTTGACGGAGCGATCGGCCCACTGCTGCCACGGCGTCGTGTAATAACTGTGAACAATCCAGCAAGCCTCACTATCGAAAGGAGTCACCTCTTCAATCGCAACGAAATTTCGTTGCGAATCAGGTTGCGAACATCCCCTTGCTTCAGGAAATCCTGCGCCTGGGTTGTCTTTGCTCTTTAGCACATATCCTTTGATAGCGGCCACCAAATGCTTGTGCTCAATTTTCGCAAGAAAAAAACCGGTGCCGGTTGCAGTTGGTATTTTGATGCTGGTCGTAGCCAATTTGACCCAATTCCCGGGCGGAAGCGGAAGCTTGAATCCATCGACCTGGATTGATCCGCTGTAAAGACGTCCCATGATTGCATTGTCGATACCGGCTTCATTCGGCTTTGCTGTTGTGTCGGCAGTTGCCATCGACAAGCTTGCCGTCTTTGGCATCACCGGAGCGGGACTGCTTTTGGCTGTAGCTATCGCCGTGGGCGGAGACTTGACCGGAGCTGTTTGATGAGTTGCAACAGTGACTGCCGCATCTGCTACCGCCCTTGGCGGTTTCACAACCTGAGACGAATAACTCGCTACATTTTCTCCCGGCCCGATAGATTTATCGCTGTTATCAAACTGTTTTGGCGGGTACAACAGAAATAGCATCGTCAGCAGCGATACCGACATAACTGAAAACCGCCACAGCGGCGCACGCTGCCAGAGCGACCTGAACGACGCAAACGCACCAATCGGCGGCATAGTTCTCATTTCTCTGGTTTGGCGACCACCGTGTCGCCTACCGAATGCAAGCTCACTTTGGTGTAGCCATTTTGCTTGGCGTCGATCAACGAATCTGAAATCGATTCCTCGATGGCGCGCGCCAAATCTCGCGATGATGCGCCTTTCCCGAGTCGATCGTGGCGCCGCATCATGTCAATCAACACCTCAGGATCAATCCCGCCTGTGCTTACTTCCAGTTCATAACCTTTGATCATTGCTTCAATTTCAAGCGCAGTTACGCGCGCAATATCCAGACCTGAAAGAGATTTAAAGTTGAAAATGCGATCAATCCGATTCAACATTTCCGCAGCAAATCCCGCTTCTCTGAGTACATTGGTAGAACTTCGGCGCAGTTCGTCCGGATTGTTGGCATAGGTGACGCTTAGCGCCTGCATGGCGTCGGTTGCCGCATTCGTGGTCATGATGAAAATGGCGCCGGTCGTGGAAATTTGCTTTCCATCCGATGCTTCCGTCACAAAGCCGTCATTCCACGCAGTCAGGAAATTCTTGTGAATATCCGGATGCGCTTTTTCAATTTCATCCAGCAGCACCACTGCTTCCGGCGCGTCACGCAAGCCGGCAGTGAGCTTGCCGTAAGTGTCGGAACCGACATAGCCTTTTGACGACCCGAACAATTGGCTCGCGCCATGGCCGCCACTGGAAAACTGCGTCATATCGAAGTGCAGCAGCTTCCGTTGCAATTGCGCGCTGAGGCATTTGGCCAGATAGGTTTTGCCGGTTCCTGGCGGGCCTGCCAGCATGAAGACGCCAACCGGCTTACCTCTCTGTTTGAGCGCAAGCCGACGTCGGATTTGCGCTGCAATGTCATCGCAAACGCTGTCCTGCCCGATCACTTTGCTCTTCAGCTCGTTCGCCAATTGATCGGCATCGATAAAGACCGCCGTCGGTTCGTTTGCCAGTTTTTCTTCAAGAATCCGACGATTGCTCAAGCGGTCAAGTATGTCCATCATCCAGCCTCTTCGATCAAAATTTGTACTGCTTGCACACTGGCGTTCGTGAAAATAACCTAAAAAGACAACTACCCATGCGAACGTCGCTACGCCGAGCACAATCCAGGCATAGGTATGTAAAAAACTGACGACGTTATGAAAATATGCGCCGACATCACTGCCGTTAGGACCGTGTTGCATCCAGAACTGAGCAATTGCAATAGCTGCCATCGCCAAAAAAGCGATCGGCATAAATCTGGACGCCGCTGACAATAAGCCTCGCATTAATCAACTTTCACTTTTAAACCAAGCACCTGGCCAACGCTCATGACCGGAAACACCGCCTGTGAAGCGCCTGAAGCCAAGCCAACGGTAATCCCGCCGCCTTCGCCATCGAGGACACCGGTCACCTTGATTACTCCATCAGCCGGAACAGGCACGGCAAAGGTTTTGGGCTTGGTGGTCAGCGTGACAGTGCGCGAGTATCCACGGCTCTCGATACGCACCGCGTCGCCGTCTTCGACGTCGGTATCCCAAAGAGTAATCCAGGCCAGTTGAAGCGGTGCGGATTTAGCTGCGATAACAGCGGGTTGGGCCCGAACGATAGCCTTGGGCTCTGCCGGAAGCGGTTGGGCAGCTACGGCCGCCGGCAACGTGGTGGCTGGCGCGATATCGGCTATCAGAGCTTGTTTGGCCGATGGGGAAAGCTGCATTCCGTCCAATGCGCCTGTCACATCCCGATCGTTCACCAGCAGCAGTCGGATAGAAGACATTGCGGCGAATTCCTGCGCCCGAGTCTGCCGCTGAGACTCACTGACGTTATCCCCCGGATGAAGGTATCGCACAACATCAGTTCCGGTCGTCAAAATAGTCGCACCGACAATGACTCCTCCGAGTGCGATTGTCGCGAGCAAAGATTTTCCTATGATAGGTATCATAGGAAATTGCTTCGCTTTCCTGGGGGCGGTCGCCGCAGCTAGCGGCGCGGCTTTTTCTTCAGTCTCGCTCAATCTACAACTCTCAGGACGTTTACGCTGAGCAATTATAGCCGCGGCAACCAAATCAAAGATTAGGTTTATTAAAAATCAATTGAAACATCTTGTTACAGCCTATTGCATGAAAATTCACTGCAAACAGGCAGTTAAATGGGTAGCGTTTCAGCTTTCGTCGTCAGGCGCCAACTCCGGCTCCGGCTCTTTGCCCAGCAGGCGCTGAGCCGCATCGCTCGGCAATGCCTCCACTGATTTCAGCTTGCGCGCCATCTGCCGGCTGCGCACTTCTGCCTGGTCGATATTCTTGGCGGCCCGTTCCAGCGTCAGTTTGGTAGCCGCCAGCACGTCGCCGAACTTGCCGAATTCTGTCTTGACGGCACCCAGCACTTGCCATACTTCGGACGACCGCTTCTCCAGCGCCAGCGTCCGGAATCCCATCTGCAGGCTGTTCAGCAAGGCCGACAAGGTAGACGGCCCGGCAATGCTGATCCGGTGCACCCGTTGCAATTCATCGGCAAGACCGGGACGACGCATGACTTCGGCATACAGGCCTTCGGTCGGCAGGAACAGGATGGCGAAATCGGTGGTCAATGGCGGCGACAGGTATTTCTCGGCAATCGTCTTGGCTTCGCCGCGCACCGCGCGCTCCAGTTCGCGCGAAGCCAACGCCACACCCTCGGCATCGGCGCGATCAGCAGCGTCGGCCAGGCGTTCGTATTGTTCTTTCGGGAACTTGGCGTCGATCGGCATCCACACCGGCGTGCCGCCATCGTCATTGCCAGGCAGCTTGATAGCGAACTCAACTCGCTCGCCACTACCAGGGACGGTTTCCACATTCTTGGCGTACTGTTCCGGCGTCAGCACCTGCTCCAACAGCATTTCAAGCTGGACTTCACCCCAGGTGCCGCGTGTCTTGACGTTGGTCAGTACGCGCTTGAGGTCGCCGACGCCGATGGCCAGTTGCTGCATCTCGCCCAGACCTTGATGCACCTTTTCCAGGCGATCAGAGACGATCTTGAACGATTCGCCCAAGCGCTGTTCCAGCGTTGCGTGCAATTTCTCGTCCACGGTCTTGCGCATTTCTTCGAGGCGCAAGCCGTTGTCGTTTTGCAGATCCTTGATCTTGGCTTCCAGTGTGGCGCGCACTTCCGCCATCCGCTGTGCATTCGATTCGGTAAGTGCAGCCAACGTCTGGTTCAGCGTATCGCCGAAGCGCTTCAGCGACTGCGCCTGTTCTTCGCGATTGGTCTGTGCTTGCTGATTCATCGCCAGCCGCATGCTGTCGAGCTGCTGGGCGTTGGTTTCGTTGAGCTTGACCAGTTGCTGGGCAAAGGTATCGATCTGGTTATTTTGCAAAGTCGCGACGCTGGTCATTTGCGCAGCGAGGGTCTGCTGCAGCTGGCCGAAGTTACTGCCCAGTTCCTGCCTCATGCCTTGCGCGCTGGTTTGTACCTCGCTGCGCAGTTCGCGTTGCTGGCGTTCGCCAATATCTTGTTGGTGGCGTTGCAAATCGCTCTGCAATTGCTGCAGCTGCTGCGCCGGATCCGTGCCTCGTGAACTGCGCACGATGGCGATAATTTGCAGCACGATGATGACGGCGGCAACGGCTAGCAAGATGAGCAACTCTGATGATGTCATGTATTCCTGAATTGATTGAAAACTACGAAATTGAAAACTGCCGAATTGCCAAACTGTAGGCTAGAGAAAAATCACGGGTGCACGTCGGCTTTGTTGCGCATCCAGTCCGCGGTCTGGAAGAAAGACGTCAGCAAACGCTCCTGCAGCCCTTCCTCCATGCCGACATCCTGCATCGCCAGCGCCATGCAGCGCAGCCATTGGTCGCGCTCCGGCGAGGCGATCGCATACGGCAAATGACGGGCGCGCAGGCGCGGATGGCCGAATTGTTCAATATACAAATCGGGGCCGCCGCTCCAGCCGCTTAAAAACCAGTAAAACTTGTCGCGCGAACCATCCAGCGTAGTCGGATGCAAGGCCCGGATCACGGAAAATTGCGGCTCCAGGTCCATCAGGTCGTAAAAACGGTCGACCAGTTCGCGCAGCTTGCCGGCGCCGCCTATCATGTCGTAGAGGCTGGCCTGTTGCTGATCCGCCGGCTCGGTGGCGGAAGTGGTGTTGTCTGTAGTCATGGGGAAAAATGATAGCGTAAGCCGGCATTATCCCCGAAATGACGTCATAGGGTGTCGAATCAAGTCTCTTGACTCACGCTTCGCGCAAGGTTTGCAGAGGCGGTTGATTCAACACATGCCGCAATCCGACCCAGCCGCCGGCAAACGTGCAGATCGCACCGATCACCATCCCGGCCAGCCATACCAGCGGGCTGAAGGTCCAGGTAAAGTTGAATACGTAATGCGCCAGGGCCCAGCCGATTGCAGCAGCGCCGCTAGCCGCCAGGAAACCGGCGAGACTGCCGATCAAACCGAATTCGATCCATTGCGATTGCGACAATTGCTTGCGGGTTGCGCCCAGCGCGCGCAGCAGGCCGGCTTCGCGGGTACGCTCGTCTTGCGATCCGACCAGTGCCGCATACAGCACCAGCGCACCAGACAGCAGCGTAAACAAGAAAAGAAACTCAACCGCCGCCACAACCTGATCGATCACGCCCTGGATCTGCTTGATGACGCTACCGATATCGACCACCGTCAGATTCGGGAAATCGCGCGTCAGTTCGTTGCTGAAATTGGCGTGCGCGTCCGGTAAATTGAATGCCGTGATCCAGGTTTGCGGCATGTCGGCCATCAGCTTCGGATTAAGGATCACAAAGAAATTAACACGCATCGAGCCCCACTCCAGCTTGCGCAAACTGGTAATCGGCGCACTCACCAGCTGGCCGGCAATGTCGAATTGCAGCGTATCGCCAAGCTTCAGGTTCAAGGTCTTGGCCAAGCCCTCCTCTACCGAAGCGGCGGCTTGCGTATCGTCAAACCAGGCGCCGGCGCTCACCG
>FTIU01004386.1_pt2 | contig 12513 bp, 9 predicted proteins | sample 1658461 | NCBI WGS metagenome assembly FTIU01 (sample SAMEA3914827, study PRJEB12502) | metagenome | biome: forest; material: soil | place: Canada | collected 2011-07-03 | depth 0.3 m | reverse complement strand
GTCGCCGCCTTCCGGCGCGAGCAGTCCAGTCTTTCCGCTCCGGCGAAGGATGGCCTCAGCCCCTGACGAGCAGCGCCGCGTCGGCGGCGGTTTGAATTCGCGGGCGGGCCGGTATGCTTCGGGCGTCCACGGCGGGCCGGCGGCGAAGGGGGCGGCGGGGCATGGAGCAGGAGGCGGCGACGCCCGACTGGGCGGAATGTCGGCGGCGGCTGCGGCGAGACGCTGAAAGGCTGCGCCGGTTCCAGAGGTCAAAGTTCGGTTACACGCCGCTCACCTGGTTCGTCGATCCGGCGTGGCTGGCCGTCCTTCTGCACCGGCTTTCCTGGCTGACCTGGTTCAACGGTCGGCAAAAGCTTGGCCGCCTGTTCATGCAGCTCAATTCGATCGTCACCGGGGCCGACATCCAGCCGGGCAGCGACTTCGGGGCCGGCCTGCTGATCCCCAGCCCGTGCGGGGTGACGCTTTCCGGCCGGGCGGGGCGGGATTTCACCGCCCTGGCGCTCGCGGGCGTGGGCGGAAGCGTGCAGGGGCGGGACGTGGGCGCGGGCCCCGGGCTGCCCGTGCTGGGGGACGAGGTCGTCGCCGGACCGTTCACAGGAATCCAGGGCGGCCTGCGGATGTCCGATCGGGTGTTCGTCGAAGGCGGCGCCGGCGCCCTGAAGGACGTTCCGCCCGGGGCGACCATGGTGCTGCTCGTCGAGCCCGCCCTGGCCGAGGCGGAGCCGCCCGCGATCCCGAGCGGGCCTGCGCCGCCCGTCGCGCCGTGCCCGCATGGGGCGTGGAGCCGTTGTCGGGACGACATTCAGGCGGATCTTCGCCGGTACCTCGACGATCTCGCCCGCTACGGCGCAGGGGGAGAGAGCCGCGCCAAGCGGCTGAGCGCGCGCCTCTCCAACCCGCTCCTGGCGCTCTGGATCTATCGGCGCTCGCACTGGCACCACGTCAACGGACGCCCAAGGCTCGCTCTCGCCCTGAGCCGGCTGAACCTGCTGCTGTTCAAGCTGACCATCACGCCTGAAAGCTGCCTCGGCGGCGGCGCCCTGATCCCGCACCTGGCCGGTGCGGTGTTCTGCGGGCGCGCCGGCGCCCGGATGACGCTCTACGCGAACGGCCTGTGCTGTCCGTCGGACGGAGGGCTTGGCGCGTCGCTGGCCGAGGCTCCGCAGTTGGGCGACGACGTGACGATCGGCGGCCACTCGGGCGTGCTGGGCCCCGTACGGGTCGGGTGCAACGTCAGCCTCGCGGCCAAGGTGCAGGTGGTCCACGACGTTCCCGACGGCTCCCAGGTGTTCAGCCCCATGGCCCGGGTCGGCGAGGCTCGCGCGGGGGCTGCGCCGGCTCCGGAGCGCGAGGCGACCTCCACCGGTTCGGTCATGGACCCGGCCCTGCCGGACCGCGGCGCCTGGGCCGAGACCTGGCGCCGCCTGCGGCGCGACCGCGAACGCTTGGCGGCCGCCACCGGGGCGGCGGGATTCCCGGCGCTGACCTGCGTGCGCCTGCACCGCTTGGCGCACGCCTTACACGTCACCGGACGGCGGCGGCTCGCGCGCTGGTGCTGGCTCGCCAACGTCTATCTCACCGGGGCGGACATCTCGCCCGCCAGCGAAATCGGCCCTGGCCTGCTGGTCCCGCATCCGGCGAGCGTGGCGTTGCACTGCCGCGCCGGCGCCGACCTGATCGTCTCGGCGCAGAGCGGGATCGCCCCCAGTCGACTCGATGCGGGCCGCCTTCCGGAGCTGACCGCGGCGCCGCGGCTCGGCGACGCGGTCTATCTGGCGCCGCACAGCGGCGTCTATGGAGCGGTCGAAGTCGGCAGCGGTGTCCGTCTGGCGCCGGGCTGTGTTCTGACCAGGTCGGCGCCCGCGGGCGCCAGCTTCGTTGCGCAGCCCTTGAGGCTCCGCCGTCTCCGCCGTGCGGGAGAGGCTATCGACTTGGCTTCGTTCGAATGAGCAAATGGACGGGGCCCGACGCCGCGGGAAAGTTCTGAGACGCCGAGGGCGAATGAGGCCTTTCGAGGAGCCGATCTACGTCACCCGGCCGGACTTGCCGCCGCTCGACGTCTATGCCGCGGCCCTGCGCGAGATTTGGGACCGGAGGCGGCTCACCAACCGCGGGCCCGTGCTGGAGCGCTTCGAGGCGCACCTCGGCCGCCTGCTTGGGGGGCGCGCCGTCAGCGTGCTGTCCAACGGCGCTGCCGCCCTGGAGCTGGGACTGCAGGCGCTCGACCTTTCCGGCGAGGTGGTGACGACGCCCTTCACCTTCGCAGCCACCATCAACGCCGCCGTCCGGCTGGGGCTCAAGCCGGTCTTCGCCGACGTCGAGCCCGCCCACCTGACCGTCGATCCGGCGGCGGTCGAGGCGGCGATCACGCCCGCCACCACCGCGATCCTCGCCGTCCACATGTTCGGCGCCCCGTGCCAGCTTCAGCCGCTCGCCGACATCGCGGATCGGCACGGGCTGCGCCTGGTCTACGACGCCGCCCACGCCTTCGGCGTCACGGCCGGGGGCCGTTCGATGGCGGCTTTTGGCGATCTGGTCATGTTCAGCTTCCACGCCACGAAGCCGTTCCACGCGGTCGAAGGCGGGGCGCTGGTGTTCGGGGACGAGGCGCTGAAGGCGGCGGTGGACGCCTTGGCCAACCATGGCCTGCAGCCGGATGGCGACGTGCTCGCTCCGGGAGCCAACGCCAAGATGAGCGAGCTGCACGCCCTGATGGGCGAGCTGATGCTCGACCGCTTTCCGTCCACGGTGGCGCATGGCCGCGCGGTCGAGGACGTCTATCGCACCCGGCTCTCGACCGTCCCGGGGGTGCGGTTCCTGGACCCGCCCCAGCCGGGCGTGGTTTCAAACCACGCCTTCATGCCGGTGCTGATCGACGCCGCGGCGTTCGGCATGCCCCGCGACGCGCTGTACGAGGCCCTCGCCGCCCACAACGTCTTCACCCGGCGCTACTTCTATCCCCTGGTCAGCGAGATGAGCGCCTACAGCCGCTTCGCCGGAGCCGACCCCCTGGAGCGTGCCCGTCGGGCCGCCCAGGAGATCCTCGCCCTGCCGACCTACGCCGACCTAGCGCTCGGGGATGTGCACCGGATTTGCGATCTGGTGACCTTTATCCAGCGCACCGGCCTGCCAGCCCGCTTCGCCGGCTGAGGCGGCCAGCAACAGGCCCTCTTCTCCGGACGGGCCCAGTTCGCGGCAGCGACGCACCTGCGAGTCCAGCCGGATCCGGGTGACCAGCTTGGACAGGCCGCGGATGTGGGTGGTGTAGGTCGCGAGCGAGCTTTGCATCTCCCGCGCCCCCTCGTCGGTGAGCTCGAAGGCGAACAGGTGCGGGCGGCTCAGCCGGAAGGCGGCGGGGTCGGCCATGTCGCCGCTGTCGATCCAGGCGGCGAAGTCGTAGTGCAGCAGCGCCTCGGCCGGCGCCAGCACCTCCGCCTCGGTGCGCCCGGTGGCGTGCGACAGTTCGATGAAGGTGTGGAAGTCGCGCCAGAACAGGTCGAAGTCCGGGATCTTGGCCGCCACGCCGGCCTCTTCCAGAAGCTTCCGCGTCGCGCCCATGGCGGTGGCGCACACCTCCGACCACAGATGGAACGAGGCGATCGCCCGGTAGCGGTACATCAGGTTGTCGCCGATGTCGCCACGGCCAAGGGCCTCGAAGTTCTCGTCCTTGGAGTAGAAGTCGACGCAGGCTTCGCGGGTGGGGAACAGCTCCCCGATGGTCTCCCCGACAAAGCTGTCGAGGAACTCGCGCACGGCGGGGCCGCCGGCTTCGAGCGCCGGCAGCATGGCCAGCCACCATTGGGAGTTGGTGACGCCATGGGCGCGGGCGAACTGCACGACCGGCAGGAACCAGCCGTCGTTCCAGAACACGCTGGAGACCAGGTGCCACTTGCGGCAGGTGAGATAGTCCTCGAACGGCAGGGTGTCGGTGGCGACGATGATCTCCTCGACGTCGAACACCCGACGGTTGTCGATCGTCCCGAAGTTCTTGGGCAGGGCGCGGAAGCGCGTGTCGAAGCCGAACTGTTCGCGGCTGTCGAGCCGCTCCATTTCGGAGCCCTTCAGCATCATCGCCTGGAAGTTGTGCATCTGGTCGATGTTGCCGTCGAGCAGGGTCGTCAGCGCCTTCAGGTGGGTCTGCAGCGACTCGCCCGGCAGGCCCAGGATCAGGTCCGATATGGAGCGCAGGCCACGCCCGCGCATGTGCACCTCGAGCGCCTTGTAGGCGTCGAGCTTGATGGTCTCCCGCTTGACCTTGCGCAGCACGTCCTCGTCGAGCGACTGCACCGCCTGGTAGAGCGCCAGGGCGCCGGAAACCTGTTCGACCGACTTGATGATCCGCTCGGGGCGGTTCTTGCCGGTGGTCGCGTCGATGAAGGTCGGCCAGCCGTAGTCACGCTGGGTCTGGCCGAGATAGCCGGAGATCTCGATGTCGCGCTCGAACATGCCGTAGTTGGAATCGGCGATCCGCAGGGTGCCCATCTTGGGCGAGAACTCCTTGATCCGCCGCGCGATGTATTTGATCTCCTCCTCCATCCGCTCGATGGGGAAGTTGTGCACCTTGGTGTAGAACGAGCCGCCCTGGACGCAGAAGGTGCAGGTGAAGGGGCAGCCGCGGTTGGTCTCGATCATCGGCGCGAGGCGGCCGTCGAAGAACTCGTCCTGGATCCCGGTCAGCCAGGGGGAGGGGATTTCCTCGATGTGACGGTGGCGCGGCCGCACCGGCCCGGCGATCGCCTGGCCTTCGGGGTTGCGGTAGACGATGGACTCGAAGCCGGTCGCCCCGAAGCGCTTGAGCGACAGCCCCGCGTCGCCCAGGGCCTGGACCAGGCGGGCGGCCAGGAAGTCGGCTTCCCCGAGCACATAGATGTCGAGTTCGGGACGGGCGGCGAGGTAGGCCGCCTGGCGCGCCGACTCCTGCGGAATGTTCGGCCCGCCCATGACGGTGATCACATTCGGGTTGAGCTCGCGCGCGATGCGGAAGAACTCAAGGCTGAGCGCCTCGTTCCACACGTAGTTCGACAACATCAGCACATCCGGCGGCGTTTCCTTGAGCGCCGCCAGGAGCTTGTCGGGATAGACGAACAGGCGGGAGTCGATCTCCGGATTGTCCCGGTCCATCACCGCCTTCATATAGGCCACGCCCAAAGGCATGCAGTCGTTGGCGAGAATCCCTGCGTGCGCGTAGCGGAGATCGCCCAGAAACACCTTGATCGTCATCGCAGCTCTCCAGCCCAATTCGCCGCAAACCGGCAGGCGACAGCCCTCGTCGCGTTGGTCGATTAAAACGCACTCACGCTTTTACTTGCGTATCCGATGCCGAACTCCGGCCCCGCGATTCCCCGTCGGATCATCGGTCCCAACTGCTCGCGGCGGACGTGCCCCGCGAACCAGAGCCTCACCTCGGAGCCGACCACAAGCGGAGCCGGGGCGAGGATCTCGCCCGAGGTCCAGGGAAAATCGTCGCGGGTGAAGATGGGGGCGGCGTCCTGGACGAAGCCAGTCTGGCCGTCCGACGAGACCGCATGATGAAGGGCGACCTGCTGCCATTCGGGGTTGTCGCCGCGGCGATAGAGGGCCACGTCGTAGAACAGGTGAACCTTGCCGTTCATCACCATGGCGGCAGGCGTGGAATAGCCGGCGAAACCCGCCTCGGGCGGGTACAAGGACGACTGCTCCAGGACCTTGACCGGCGGCGAGAACCTGTCTCCGTCGGTGGTTCGCGCCACGGCGATCGTCTGCAGCTGCGGCGGCTGGCCTCCGGGGCGCGCGCCGACGGCGCTGAAGTAGACGAAGATCTGGTCGCCGACCACCACCGCCCCCGGCTCCCCCACCAGGTAGCCGTTCCAGTCGCTGGCGCGGCCCGTGGCGGCGATCACCGGGCGCGGGTTGACCCGCCAGGCGATCCCGTCGTCGGAGACCGCGTGGCCGATGGCCATGGGCGACGGGTTGGGCCGCAGCAGGGGCCCGGTGAAGAACATGTGGTAGCGGCCGCCGAAGCGCACGACGCTGGGCGTTTCAATGCTGGCGAAGGCCGTGCCGGTCGCCTGCAGGAGCGGCGTCTCAGGGTCGAGCCGCCACTTCACCCCGTCGCTGGACACGGCGCGGAACGGCAGGATCGGCGGTGCGAACGGCTTGTCGACGCTGGTCGTCGCGTACATGACGAAGACGCCGTTTTCCTGCAGCACGCTGGGATCGTTCCACAGGCCCTGCTTGCGCAGGTCGCCCGCACGGAGCACCGGATTGGCCGGGGAAACCGTCCACCCGCGCTGGCTCTGGATGCCCAGCTCCGCGGGGGCCGCGGGCGCCTTGCGCGCACAGCTCACCGCCGCCACCGTCAGGACGGCGAGCCCGGCGGCGAACAGAGTGAGGCCGCGTCGGGGCCAGCGGTCGCGCGAGCGAGGGATGTGGGGACGCGCCATGACGGTCAGTATGCGCGCGGGCTGACGAAGCCGACCAGCAGGGTCTTCAGCAGAATCTTGACGTCGAGGCCGATCGACCACCGCTTGATGTAATACAGGTCGTAGTCGACCCGCTGTTGCATGAGGTCGACGGTCTCCGTTTCCCCGCGGCAGCCGTTGACCTGGGCCCAGCCGGTGATGCCGGGCTTGACGATGTGGCGCAGCATGTAGCGGCGGATCACCTTGCGGTGAGTCTCGTTCAGCTTCACGGGATGGGGGCGGGGCCCGACCAGGGACATGTCGCCGGCCAGCACATTGAAGAACTGCGGGAGTTCGTCCAGCGAGGTCCGCCGCAGGAAGGCCCCCACCGGCGTCACGCGCGGATCGTCGCGTCGAGCCTGGACGAACTGCTCGTCGGTCTCGGCGCAATACATGGTGCGGAACTTCAACATCTTGAACTCGCGGCCGTCGAGCCCGTAACGCGTCTGGCGGAACAGGATCGGACCGGGCGAACTGAGCTTCACCGCGACCGCGATGATGAGCAGCGGGACCGCGATCACCGGAAGAAGCAGCAGGGAGAGCAGCACGTCCTCCGCACGCTTGAGGTGCTGGTCGACGCCGCTGAACGGAGACTCGACGATGCTGATCACCGGATGCCCGTTGATGTCGCCCCAGCGGGCGTTCACGGGATCGAAGCCGAACAAGGGGGGGCAGTAGTAGATCGCGGTGGTGGTCTCCGAAAAATGGTCCACGATCTCCTTGATCCGCGGCTCCTCGCTCATCGGCAGGGCGATGTAGATGGCGTTCAGATCCTGGCGTTCGGCCGCCTTGAGGAGATCATCGACGCTCCCGAGCAGCGGCCCGGAGGCGCCCGACGGCTCGTCGCCCGGCTCCTGGCCGTAAAAGCCCACCACGTCCATGCCCATCCAGGGGTGGGCGCGGAAGACGTCGGCCATCCGACGGCTGACCTCGGTGACGCCGACGAAGGCGACACGCCGCTGGTCGTGTCCAAAGGCCCGGAGATAACGCAGGCCCAGCCGCAGGCCGATGCGGAAGCCGAGCACCCCCGTCAGGGTCGCGAAGTACCACATCAGCAGGACCAGCCGCTGGGTTGGGCCGAGGCCCCGCTCGCCGGCCAGGGCGGCCGCCGTGGCGGTGATGGCGAAGGTGGTGCTCCAGAGGATCGCCACCTTGATCAGCTCGCGGCGGAGCCGCACGAGCCGCCATGAGCGGTAGAGATTCGAGGTCGTGGCGGCCAGGCCGAAGACGCAGACGCTGACCAGCCCCAGGATGACGTAGTGGTCGTTCCAGGTCGCCAGCCTGCTGACCGCCCACCAGAGCGCCCCGTAAAGGATCGCGCTGTCGACCACGAGGGCGAGGCGGATCAGGGCGCCGCCGTACTGTTGGATGATTCCCGGCTGCTGCGCCGGCTTCAGGTCCGGCCAGAGGCTGGAGCGGGCGAGCCGATCCCATCGGGGAAGCGAGGATCGCGGCGCGAGATAGTTCATGGCTGCGCCCCGGCGACGGCGTCCGCCCGATCCCCAAAGCTTACAGACCCGCGGGTCCCAGGCGGCCGCCCAGCATGCGACCGCAACTCGTCCCGCGTATTCGCACTGACGAACACGCGAACCCCCTAAAGCCAACCCCAGCGCAACACGGCGCGAGGGAGAACTAGCATTTTAATTTTCGTTTAACCAGTTAGAATTCGTTAACCATAAGCAACGTGAGGGGGGAGCCGCGGCATTTGTCCGTTCGGCAGGCGCCGCGCCTCGCCCGACGCCGTTTCCCGGGCGCCTTTACCCCACTGTCCACCTGTTCTGCTCAGCTTGGGGCAGCGGTCCTCTGAGGCGGGGATCTCCGTGTAGAGCCGGCGCGAGGGCGTCATCGATGCACACGTGGAGGAGGTTCCCCTTGGCGGCGCACCGGCTCGCCGCCCCGCCTGCCGGCGCCTCGGTCACGTCCCGGGTGAACAAGCCTGACAGCTTCGACATCTAGTCGACCTCGTTCAGCACCCGCGCCAGCCGGCGCGCCACCGCCGCCTGGCCCGCCGGTTCGGCGATGAGGTCCTGGCGGACTTCCAGCTCGACATAGTCGAGGCCGCGCGCCAGGCCGTGGTGGCCGACGGTGAAATCGGTCCCGTCCAGGGCGTAGGGCTGGTTGTCCCCGACCACCGGCCCGTCCGCCTCTCTGCGAAGGCGCTCCAACACCCGGGCCGAAGCCGGAGAGCGGCCGTCGTGCAGCACGCCGAACCACCAGGGTCGCAGCGCGCCGCCGCGCAATTGCGGCGTGAAGCTGTGGACCAGGACCAGGATCGTCCGCGCCGCGCCGCGCGCGTCCAGCGCGGCGGCGATCGCCGCGTGGTAAGGGGCGTAGATCGCCTCTCGGCGGATGGCCACAGCCTCCGGGCTCAGCCCCACATTGCCTGGGATCGGCGTCCCGTCCGAGACGACGGGTACGAAGTCATCCCGGTCGGGGGCGCGGTTGCAGTCCACCACCAGGCGGGAATAGGCCTGGGCTATGACCGGAGCGTCCAGCGCCTCTCCGAGCCGGCGGGCGAGCGCGCCGGCGCCGATGTCCCAGGCGATGTGCCGCTCGAACGCGGCCTCGGGCAGGCCGAGTCGGCCCAGCCTGCGCGGAACCGCGCATCCGGCGTGGTCGCAGATGATGAAGAATTTGGCGTCGCCGCCCAAATTCTGGATGATGACCGGGGCGGGATCCTCTGATTCGAGAAGAGGCATGAACTCGCGGGGAAGAGAGCAGGTTACCATCGAACCATGGCGATTCTCCGGATAAGGCATTCCACCACTTATCGCTACCGAAAGCCGGTGCGGTTCGGCGAGCATCGGCTGATGCTCCGGCCGAGGGATTCGTTCGACCAGCAGATATTGTCGGCCAGACTGACGATCTCGCCGAGCCCTTGCGAACAGCGCCAGCTCCATGACGTGTTCGGGAACTGCGTGGGCTTGGTCCGTTTCGGCGAGGCCGCGGACACCCTGCGGTTCGACAGCGAGCTGCTGGTCGAGCATCGACCCTGTTTTCTCGACGACGCTGACGAGGCCTGCCTCGCCTCCGGCGCCGCCTTTCCGTTCAGCTACGACGCGGAGGAAGCCCCGGACCTGTCCCGGCTGATCGAGCGTTCGCATCCGGATCCCTCCGGGGCGGTCGAGTTCTGGGCCCGGCGTTTCCTGCGCTGGAACGGGCGCACCCCGCTGCTCTCCTTGCTGGCCGACATGACGCGGGCGGTGCACGCCGACTTCGGCTATGCGCGTCGCCTGGAAGCCGGCATCCAGACTCCCGCCGAGACCCTGGCGCTGAACACCGGCACCTGCCGGGACTTCGCGGTCCTGATGATCGAGGCCTGCCGCAGCCTCGGACTCGCGGCGCGCTTCGTGTCCGGCTACATCCACACGCCGCCGCGCAAGGGGGAGCGCCCTCATCTTGGAGGCGGCCACACCCACGCCTGGGTGCAGGTCTATCTGCCGGCCTCCGGATGGGTCGACTTCGACCCGACCAACGGCATCGTCGGCAACAGGGACCTGGTGCGGGTCTCGGTGGCGCGCGATCCGCGCCATACCTCGCCGATCTGCGGATCGTGGGACGGGGAGGCCGAAGACTACCTCGACATGGCCGTCGAGGTCCTGGTGGACGCCGAGCCGGAGGCCCTGAAGGCGGTCGGCTGACCGGCTCGCCAACGGCGGGCTCGAGACCTCGTCACTCTATTCCTGCGCCAAGCGCCGCCGCGCTCCGGAGCGGCAGTGTCCGCGACGATATGGGAGCGGCCAGCCCAGAACACCCCCGCGACGGCGTAGAGAATCCTGTGAATAGGAAGCGTCCTGACACGCCCATAGCGGCTCCAGCCGAATCTCTACTTTGAGAACTGTTCCCTAACTCCGGTGGGCGTAGGTTTGCGCAAAATCGGCCTTGGGGGAGGCGCTCATGAGAACTGGCATGCTGATCGGCTCGGAGGAGCGGGGTTGGCGGTTCGACGGCGAACCCGTAGAGGCTCCCCAACTGGTGCTCTGGTTCAGCGCCTATGGCCGCGCCGAATCCCCGACGATCTACGACAGCCTCCGCGCCCGGTTTCCCGGGGCTCTGATCGCGGGATGCACGACCAATGGGGAAATCTTTCGCGGCGAGGTCAGCGAGGGCGGCGCGGTCGCCGCAGCCTTGCGCTTCGACAGTTCGTCGGTCGAAGGGGCGATGATCACGGTCGAGGACCAGGACGATCCCCAGACCGCCGGGCGCGAACTCGCCAAGCGCCTCAAGCGGGAGGGGCTGAGAGGCGTCATCGTCTTCGCGGACGCCTTCGGTATCGCCGGCTCTGAGCTGATCCGCGGCGTCGGCGAGGCGCTGGAGCCCGGGATTCCGGTGTCGGGTGGAATGGCCGGGGACGATGGAAGGCTCGGCGCATACACCAAGGTGGGCCTGAACTGTCCGCTGACGGCGAAGAGCGCCGTAGCGGTCGGATTCTATGGCGAGGCCATTCGGATCGAACACGGACTCGGCGAGGGATGGCGCCCGCTCGGCCCCTTGCGCCGCATCACCCGGGCCGAAGGCCCGCTGGTGGTCGAACTCGACGGCGAACCGGCCCTGGACGTCTACGAACGCCTCGTCGGGAACGCGGACAGCACCGCGCGCCTGCGACACCCGATCCGCGTCTCTGCGGAAGGCGCGGACGGGGACGCCGTGATCTGGGAAGTCATCGGAGCCGATCTAGAACGCCGCGCGCTCCGTTTCATCGACGCGGTTCCTCCGGGCGGCTGGGCCCAGATCCTGCGGGGCGACGATGCAGAGCTCGTCGCCGGCGCCGCCGACGCGGTCGAGGCCGCCCTGGGCGCAACCTCGGATTTCAACGGCTTGGCGCTTGTCATCAGTTGCATCGGCCGGAAGTGGGTCATGGGGCAGCGCGTCGGAGACGAGACCGAGGTCGTCCAGACGCGCGCCGCGACGCCGACCATCGGCTTCTACGCCTATGGCGAACTGGCGCCGCGCGCGGGACGCGGCGGTGCGCTCCTCCATCACGCCTCGATTACGGTGACGCTGCTGGACGAGGTTGCGTGAATGGCCGAGGAACGCTCCGGAGGCGCGGCCACGATCGACGCGGCCCTAGCGGCTGTTCCGCCCGAGACCATGCATCGGCTGCTGGTGCGTCAGCTTCGCGCCGCGGCGCGCGAAAGCGACGATGGCCGACCGGACCTCGCGGTTCTTCTTCAACTCGTCAGCCAGGCCTACGCCGAGCAGGAGGAGCTCCGGATCCACGACAACCAGTCGATCGAGCTGGTCTCGCGGGAAGTGGCCGAGCTCAACAGCAGGCTGCGGGAGGAGGCGAACGCCCTGAGGCTCGCCAGAGACGAGGCCGAGGCCGCCAACCGGGCCAAGTCCGAGTTCCTGGCTGCCATGAGCCATGAGATCCGGACGCCGATGAACGGGGTCCTGGGGATGGCGGCGGCGCTCGAGGCGACGCCGATGAGCGCCAGCCAAAGGGAGATGCTCGGGGTCATCAACGAGAGCGGTCAAATTCTGATGACCCTGCTGTCGGATATTCTCGACCTTTCGAAGATCGAAGCGGGTCGGATGACGTTTGAGCGCACCCCCTTCAATCCGGCCGCATCCGTCCTCGCCGTGAGCCGCTTGTTCACCGAAACGGCGGCCGCCAAGGGGCTGACCTACACGGTCGAGGTCGAAGAGGCGGCACAGGGCTGGTTTCTGGGCGATCCGACCCGGTTCCGGCAGGTTCTGCAGAACCTGGTGTCCAACGCGCTGAAGTTCACGTCCGAGGGCGGCGTGATCATCAGGGCCGACGCGGGGGCTCCGGTGGACGGCGTCGCCACGCTTAAGGTCGAGGTGGTGGACACCGGGCTGGGCGTCGCCGCGGAGGCCTGCCAGCGGTTGTTCCAGGCCTTCACTCAGGCGGACGCCTCGACGACCCGGCGGTTCGGCGGAACGGGGCTAGGGCTCGCGATCTGCCGGCAGCTGGTGGAGGCGATGGAGGGAGAGATCGGCGTCGACAGCACGCCCGGCCAGGGATCGCGGTTCTGGTTCACGCTTCCGGTTCCCCAGGCGGAAACGCCGCAGCCCGCGCGGGAGCCGCTGCGGGAAGCGCTTCCCGCAG
>FTIU01002912.1_pt2 | contig 12602 bp, 11 predicted proteins | sample 1658461 | NCBI WGS metagenome assembly FTIU01 (sample SAMEA3914827, study PRJEB12502) | metagenome | biome: forest; material: soil | place: Canada | collected 2011-07-03 | depth 0.3 m | reverse complement strand
GCGCTGTTCGAGCACGTCCGCGACCGCCTCCTTTTCCTCGCGCGTAGCGACGCCCTGTTCCAGGAGGTCAAAAAGCTCGGCTTCCGGAAATCGAAGAACAATTTCCGCATCTATTACGATCGGCCGAACAACGGCTCGCTGGTGGATTTCCGGCACGCCCACGGAGGCAAATCCGTGCTGCGCCTCCCGGCGCTCGACAATAAGGAAATTCCGATGGAGGCGCTGGCGGGCGCCGACGGCGATCTTCTCAAGGCGTTTACCGACCGCGTCGGCGAAGCGGGCGTCAAGGTGGAGGCCGCACCGGTGCTGCGATCGATCGCGGGGGGCCAACCGCCGGCCTGATCCGAGATGGCGCTGTGAAAAGCACAGGTGCGAGTCAAGTTGTCTCAAGCTACGCTGCTCTACGCTGAGGTGCCGAATCCGAATTCGGATTCGGCAGTTCTCTAGAGGACCGGGACAGGTTCTTCGGTAAGCTTCACCTCCAGCCTAGGGAGTGAAGCATGGCGTCTGTGGTCGACAAGTTGCTCCGATGGGGCAAGAGGCGGATAAAAAAGGGATTACAGGATCATCGGACATGGCGCCTTTACGAGGCGGGCCACTCCCTGTTCGGGAAGGCAGATTACGACAATGTCTCGGTGGCGGCGATCGCCAAGGAAGCGGGCGTTTCGGTCGGCGCGTTTTATGAGCGGTTCAAAACCAAGGACGAGTTCCTGAAGCTGGTGAGCGAACACCGGCTAGCCGGCGCCAGGAGCGCGGCTTTCGCTGCCCTCCGTTTTCGCCAGATCGGCGGAGCCTCTTCCGAGCGCATTGTTCGGGCGATCGTCGCACATACAGTCGAGACGCTGAACGGGCCGATAGGGGGCGTGGTCAAGGCGGGCATCAAGCGGGGGCAGATTGACGGACAGCATTTGCGCGACCTCTGCGCCTACCGCACCTACGTCGCTGACCTCGCCGTCGGCTTGCTCAAAGAGCGCCTGGGCCATAAGCGCGACGCCGAGCTGTCCATCCGCGCCGGCGTGCAAGTTGTCCAGGCCGCGGCGATCGACGCTCTGCACCATGACAGCGGCGCTTTAAGGCGCGGGCGGGGGCGGATGGTAGACCAGCTGACGGCCATGATGCTTGGACACCTTCGGCTCGCGACCACGGTTGCGCTGACCGTCGGCGATGACGACAAAGACGACGTTCCGATTGAGGGCGCGGCCGACAAATTGGAGGTAGCGGCGACGGAGGAGCCGTCGCACTCGAAGGATCGAAGGGGAAAGCGGGGCGTTGCCCTAGTTTGATCCACAGTGAGTTCGCATGCCCGACGCAGGCTCTCCGCCCCCCCGCTCTGACGTCAAACAGCCAGCGCGACCAAAGCTCTTGGCCGTCATGGGACCGGGTCTGATCACCGGCGCCTCGGGCGATGATCGATCCAACCAAGGCGTTGTTCTGGAGCGCCGTGATCAACAGCGTCGTAGCGGTGCCGGTAATGGCGATGATGATGCACCCTTCCGCCTACTCCGCGGCGCCCACCGAAGCGGCCGAGCGCGGCTGATGCTCTGCCAGCGGGGCTCTATCGGCCGCTAGCTCATGAAGATGGGCGCGGGCTACCTCGTCGCCATGGTAAGCTAAAGCCTGCGCGTTCTGAGCACCTCAGGCCGAGGCCGTTCACCGCATAGTTTGTCCGAGGAAGCCACAATGGAGCAGAAGACCATCGAAATTCTGAGCCGGCACCGGCTGATGGCGGTCGCCACGGTGCGAAGCGACGGATGGCCGCAGAACACGATTGTCGGCTACGTCAACGACGGCCTTCTCCTCTATTTCCTGATCTCCCGAAGCAGTCAGAAGTTCGCCAACATCGCCCAGGACAACCGTGTATCCATCGCCATCGGCGGAGACTTCAAATTCACGCACAATATCGAGGGAATCTCGGCCGCTGCCTGGGCGTCCGAGGTAACCGAGATGGATCAGCGCGAGCACGCGTATCGTCTGCTCGTCGGACGGCATCCAGAGTATGGAGCTTTCTCGACGCCGGACTACGAGAGAGCCGCGGTCATGCGCGCCCGCTGTGAGGTGGTCACCGTCATCGACTACAGCCAGGGTTTCGGACACGCGGATGTGGTCAACGTCGGCGCCGGCGGGATCGTCTCCATGACCGCCGCGCGACCGGACAATTGGGGGCTGACACCAGCCGCGGAGCCGCTGACCAGCTGAGCTGCCTCCAACTTCAAACCGTCTCTAGAAGCTTCCACAGTCTCCAGCGTCGGTCTCATCCGTGGCCACGGCCGGAATGGGTCAGGACCGGACATTGATCTCCCTCCGGATAGCAGCCACTCGGTCTCGGCGGAGCGGGGCCACCTTTAGGACCGGGTTACGGCGTCCAGGACACACCGGACTCGCTCCGCGAGATCTTCGTACGTGAAAGGCTTGGTGATCAGCTGCACACCGGCGTCCAAGCGGCCATTGTGTACAATGGCGTTGCGAGTGTAGCCGCTAGTGAAAAGCACATTGATCGCCGGCCTAAGCCTTTGGACTTCGTCGGCCAGCTTGCGACCGTGAACGCCGCCCGGAAGCACTACGTCGGTGAACAACAAATCGACTCTGGGGTGGTCGTCGAGCGCGGCCAAGGCGGTGCGGGCGTCGCACGCTTCAATAACCTCATATCCTAATTCGCGCAGGACCCCGCTCGAGTACGCGCGGACGCCCTCGTCGTCCTCGACGAGCAGCACCGTCTCAGTGCCACGGAGGAGAGAAATATCTCGGCCAGCTCCTGGGCCGGTGGTTTCAGCGGCTTCCCCGTGCGAACGCGGGAGGTACAGCTTTGCGGTCGTGCCCTGGCCAACCTCGCTGTACATTCGGACGTGGCCGCCAGACTGCCGCACGAATCCATACACCTGACTAAGGCCCAGACCCGTACCCTTCCCGGTCTCCTTGGTGGTGAAGAAGGGCTCAAAGACTCGCGACAGGGTGTCGCTGTCCATGCCGGCGCCCGTATCCGATACCGCAAGCAATACGTATTGCCCTGGCGACACGGGCTCCGGGACCGTGGCGAGATAGGCCTCATCGAGGAAGACATTCGCCGTCTCGATCGTGAGCTTGCCTCCATCGGGCATCGCGTCGCGTGCGTTCACCGCCAGGTTGAGCAGCGCTTGTTCCAGCTCGTTAGGATCTGCCAGCGCCGGCCAGAGACCAGGCGAACCGACCAGCTCGAAGTTAATGTGCTCCCCGATCGCGCGCTGCAGAAGGTCGCCTATGTCTCGAACGAGGCGGTCTGCCTGTAGGGGTTTAGGATCGAGCGGTTGGCGGCGCGAGAAGGCAAGCAGGCGCCCCGTCAGGATTGCGGCACGCTTGGCGGACTGCATCGCCATGTCCATTGAGCGCCGGAGTCGACGATCGTCCCGGTCGCCCGCGCTCCCATCAAGGTTGCGAGCCATGTTGTCGAGGCCGCCCATGATGACGGTCAGCAGGTTGTTGAAATCGTGCGCCACGCCGCCCGTCAGCTGACCGATCGCCTCCATCTTCTGCGCCTGGCGCAGAGCCTCTTCCGCCTTCATCCGATCGGCGATCTCCTCCTGCACTCGCTGCTCCAGGGTCTCATTCAGCAGCCGGAGCTCGCCATTGAGCCGCGCAGCCTCTGACAGCGCCTCGCGCAGGGCTCGTGCGTTGCCCGCGAGCTGCGCGCGAGCTTGGTCCAGAGACGCCGCCAGAGCCGTCGCTCGTCGGGTCGCATCTCCGGCGGAGCGGGCGCTTGCCGCGGCCACGTCTTCACGGGCCTCAGACTGAAGCAGCGCAATTATGAGACCGCCGGCTTCAGCCACCTGCGAGGCCCGCACCTGCGGCTCTCCGCCGATGAGCATGAGCACCGTGCCTTCGCCCGAGATCCAGACATCGGCGGGCTCCAGATGCTGCACCTCCGGGTAGGCGACGGTCGCGCGGAATTCCCCGGGGCGCTCGCACCGGGCGAGAAGCTCGGTCCAGGTGGGCCCACCGGGGAGCGTCTGACGGAAGCCGGGCGCCGGACGAAGGATGCCCAGCTCCGGATCCCGCAACAGGAACATCAGGTCTAGTGCGCCGATGCCCCTCGCCAGCGCAGCAGCCTGCCGGGCACGGTCTGCCCGGTCGGTAAGAGCCGAGAAGTGACGGGTCAGATCTTGGTCACTCGCAGCGGTCACGCAGGTAGGACAGCGACGACTGCCGTGCAATTGTGAAACCCTTCAAACTGCCCTTCCGCCCGAGCGATCTGCCCGTGGGTGTTGCAGCCTAGCAAATCCGCGCCGGCAAGTTGGCTCCGCACGACCGCGACCTCCTCGCCGAACTGATCGCCCATACGGAGCCTTGTAGCGACGCAGTCAAAGAAGAGCGCGGCCTGCGGCTTGTGCTCTCCCATGGCAGCCAGTGCTGCCTGAGTGGCTTCCTGAGCCGCCTCGACCGCTGAAGCCGCCGAAGCTCGCATGATGTAGACAACGGAGCCTTGTGGGACCTCCGCAGCGCACAAGACGGAGCCGTCGGGGAGGACGGCCAGCGGAACCCGTAACCGGTGGGCGTCACCAGTCTCGATACCCAGTATGTTGTGGAGGAAAAACGGGATGGGCGCATCCCGGTCCAGCTTCTGTCCCGATGTTAGGGCATGAGCTTCGAACGCGTCGGCCGCCGGTAGGCCGTTGAGACTGATAAGTCTCATCCCATCGGCTTCTGTGACGCGGAACGGGGCGGAGGCCGGCGCCCACCCGTGCCGAACACCGACGCCAATAGGCTTCTCCGTAAGCATCTCCAGCGCGACGGCGGCCCCGTTCAGCACCTCGCGCCCGCAGAAGACGGAAGTGCGTTGGAACTGGGCGTTATCTCCTGCGCCGCCCCCAAAGAACTGGTATTGGCCGCCCGTCGCGAGGGTCAGCTCGTCAACGAGCACGTCGGCATGGCCGGCCAAGGCGTCGGCCATGACGAGAGCGGAGCGGTACGGGAAGGTGTAATCCGAGAGCCCATTGAAGCTCGCTGTCATCTGCCGGGCCGCTGAAGCCGCGTCTGCCAATACGTTATGCGCGACTCCGACTCCGAACCGAACGTCTTCGCCGGCCATACCCAGGGCGCAAGCGAGCCCCTCGCCACGTTCCTGGTTCATGAACTCGCCGGCCGATGAGGCGCCAACCACAAGAGTCCCGGGGAACCGTGTGGCAAGCTCGTCAAGAAGCGCGCTGTGGTCATATGATGGCGCGGCGAAGACCATGAGAGCTTGCGGCTCCCGGCCAAGGCCTTGCAAGATATCGGTCGCGAGTCTGCGCGCGGCGTCCCGCGCATCCGCCACATCAGTGGACGCTGCCGCAGTCTTCATGCCTGTTCCCCCTTTGAGGCGATCCGCCGAGCGTTTCCGTGGAGCGCCGACAGCACCGCGGCGCAACGCCAGGGAACGGTCAAGGTTCCAGCCGGACCGTTGAGGGCGCTTGGCGGCGCGGGAAAAAGCAGCAGCACCAGTTGGCGGCCGACGGCTTAGATGCTGGAGGCGAGTTCCCCGATTGCACCTCAGCGGCAGACGAGCGGACCCTCCGAGCGTCCGCTATGGGTCGGAAGCTGACCTTTGCGACAGAGGCTATGCCCGTGTTCCGTCCAATCGATGCAGACATCCCTGGCCAACGAAGTGACCAACGACCAGCAGCACCAGGAGGAGCTGCTGGCTTGCCCAGAGCGGTAGCCGCGCGGAGCAGAGCTGCTCCCTCGGGAGATGCGCGCCCAAAGACCGACCGCTGCATCAACGTCGCGTCTGCGACTGCCGGATTATAAGCCCCGCCACCCTCATCGGCCCGTGCTATAAGGCGGACGGCGGCCCATGCCGCCTGATGATTACCTCCCGGCCGGCTTTCGCTTTGCGAGTCTCGGGAGAGAAAGGGCCACCGTGCCCACTCGCTCGCCCTTACAACCGGATGATCCAGGCCCCAGCCTCGCGCTGGCCATGGTTTGTTCGTCGCCGACGCCTCTGTTGATGCTCGATCCGGACTGCCGGATCATCGCGGCCAGCGTGTCGTTCTGCACCGCCTTCGACATCGAACCGTCAGGCGCAGTGGGCAATCCCTTATTCGACCTGGGCCTCGGAGAGTGGGATGTACCCCAACTCCGGGTGCTCATCGCCGCTACAGCTTCGGGTTACGCCGAGGTGGACACCTATGAAATGGACCTCCAGCGCGTGGATCGGCCGCCCCGGCGCATCATCGTAAACGTCCGTAACCTGACCAGCGGCGTGGGTCGGCAGGTTCGTCTGCTCGTGGCTGTCCACGACGCGACGGAAGAGCGGGCACAGGCAAAGCGCGGACTCGATCTGGCGCGCGACAACGCACTGCTGATGCAGGAAACCCGGCACCGGATCGCCAACAGCCTTCAAATCATCGCCAGCGTCATTATGATGAACGCGAGGCGCGCATCCTCCGAGGAGACCCGCGGATACCTCCGCGACGCGCATAGCCGGGTCATGTCCATCGCTGAACTTCAGCGCCAACTCGCCCAGTCTACGCGCGACTCTGTCAGCATCGGCGAGTACCTCACCAGACTTTGCGAGACGATCTCAGCGTCAATGATCTCTCACCCCGACGAGCTTTCGATCAGGGTCGAGGCTCCCAACACGGCCGTAAGCGGCGCGGTTTCGGTCAGCCTCGGGCTCATTGTGACCGAGCTGTTGATCAACGCGCTGAAACACGCCTTTCCCGACCGGGCGGGCGGCAGAATTGACGTCCGCTATTGGCGGGACTCGGGCGGTTGGACGCTAACTGTGGAGGACGATGGCGTCGGCATGGGCGCCGGACTTACCCCGCCCGTGGGTGGTCTTGGCACCAGCATCGTGCGCGCCTTGGCCCAACAGCTCCGGGCGCGGGTGGAGGTGCTGGGCCGCAATCCTGGCACCCGGGTGTCGATTGTACACGAGCAGACCCTAATGCCTGATGGTCGCATCGCAGAGCAAGCGCCGGAGCCCGCGGCCTAGGGTTCGAAGGTATTAGTGTCGTGATCTTAGAAGCGCCCCTCATCCTCCTGGTCGAGGACGAATTTCTTATTAGGGACCTCGTCGAGTCGCACCTCAAGGAGGCCGGCTACACTGTGCTCACCTGTGACAATGGCGTAGCGGCCATCGATCTGATCGAACGGGAGCACGGCCGCTTCGGTGGGCTGGTCACCGACGTCAATTTGGGGCCCCCACGAAACGGCTGGGTCGTCGCGGCCAAAGCACGCGAGTTGAACCCGGCGTTGCCCGTCATCTACGTCACGGGTGACAGCAGCCACGAATGGGCGGCGCACGGCGTGCCGCACAGCCTCCTGATCGCGAAGCCCTTCGTACCTACGGAGGTCACGGTTGCGCTTGCAAGCCTGAGGGCGCCTTCAAGCATGTCGACGCCAGTAGAAGAAGCCTGAGCGCCGGGGCCGGACGGGTCGCACCGTCCGCTACCGTCGAGAGCGGCTGTTGCGTTGATGGCCTAGCCGGCTCCGTGTCGTGCTGCCCGCCGGGACGACTTGCAATGATCCCACCTCGGCCGGCCATTGACCGGGCCACGGCGCGGCGGCCTAACGGCCGGCGTCAGAGGGCGGCCAAGGCGAAGCATCGACGAGGAGAACGCACCTTCGGAGCGGTAAATTCGCTCGCTCACTCTGGACTACGCAGATAGTTTGTTGTATATTTCACATGATTTCTCGCACACATGCGCATATCCCATTGAATGATTTCTAACACTACTCTGATCCATCATCGGGGCGACGGAAAATCGGTGAGCTGGAAATTCCCGCACGTCTCGTAACTCGCTGCGGCGCCGGGACGGCCCCTAAGCCGCCTTATACCGAGAGCCGGGAAATTTGCGCGGGTGGCCTGCCGCCGGCCACGGCGCCGAGTTGCAACCGAACTCGGCCGCCTGCATATTGACCCTAATTGCGGGCAAAGGAGCGGCGCAGATGACGCAGGCAGTCAAAAGGCAGCCGGCCGCCGGACGCGCGCGGTCTCGCCCGTCGGAGCGCCGGAGCCTGACTACGCGCCTTTCGATCGCCAGCCTGATGGACGAGAGCGGGGCGCTCAGGGTGGAAGACGTGGCCGAGGCCTTCAGCATGTCCAAGGCCCAGCTCGCCGAGACCGCCGGCCTCGCCCGCGAGGTGTTCCAGAAGGCGAGCCGCCGCGACAGCCCCAAGGCCCAGACCCGCGTGCGCGAGATGGTCGAGATCATCAGCCTGGTCCAGGCCTGGGCCGGCGGACCCGCCCAGGCCATGGCCTGGTACCGCGCCGAGCCGATCCCGGCCTTCGGCGGCCGCACCGCCGAGGCGCTGGTGAAGTCCGGCCAGGCGGGCGCGGTGCGCGACTACATCGACCACCTGGCCACCGGCGGCTACGCTTGAGCCCGGCCCCTTGAGGTTCAAGGGCGAGGCCTTCCGCGCCCACGACCCGGCCTGGTCCTGGACCCCGCTCTCGGGCGCCGGCGCGGCGCTGAAGGGCCGCCGTTTCAACTGGCCGGGCCTGGAGACGCTCTACCTCTCCCTCAGCTTCAAGACGGCCGTCCGCGAGGTCTCGGCCGGCTTCGCTCACCGCCTGACGCCCTACGTCCTGTGCAGCTACGACGTGGATTGCGAGGACATCGCCGACCTGCGGGACGACGCCGGCCGGGCCGAGCGCGGCGTTGCGCTGGACGAGCTCGCCTGCGCCTGGGGCGACGCCCTCATCGCCGGCCGCGAGCCCGCCTCCTGGGGCGTGGTCCGCCGCCTCTTGGCCGAAGGCTGCGCCGGCGCCCTCCTCCCCAGCTTCGCCAACGGCGCGACCGCCGACGACCAGAACCTCGTCCTATGGCGCTGGGGCCCCGACCTGCCGCACAAGGTGACGGTCTACGATCCGACCGGGAAGCTGCCGAAGAACCAGCTGTCGTGGGGCGAGGACAAACGTACGACTTGACGCCCGCGCCAGCTCGGAACTGAGTGCAGGCCCTCCCGAGGCCAGGGCCTCAAGTCCAGCTCAGGTCGTGCTGGCCGTAGGGTAGGTCGCGGTAGCGCTTGCCGGTGATCTGGAAGATGGCGTCTCCCATTGCGGACTGGATCGACGTGGCGCGGTCGTGGCCCATGCCGATGATCCAGTGGCCGGTCGGGAAGAAGCGGATGTTGATCTCCGCCGGGTTCTCGTCGATGCGCGAGAGCGTGAAACGGTTGAAGTTGCTCTCCACCACCCGGCCTTCGGCCACCTGCACGGCCTGATGCAGCGCGTCGTTGTAGAACCAGGTGATCTGGCCCTCGATCTGCTTCTTGACCGACAGGGGGTTCACCAGGCCGAAACCCTGGTCGTGGGCCACGTCGACCCGCTCCAGCCGCACCTTGCCGTCCCGGCTGACCGAGACGGTGTGGACCATGGCGCTGATCGTGGCCATGCCGCCCGCCTCGGCGCCCCGCTCCTCCAGCGCGATCGCCCGCGCCTTGCCCGGCGGCAGCGGCTCGCCCCAGCCGGACATCTCCGCCGCCAGGTCGAGGGCTCTGATCATGTCGGCCTTGAACGGCAGGTCGGTGCGGCCGATCAGCTCGCGCCGGTAGTGGTACGGGTCCTTGCCGGCGGCGCGGGCGAGCTCGTCGATGAAGCTCTCGCGGTAGAAGTCGTGCGCCGGCGCGCCCACGCCCCGGCGCGTCCCCACCGGCACGTGGAAAGAGACGGGGTGGTTGGAGAAGCGATAGTTCGGCGCGAAATAGCGCGGCGCGACGTCGAACGACGCCTCCCACCCGGGCGCCTGCTTGTCCATGGCGGTGCGCACCTCGATGGCGACGGGATAGCCCTCCGCATCGAGGGCCGCCTTCAGGCGGGCCACGCCCATGGAGCGGTAGGTGGTGCCGACGAAGTCCTCCTCCCGGCTCCACAGCATGTGGATGGGCGTGCCCCGGTTGGCGTTGGCGATCATGATCGCCTGCTCGGCCTGGGGCCCGTTGCCGCCGCGGCCGAAGCCGCCGCCGAGGTGGAGCTGGTGGATATAGACGTTGGCCTCAGGCACGCCGGTGATCCGGGCGGCGCTGAAGCGGGTCTCCTGCGGGCTCTGGTCCCCCAGCCACACGTCGACCCGATCGTCGGTGACCAGGGCGGTGGCGTTTCCGGGCTCCATGCGGGCGCGCGGCAGGTATGGGGTGGAGTAGGTCGCTTCGACGATCCTGCCGCCTCGGGCGAAGGCGGCGTCCACGTCCCCCTGGCTGACCCGCACGGTTCCGGGACGGTCCAGAGCCGCGAGCAGCAGCTCGCGCATCCTGGCGCTGTTCATCGCGGCGCTCTCGGGCGGGATGTCCCACTGGATCGGCATGGCGTCGACCGCCGCCTTGGCCTGGTGCCAGTGCTCGGCGATCACCGCCACTCCGCCGCTGAAGACCCGGCCTCGCGTCAGCTCCGGGTCCGGGATCGGGAACTTCAGGGCCGAGATCACCCCGGGTCGGCCGCGGACAGCTTCGAAGTCGTAGGATTTCACCTGGCCGCCGAACACCGGGCAGGCCTTGACCGCCGCCCACTTCATCCCGGGCAGGCGTACGTCGGCCCCATAGGTGATCTGGCCCCGCGTCTTGGCCGGGATATCGAGGTTGGCCCGCTCCGTTCCCATCAGCGTCCACTGGTCGGGGGACTTGATGACGATGGCCTTGGGGTTCGGATGGGGCGTCCGCGCCGCCAGATGGGCGATCCTGCCGTAGGTGGTCGTGCGGCCGCTGGGCGCATGGGTCACGACGCTGTCCTTGGCCGCCAGCTCGGCGACCGGCACGTTCCAGTCCCGCGCCGCCGCCAGCAGCAGCCGTTCGCGGGCCTCGGCCCCGGCGAGCTGCAGATAGTACCGCCCATCCTTGACGGACGCGGCCTCGTTGGTGCGCATGCGCCGATAGAGGCTGTCGGGAATCCCCTGCACGCCGGTGCGGCTGCGGGTCCTGAAGCCCGGCTCGCCCCCGCCCTTGGGATCGGTCCCGCCCTTGCCCACGACGTTGAGGGTCCAGTCGGGCGCCGCCTCTCGGCCGTCGCGGTTGACCGAGGCGTATTCGGGGCGGACCTTTTTCCAGTCGCACTGCAGCTCCTCGCACACCATCATGGCGTTCGAGGTCCACACCCCCTGTCCGAGCTCGGTCTGGGCGATACGGACCGTGACCGTGTCGTCCGGGTCGATGACGATCCAGGCGTTGACCTCCGGAACCCGCGGGTGCGGCTCCCAGGCGTCGCCCAGCGCGGCGGAGGCGGCCCATCCCTTCGGCGGCGCCCAGAAACCCAACACGAACGCGCCCGCGCCGACGCCGGCGAGCACCTGCCGACGGTCGGGAGCTGGCTTGTCGGTCCCGCTCATCGCCCCGGCCTCACGTCGTGCTCAGGGCGGCGGCCCGGTGTATGGCCTGGCGCACCCGGTGATAGGTGGAGCACCGGCAGGCGTTGGTGACCGCCGCGTCGATGTCGGCGTCGGTGGGCTGCGGCGTGTGGCTGAGCAGCGCCGCGGCGGCCATGATCATCCCCGACTGGCAGTAGCCGCACTGCGGCGCGTCGAGCTCGATCCAGGCGCGCTGGACCGGGTGGTCGCCGTGAGGCGAGAGTCCCTCGATGGTGGTGATCGGCTTGCCGACCGCCAGGGCGGCGGGGAGGCTGCACGAGCGGACGGGCTTGCCGTCCACGTGGACCGTGCAGGCGCCGCACTGGCCGATGCCGCAGCTGAACTTGGTCCCGGTCAGGCCCATGTAATCGCGGATCACCCACAGGAGCGGCGTGTCGGGCGCGGCGTCCACCGCGTGCGGTTGTCCGTTGACGATCAGCTTCAGGGCCATCTCGTCCCTCTCCAGGGCCGCCTGGAGGATGGCATACCCCCCGATGGGCCGCCAGGGACGACTCAGGCCGGCTGGGCGGCGGTCTTGCGCCCGGCGGAGGAGGCCGCCGTCTTGGCGTAGACGCCCGGCGCGCCGGCCACGGACGTGAACCCGTCGGCGAAGCCGAGCACCGTCTCCGCGGTTCCCACCACCAGATGGCCGCCATCGACCAGGACCGAGGCGATCTGCCGGAGCACCTCGCGCCGGGTCGTCGCGTCGAAATAGATCAGCACGTTGCGGCAGAAGACCGCGTCGAACCGGCCGAACTCCGCAGGACTGTCGAGAAGGTTGAAGCGGCCCCACCGGATCGGAGACCTCACCCGCGGCCCGACCCGCCATGCCGCGCCGTCTCGCTCGAAGTACTTGAGGAGCTGGGCGCGCGACAGCCCTCGCTGCACCTCGAATTCGGAATAGCGCCCGGCCCGGGCGATCGCCACGCAGCGGCTGGAGATGTCGGTGGCCAGAATCTCCAGGCCGAGACGTCTGGCTGGGCCCGCGCACTCGTCCATCTGGATGGACAGCGAATAGGGCTCCTGCCCCGTCGCGCAGGCGGCGCTCCATACCCGCAGGACAGGTCCTCGCTGCGCGGCGGCCGGTATGATCACGTCCCGAAAGGCCGCGAACGGCGCCCGGTCGCGGAAGAACGAGGTCTCGTTGGTGGTCAGGGCGTCGATCACCGCGTCGGCGAGCGGCGAGTTGGGACGGTTGAGCGCCGCGACGAGCTGCGTCATCGAAGCCAGGCCGTGCTCGGCGAGCACCGGTCCGAGGCGGCTCTCGACCAGGTACTCCTTGCCGGCCGCGAAGACGAGGCCCGCCCGGCG
>FTIU01608228.1_pt1 | contig 12722 bp, 11 predicted proteins | sample 1658461 | NCBI WGS metagenome assembly FTIU01 (sample SAMEA3914827, study PRJEB12502) | metagenome | biome: forest; material: soil | place: Canada | collected 2011-07-03 | depth 0.3 m | reverse complement strand
TTGTCGTCGCCGTAGTCGGTGGTGCGCAGCCACAACGCGCCGTCCAGCTCATAGGTGACGCCGGCAGCGATCAGGGCCTCGACCGTGGCATTGACCTTGCCATCCTTGTAGAGCGACGTTTCCAGGTAGTAGTTATCGAACTTGACGCCGAAGGCCTGCAAATCCAGATCTTGCTCGCGGCGCAGGTAAGCGACGGCGAACTTGCGGATCGACTCGATATCGTTGACGTCGCCGCTGGCGGTGACCGGTTCGCCATCGCTGGCGGCAACCGTCTTCCCGGCCAGGAAATCCTGTGCGATATCGGCAATGTAATCGCCGTTGTAGGCGCTTTCAGGCCATGCGGCATCGCCCGGCTTGAAACCGTTGGCGCGTGCTTGCACCGAAGTCGCCAAAGTCGCGATCTGGACGCCAGCGTCATTGTAGTAAAACTCGCGGGTGACATCGTAACCTTGCACCTCGAACAGCGCCGACATGGCATCGCCGAGCGCGCCCTGGCGGCCATGGCCCACATGCAAAGGCCCGGTCGGATTGGCGGAAACAAACTCCACCAGCACTTTTTTGCCGGCGCCCAGTTTGCTCTTGCCGAAGTCAGCGCCCTCTTGCAGCACAGTCTTGACCACTTGCTGCTTGGCCGCCGCGGTCAAACGCAGGTTGATGAAACCCGGGCCGGCGATTTCAGCGGATTCGATCAGATCGCGATGTTCGGTGCTGGCCAGTACCGCTGCTACCAGGGCTTGCGCCAGTTCACGCGGGTTCTTTTTCAACGGTTTGGCCAGTTGCATGGCGATATTGCAGGCGACGTCGCCATGGGACGGGTCGCGCGGACGCTCCAGCGTCACTGTCGGCTGCAACTCGCTGCCGGCAATAATAGGCTGCAACGCAGCGTTGAAAAGGTCGATGATCTGTTGTTTCTGTGGTGCAAGCATAGGATAGGTGGTCAGTAGTACGGAGGCCGTACTGGATTAATGCGAAAAGTCTATGGGACTGCCCCATTTACTTGATTATTCTCGATTATACCGGCTTGGCGGAGCAATCTTCACCCTGCATGCCCGTGCCGATTACAACACCCGGTAAATCAGGCTGCACGCTGCAAGCATCAAAAACTGCTGCTAAGATGCAGCGTCTCAGCCGGAGCATTTTTGACAAGTTTTTGAAACATTCTCAGCTGCAACTACTTTACCTTGTTTATTTATCATCTACAGGAACCTCATGACCCAGTCCACACCACGCGTAGCCGACCACCCTGCCCACCCGCAATTCCTCAGCCGCTGGTCGCCACGCGCCTATGCCAATGACGAGATTTCCGAACAAGAATTGCTGACCATCCTGGAAGCGGCACGCTGGGCGCCATCGTCCTACAACTCACAACCTTGGCGTTTCGTGTTCGCACGCCGCGGCACACCGCACTGGAACAACCTGCTGCCTTTGCTCAACGATTTCAATCGCAGCTGGGCGGAAAATGCGGCGGCATTGGTGATCATCTTGTCGAAAACCACCTTTGCGCCCCCGGGCAGTAGCCAAGAACACCCGATGCCAACCCACTCTTTCGACGCCGGTTCAGCCTGGGGTTACCTGGCTCTGCAAGCCAGTTTGTCCGGCTGGCATGCACACGGCATGGCCGGTTTCGACAAGGAAAAGACGCGCACCGAACTGAATATCCCAGCCGATTTCGCGATTGAAGCTGCGGTAGCCATCGGCAAGATCGGCGATAAAGCCATGTTGCCGGAAGGTTTGCGCGCCAAGGAAGAGCCAAGCCCACGTTTGCCATTGCAAGAGTTGGTTTCTGAAGGTACTTTCAAGGCCTAAGCGCTTTGTGGTTTGACCCGCTTTTTGCGGGTCGCCAACTTCGATGCAGATTATTTAATGCGGAGTAACAGTGAAAACTGTTACTCCGCATTTTTATTTACTTTGCCAATTCACCAGCACAATCCCGCTCAATACCAGCAACGCACCGAATACGAATGGCAAACCAATCGGATCACCCAGCAGCAATACGCCGAAACTGACACCGAACAACGGCGTCAGGAAAGAAAACACCGTCAGCCGCGAAGCGAGATAGCGGCGCAACATCCAGAACCAGGCCAGGAAACTGCCGAACGCGACTATCAACGACTGGAACACCAGGCTCACCCACATGATGCCGGTCAGCGGCGCCATTTCGGTCTGCCCTGAAACCAGGGCCACCAGCGGCAGCGTCAATGCGGCTATCACCAACTGGTACCACAAGGTCATGCTGGGAGAGGCATTGGTGAGGACGCTGCGCTTGATCATGATCGTGGTGGCGGCCCAGAATACGGCGGCCAGCACGCCCAGCGCATCGCCGATCAGCATACGGCTGAAACCGGCGCCGGCTTCAAAACCGCCGGCAAACGCCACGGTAATCCCGGCAAATGCGGCGATCACACCTAGCCATTGGGTGACGCCGAAACGCTCGCCCGGCACCAGCCAGTGCAAACCCAGCACGGTGAAAATCGGCGCGGTGTAAACAAACACCGACATGTGCGAAGCAGTTGTGTAATTCAAGCCGATAGAGACGCACAGGAACTCACCTGCAAACAGCAAACCGGTCGCCAGGCCCGGCCAGAAGGTGCCGTCGGTCAGCGAAAATTTACTGCCGCGCCACCACATCAGGCCGGTCACCAGCAATGCCGCGACCGCCGAGCGCAAGCCGTTTTGCAAAATCGGCGAGATGCTGGGCGCCGCTACTTTGATTGCAACTTGTTGCAGCCCCCAGCACAGGCACAGTATCAACATCAGGCTCATGGCCAAACCGTCCAGCGGTTTGCGAGTGGCGGGCATATTACTATCTTTCAGAGACAGGGATTGTTTGTCATAAATGTCATTTTACTCAGCGCTGATTTATCCCTATCATCAGCGTGATCGGGCAGGAGTGCCCGGTAAAAATCCGAATGCAGATTGCAGGGAGTATGCTTGAAAGTAGTCACTTTTGCATTACCGGCAGCAAACCGATGATGGCCGGAGCACATGATTCATAAGTCAGTCAAAGCGCCGCGCCCTCGTAAGCTATTACTGTTAAGCGTCTCCGCCGGCGCCGGCCACATGCGCGCCGCCGAGGCGCTCAGGGCCTATGTCGCCGCCGAATTTCCCGACACCGAAGCGATCCACCTGGACGCGATGGATTACGTGCCGGCCGGATTCCGTGCGGTGTACACCGATTTTTATCTCCATCTGGTGAATCGCCATCCCGCGTTATGGGGCTACGTTTACCAAAAGAGCGACAAGGCCCTGACCAACTCGCCGACGCAAAAACTGCGGCGCGCGATTGAACGTATCAGCACCCGTCCTTTGCGTGCCGCGATCCAGGCGGCGGCGCCGGACGCCATCATCTGCACCCACTTCCTGCCGGCCGAATTGCTGGCGCGCGAAATCGGCAGCCAGCGTGTGGTGTGCCCGGTCTGGGTGCAGGTGACGGATTTCGATTTGCACAGCATGTGGCTGCAACCGCTGATGCGCGGTTACTTTGCCGCCACCGAAGAAATCGCTTATCGCATGCGGGCGCGCGGCCTGGCGGCCGATGCGGTGCACGTGACCGGCATCCCGATCATGCCGGGATTCGGACAACCGCTGGATCGCCGGCGGTGCGCACAGCAATTCGGCCTGGATCCCGACCGCAAGATTATCCTGATGATGTCGGGCGGCGCCGGTATCGGCGATCTCGATAAGACCGTGCAACGGCTGCTAGAGCTGGCCGACGATTTCCAGCTGGTGGCGCTGGCGGGTAAAAACGCCACGCTGCTGGGCAACCTGCAGCAACTGGCGGCAGCCCATCCCGGCCGCCTGTTTCCTTTCGGCTTTACCCACCACGTGGAACAATTGATGGCGTGCGCGGATCTGGCGATTACCAAACCGGGCGGCCTCACCACCTCCGAATGCCTGGCGATGGGGGTACCGATGATCATCCACTCGCCGATCCCGGGCCAGGAAGAACGCAACGCCGACTATCTGCTGGAACAAGGCGCCGCGCTGAAAGCGATCGACCTGACCGCACTGGCATTCCGGGTTCAGCAACTGCTGCAACAGCCGGAACAGCTTCAACGCTTGCGGCAGCACAGCCTGACGTTGGGCCGGCCGCATGCCGGCCGCGCGGTGCTGCAAACTGTCTTTAGTAAACTCGATTCTCAATTTCATACGTTATCCCCATGACCGCAACTACACCTTTCCGCCGCTTGTTCGGCATGCTTTTCTGGGCAGTGCTGACTGCCTTTTTTTTCGCCAACGTCGAAATCCAGATCGAGGGCGCCGCTGGCTGGGCCGCCAACTTGCCGACCTGGCGCATCGAACACCACTGGCTGCTCGACATTTTCTGGGGCGGCCGCGCCATGACCGGCTATCACGCCTGGATTTTTCCTTTCATTGCGCTGATGTTCCACTATCCGATCTGGTTCAACGGCAGTTGGGACTGGCGCGCCGAAGCCCGGATCATGGCGTCCATCATGGTGTTCTGGATCAGCGAGGACTGGCTGTGGTTCGTGCTCAACCCGGCATACGGACTGGGGCGCTTCAATCCGGTCGACGTACCGTGGCATAAGCACTGGCTGGGCGGCGTGCCGGTCGACTACTGGATTTATTCGACAGTGGCGATCCTGTTGTTGTGGTTTGCCGAACGCAAGCCGCGTCCGGCAAACGTCGCGCTGAATCAGAGTTGAATCAATATGTGAATCTCTGGTTCTGTATAGAAGTAGAGATTCACATATGTATTGTAAAAACAATTGGAACTTGGTAAATTGCGGACCCGTTCCAAGTTTGAAATGTTGTTAATGCTGATCAAAAAAACCGCAAAAAAAACGCCTCTCTCTGAAAAAAACGCGTCTCTCTCGAAAAAAAATACTCCTCTCCTGAAAAAAAACGCGTCTCTCTCCCAAAAAAACGTGCCTCTCCCGCCAGAAAACGGGTCTGATCCGCGCTTGCCGCGTTATCTGCAAGTCCGTGACGATTTGCTCCAAAGGATCGCTTCGCGTAGCTGGGCCGCTGATGACGCGCTGCCATCCGAGGACAAACTGGCCGCCGAATACGAAATTGCAGTCGGCACCATGCGCAAGGTGCTGGACGCGCTAGTCACCGACGGCGTCGTCGATCGCGTGCGCGGACGCGGGACATTCGTCGCACGCGCTGCCGAACGCTCATCGATGTTGCGTTTCGTGCGGCAGCACGTTAAAGCTAAAAACCAGCTGCCGACAGCTCAGATCCGGTTGATGACAACCGCCATACCGCCCGTTGCAGTGGCAGATAAACTCAAACTCAAGCCCCGTGACAAAGCGCTATATCTGCATCGCACACGTTCTTTAGATGATGAAATCGTGCTGTCGGAACATATCTGGCTACCGCTCGCGCGCTTCAGGAAGCTACAAAAATATCTAAAAAACAATTCTCCGGCGTCCCTGTATCCCGTCTACGAGACCGAATGCGATGTGCTGGTCTCGCGTGCCATCGATGATTTGACAGCGAAACCGCTGAACCGGGCCAATGCTTCCGTATTCAAGCTGAAAACCAAGACAGTGGCGATTTGTGTCGAGCGGCTGATGCTGGATCACGCCGGCGAACCGGTCGAATGGCGCACTTCCTTTGTGCCGGCTGAGCGTTTCCAGTATTCGGCGGAAATTCGCTAGGGTTCTGGCAGGCGGGGCAGGGGGCGATACGCCAAGGCGGAGAGCCATCCTGCCTGGCTGTCGATTCACGACGTATTTCTGCATTTCGTCGCTTTCCGCTTCTCACGCCTCTGCGGCGACCAGATAATCGCCGCAGATCAATCAACCGGAGAACGCCATGCTTGCACAAATCATTTCACACACACCTCTTTGGGTCTGGGCGCTACTGGCTTTCCTGATCTATCGTGGCGTCCTGGCCAGTGTCGATCGCGAACTGACGCTGAAAAAGCTGTCTATTATCCCGTTGGTAATGTTGGTGCTATCCTGGCAGAGCGTGTCCACGGTGTTCGGCGTTACGCCGTTGCCCATGGTGTGCTGGCTGCTGGCGGCAGCTATCGCGGCGAGCTTGAACTGGCGCCTGTTCAGGAAGAATCGCGTAAGTGCTTATCCGGAGCGCGGCGTGGTGTTCCAGCGCGGTAGCTGGCTGCCATTGATACTGATGATGGGGATTTTCCTGACCAAATATACGGTTGGCGTGACACTGGCGATGCATCCGGCACTAGCGCACGATGCCGCATTTACAGCCGTTGTCTGCGCACTTTATGGCATCTTTAACGGCATGTTCATCGGCCGCCTGTTGCGTGTCGTCAGCCTGTATCACAATGCACAACAAGCGCCAGCAACCTATAACGGTCAATTGAACGGCTGAAAAAAGGGCGAAAAAAATGCCGGCCGGCGGACCGGTCGGCACAAACATCCCCCACAGGACGCTTAATTTTTAAGCAGCTAGCAGCAACGGCCAACCCGGCCATTGCCGCCGTAGCGCGCTTCCTGGCGTTCCTTGAAAAACTCTTCGTAGCTCATCATCGGCTCGCCAGGATGGGTGTTTTCCATATGCGTCACGTAAGTGCCGTACTCAGGCAAACCCACCATCAGCCGCATGGTTTGCCCGAGGTAGCGTCCGGCTTTCGATAATTCTTCCAGCATGACCAACCTTTCAGGCTGCCGGCAAAGCACTCGCCGGCAATGATTCAAATGGGGTTTCGCTGGTGCTCGGGCGATTTTCAGCGCGCGCCGCCAGCACGGTCTTGATGCCGAAGCCGAGAATGCTCAGCAGCACCAGGATGAAGAAGGCAGCCAAACCCGCATCCAGGTAATCGTTGAAGATCACCTGCTGCATTTGCGCGATCGATTTCGCCGGCGCCAGCAATTTTCCTTCCGCCAGCGCAGCCTGATATTTGCCGGCGTGGGTCAGGAAACCGACACGTGGATTGGAGTCGAATATTTTTTGCCAGCCTGCAGTCAAGGTGCAAATCAGAATCCAGACAGTCGGAACGATAGTGACCCAGGCAAAGCGGTCGCGCTTCATCTTGAACAATACGCAAGTCGCCAAAATCAAAGCGATCCCGGCCAGCATCTGGTTGGAAATGCCGAACAAAGGCCACAAGGTATTGATGCCGCCGAGCGGATCGACCACACCTTGATACAGGAAATAACCCCAGCCGGCGACGCACAGGGCGGTCGCAATCAAGCTGGCCGGCAGCGAATCGATCTTGCGCATGGAAGGCACGAAAGTACCGAGCAGATCCTGCAGCATGAAACGACCGGCGCGGGTGCCGGCATCGACCGCAGTCAGGATAAACAGCGCTTCGAACAGAATCGCAAAGTGATACCAGAACGCCATCATGACTTTACCGCCGCCGATGCTCGACAAGATGTGCGCCATGCCGACCGCCAGCGTCGGTGCGCCGCCGGCGCGGGAAATGATGCTGTGCTCGCCGACGTCTTTAGCCACCTGCGCCAGCATTTCCGGCGTTACGTGGAAACCCCATTGCGACACGGCTTGCGCGGCCGTTTCAACGGTGGTGCCGATCAATGCCGCGGGGCTGTTCATCGCAAAATACACGCCCGGCTCGATGCAGGATGCCGCGATCAACGCCATGATGGCGACAAACGATTCCATCAGCATCGCGCCATAGCCGATGAAGCGCGCATGGCGCTCGTTTTCCAGCAGTTTCGGCGTGGTGCCGGAAGCGATCAGCGCGTGGAAACCGGATACTGCGCCACAAGCGATGGTAATGAACAGGAAGGGGAACAAGCTGCCCGACCAGACCGGACCGGAGCCGTCCATGAATTGCGTGAAGGCTGGCATCTTCAGTTCCGGCGCAACGAACACGATACCCAGCGCCAGGCCGACGATGGTGCCGATCTTGAGGAAAGTCGACAAATAATCACGCGGCGCCAGCAACAGCCAGACCGGCAGCACCGAAGCGATGAAACCGTAGCCGATCAGCATCCAGGTCAGTTCCTTACCGGTGAAGGTGAACATGGCGCCCAAAACCGGGTGTTCCTGCACATACTGGCCGCCGACAATTGCCAGCATCAACAGCACAAAGCCGATCAGCGAAATCTCGCCGATACGTCCAGGCCGCAGATAACGGGTATACACACCCATGAACAAGGCGATCGGAATGGTCACCGCCACCGTGAAAGTACCCCATGGCGATTCCGCCAGCGCTTTAACGACGATCAGCGCCAACACCGCCAGGATGATCACCATGATCATGAAGGTACCGAACAAGGCAATCACGCCCGGCACCGTACCCAGTTCGGACTTGATCAGATCACCCAGCGAGCGGCCGTCGCGGCGGGTTGAGATGAACAACACCATCAAGTCCTGCACCGCGCCGGCAAACACCACGCCAGCCAAGATCCACAACATGCCCGGCAGATAACCCATCTGCGCCGCCAGCACCGGGCCGACCAATGGACCGGCGCCGGCAATTGCGGCAAAGTGATGGCCGAACAAGACATTCTTGTTGGTCGGCACGTAGTCCAGCCCGTCGTTGTACTTATAGGCAGGCGTCATGCGCGTGGCGTCGAGACCCAGTACTTTATCGGAAATGTAGAGGCTGTAGAAACGGTAAGCGATCAGATAGACGCAGACAGCGGCAATCACGATCCAGATAGCGCTGATGGATTCGCCACGCTGCAAGCCGATATAGCCAAACGCGAACGCACCGAGCAGGGCCAGCGCAAGCCAGCCCATCTTTGAAAATAGACGATTCATTGTTCTCCTCCCAGGCGGGATTGGGTGTTGTTGAATATTGTTTTTATCAGGTGGCAGAGTGCGCCGCCGCAGCATCTAGGCTGCGGCCAAAGTATTTGGTATATGCGGTATGAGGACAAGCGGGGAACTACGCAATGTTCTTACGTAGCACTACGTAGTCGAAGTGGAAATCCGCGCCGGTTCACTAGACGTTTTTTATGATTCTCCGGCGATTCCGAGTAAAGTAACGCCATGAAATTACGGCAAAAAATCATCTTCCTGGCCATCGTTCCGTTGATCCTGGCACTATGCGCGATCGCCCTGGCGGTGCGCCACCAGGCGATTTCGCTCGGCCAGCAGCAGCGCGCAACGATCCAGGCAGCCTATCTGGCCAGCAAGGAAGCCGAGCTGAAACATTATGTGGCGCTGGCCACGCGTTCGATTGCCCATCTGTACGATTCCGGCCGCAACGATTCGGCCACGCTGGACGAGGCCAAAGCGATCCTGGGCAAGTTGTCTTATGGCGATGACGGTTATTTCTTTATCTATGACATGCAAGGCAAGAGCCTGATGCATCCGCGCCAGCCTGAGCTGGTCGGGCGCGATCTGTGGGATATGAAAGATGCCAACGGCAGCCTGACTATCCAGCATCTGATAGAACGCGCCAAGAGCGGCGGCGGCTTTGAGCGCTATCTGTGGGAAAAGCCATCCAGCCACCATGTCGCGCCCAAGCTGGGTTATGTGGTGGCGCTGCCCAACTGGGGCTGGATGCTGGGCACTGGCATCTACCTGGACGATGTCGACGAAGCGCTGAACCAGATTGACGCCCAGGTGTCCGGCAATATCCGCAACACCATGTGGTGGATTACCGCCATCGCGATCCTCAGCGCGCTGGCGGTGGGTATGTCGGGACTGGTATTGAATATCAGCGAACACAGGGTGGCCGACGCCAAGCTGAAAGTCCTGGCGCAGCGCGTGGTGCGCTCGCAGGAAGAAGAGCGGGCCAGGCTGTCGCGCGACCTGCATGACGGCATCAGCCAGTGGCTGGTGTCGATCAAATTGCAGATCGAAGCCGCTGTCGCCAGGCTCGACAGCGGGCCGCAGCAGATCGCCGCCGCCCGCGCAACGTTCGAACGCACTGCCGGCCAGCTCAATGATGTATTAGGCGAGGTGCGCCGCATCTCGCACGATCTGCGGCCGGCGATCCTGGATGACCTCGGGCTGGCGGCGGCACTTGACCATCTGACGCATGAATGGCTGGAACATGCCGGCATTCCGATCGCGTTCAAGCATACCGGCAGTACCGACGGCATGCCGGCGGTCGCCAATACGGTGTTGTTCCGCATCGCCCAGGAAACCTTGACCAACATCGCCCGCCATTCCCAGGCAACGCAGATCAACGTCCTGTTGCAAGGCGATGCGCAAGCGATTACCCTGACAGTGCAGGATAACGGCGTCGGTTTCGATGTCGATCAGATCGACGGCAATCCGAAACGCGGCATCGGCCTGCGCAATATGGTGGAACGGCTGGAAGCGGTTGGCGGTTCTCTCAAGGTCAGCTCGTCTGCGGCCGGCACCACGGTGCTGGCATCCATTCCGCACCCACATTATTCCTATGTCTGAAACAGTCACAAAAATCATGCTGGTCGACGATCACCCGCTGGTGCGCGACGGCTTGCGGGCGCGGCTTGAAGCCGTACCGACGTTCTCCATCGTGGCCGAAGCCGGCAGCGCCGAGGAGGCTTTGCAGCGCGCGGAGCAGCAGCCGATCGACCTGATCCTGATGGATATCAATCTGCGCGGCAGTATCAACGGTATCGACCTGACCGCACGCTTTCACGTCAGCTTCCCGGAAATCGCGGTGCTGATCCTGAGCATGCATGACAAGACCGAATACCTGATGCAGTCGGTACAGGCTGGCGCCCGCGGCTATGTATTGAAAGATGCACCCGGCAAGGATATCGTGCATGCGATAGAAACCGTGATTTCCGGCGGCATGTATTACAGCGCGGCGCTGGCGCAAAAACTGGTGCGGCCGATGACGCCGGGCCAGCTGCTGACCGCGCGCGAACGGCAGGTGCTGCAGCACATCGCCAACGGCGAATCGAACAAGCAGATCGCGCGCGAGCTGGATTTAAGCGTGCGTACCGTGGAAACCCACCGCTTGAACATCAAGCGCAAGCTGGAAATCGAAGGGCAGGCGGAGCTGATCAAGTTCGCAGTAGAGAATAATAATTTCCGATAATTTTTCGGTCTGCTCTCATCCGGCGCCAACACGACTCAGCAGCTTCGCCTCTTTTGAACATAACCGCCAAAGTGAGATTGTCTGCATCAGTCCCCTCGTTTCTAACAAACGTCAGCCCTGCACAAATCCGCATTACTATTATGCAACTCCACGCCTTTAATTGCTAATTTATAAATATTAATAAGACGACAATTGTATAAATATCTATAATTTAAGCTGGTACTTCCCTTAACGCAACCAAGGAAATGCGATGCATATGCCAGCTACTCTTCTATCCTATGTAAATAATAGGTATCTACTGCGAAAGATCTTTTTATTATTGAGTATCACCTCATTCAGTACGCTTGCCACCGCAGAAAAAATCAGCGACGCAGTTTCTGAGGCAACTGCTGCAGCGGGTACTTGGACGTCCGTCAAGGCGATGAGCCACCCTCGTCTTTCTATTAAGGCCGCACCGGTGCCAATGGCTGGAAACTTTAACAGTGTCCTGGTCTTTGGGGGAATTTCCCAAAACGGCATTCCGCAAATGTTTGGGAAATATGACTTCAACTCCGACACCTGGTTGAATTTTGGTCCCGCACAATCTCTTCTCCGGCACACGGCGACTCTACTTTTGCCAAATGCCGGTGGTAATCCCTTCACTACCGCACTTGTCTCCGGTGGTACGACCGAAAAGGGCGGCAGGCTAAACGAAGCATACCTCGTCTATAGTAACCACTCCGCCTCATGGGCTCATACGGGAAGAATGGTATTCAAGCGGGACCAGCACGTAGCGACACTTTTGCGCGATGGCCGCGTACTCATTAGCGGTGGCTGGGGCACTGCAACTCTGATGAATACTGCCGAACTCTATCATCCGACCCCGTCGGTATGGACACAAACCGGATCCATGAGAGAGGCTCGCCTAAACCACACTGCAACACTACTGCCAGATGGCAGAGTCTTGGTTGCTGGCGGCTTCAACCACAGTAGTTATATGAATACGGCTGAACTTTATGATCCCGATACTGGCACATGGGCGCAAGCCGGCACCATGAACGCAGCTCGTGGTAGCCACACCGCGACATTGCTGCCAAATGGCAAGATACTGGTTACTGGCGGTTATGGTACTTCCGACAAGACATTAGGTAAGGCATTAAATACAACCGAAATTTATGATCCCAGAAGCGACACCTGGACACAAGTCAGGACGATGAACAGTCATCGCGCCCAGCACACTGCAACCTCACTGTCAGATGGCAACGTACTAGTGGCCGGCGGTCTCAACGACAGCTCTGAGGTTCTGAAGACCGCGGAGCTGTATGATCCCAGTAATGACCTATGGATTTCAACCGAATCCATGAAAGAGGCGCGCTACCAGCACGCAGCTGCAAAACGGGATGATGGCACGGTATTTATCGTCGGCGGCTTAGGCGACGTATCTGGAGCGGACATATTAGCCACTGCCGAAGTGTATACCCCGTAACGCGAAAGCACTGTTCCAAGGCCGATCGTGCGAGCGCATGACGGCCTGGAAATTTTGTTGAATGTTACCGAAAATATTGATTCAACCGGCAAGTGTTACCCCAGCTTGCCGTCGGCCGCCAGCTCGCGGATCACACGTATGGTGTCGATGTCAGCTTCTTCATAAGCCGAGCGCCGGAACTCATCATAAAATTCCTGTTCGGCTTGCGCCGCCGGCTGCCGCTCGACCGCATCGTCTTCATATTCAAACCGTACGAACAACATTTCCGGTCCGGGCTCTTCAATCGTCATGATCAGGCTGGAGCCGGCAATATCTTGTTGTTTCGGCACCTGGTAGCGCACCTGCAGCTGCGGCAGG
>FTIU01610120.1_pt1 | contig 12790 bp, 13 predicted proteins | sample 1658461 | NCBI WGS metagenome assembly FTIU01 (sample SAMEA3914827, study PRJEB12502) | metagenome | biome: forest; material: soil | place: Canada | collected 2011-07-03 | depth 0.3 m | reverse complement strand
TGCTGCGCTCGAGCAGTTGCACCACAAGGCGCATGAAGAATGTTTCCTGGCGCGCTCGGTGAAGAGCGAAATCCGGATCGCAGGCACCTGGAGCCATGCTGCGTGATGAGCGCCATCTGGCCATCCTTATCCTGATTAGCGCGGAGGCGGGTAAAATACCGCCGGCGCATGTTTGCCGCCCGAGCCTGGATTCGCCGGTGCGGGCGTTGGCAAACTGCCACTATAAGATGTTTGAACAGGAAAAATGATGGCAAAGAAGAATGAAGAGCTGGATCCGGAAACGCTGGCTTTGATCAATTGGTGTATTGAAGTCGAAGGTTTCCTGGTAGCCGGCGGCGCCACGCTGGAGCAAGCGCAAGAACATATCGAAGAGCAGGTAGAGTGGTTCACCGATCAGTTTTATGATGGCTTGACGCCGGAGCAGGCCGCCAAAGCGGCACTGAGCGATTAACTTTTGCGACTAAAGATGTTTGCCGAGGCGCGTTTGACACAATGAATCAACATGAAATAGGGCGCGGCATCAGCTTGTCGGTCGGTGCCTCGATGCTGTTCGCCTTATTGTCCGGCTACACAAAATTGCTGGCGCCGCTCGACGGCCTCGATATATTTGCATGGCGCGTGGTATGGACGGTGCCCGGCGCGCTGGCCTTGCTGGTCCTGCGCCAGCGTTTGCCGCAGGCTGGCGCCTTGTTGCGCCGTCTGGCTCGCGAACCCTGGACTTGCATTGCCCTGGCGGCTGCGGCAGCATTGCTCGGGCTGCAGGCTTGGATTTTCATGTGGGCGCCTTTGCATGGCCGCGCGCTTGAAGTCTCGCTCGGCTATTTCCTGTTGCCGTTGACGATGGTGCTGGTCGGCCGCTTCTATTATCGCGAGCGGCTGGATCTCCTCCAATGGCTGGCGGTCGCTTGCGCGGTGGCCGGCGTGTTGCACGAGCTGTGGCTGGCGCGCAGTTTTGCCTGGCCAACGCTGGTGGTGGCGCTGGGCTATCCACCGTACTTTATCCTGCGCCGCAAGATCAATGCCGATCCGGTGGTGGCATTTGCTTTCGAAATGACTTTGCTGTTGCCGGTGGTCGCCATCATGCTGTATGTGCGTGATTCCTTGCCGGTGATTGCCCACCGGCCGGATATGTGGCTATATCTTTTGCCGGGACTGGGTTTGTTGAGCACCGTGGCGCTGGGGGCATACCTGGGAGCCAGCCGGCTGTTGCCGATGGCCTTGTTCGGTATCCTTGGCTACGTTGAACCGGTATTGCTGGTCGGCGTCGCCATCATTTTCCTTGGCGAATCCATGGCGCCGGGACAGCTGGCGACTTACATTCCCATCTGGTGTGCGGTGGCGTTGACTGCGGTGCATAGCGTGCGCTTGTTGCGCAAGCAGCGGGCCGGGCGGCGCCCGGAGTAATCTTCAGGATAACCGTCACGACGTGCGAAAACTCAGGAATCGGCATATTCTTCCTGTGATAGTTCATTTGGATAAATAATCGTGCAAATCACCACGCGCAAAAAATTTTCCGACGACGCACGCTTCTGGCGCAGCCCGCTGCTCCCGGATGCCGAACTGCTTACAGCAGAATTCTTCGATCAAGAATTCGCGCCTCACTGGCATGACGGTTTTTCGATTCCGATCATTCAGGCGGGCGCCCAAACCTACCAATATCGCGGCACGCGCTGCCTTGCCAGCGCACGTTGCATCGCCGCCATAAACCCGGGCGAAGTGCATACCGGTGAACGTGCTACAGAAAATGGCTGGGCGTACCGTGCGTTCTATCCTTCGCTCGCCTGGATGCAGAACCTGGCAAGCGATATCGCCGGCCATCGGGTGAGTACGCCGTGGTTGGTCGATGGCGTGATTCATGATCCGGAAGTCGCTGCCAGACTCACGCTCGCACACCAGATGCTGGAGCAAAATGCGGAACCGTTATCTGCCGAGACGGCCTTGATAACCGCCTTCGCAATGCTGCTGAAGCGCCATTCGGTATTGCCGCCAGACGTACATGTCTTGCACGCTGATACGCAGCGATTGCGTTTGTTGCAGGCAAAACTTGCAGAAGAGTTGACTATCCCTGTCACGTTGACAGAACTCGCGGCAGTTGTCGGCCTGTCGCCATTCCATGTCGCCCGTTTATTTTCGCGCGGCGTCGGCATGCCGCCGCACGCATGGCGCAATCAGTTACGGCTTAACCGTGCCCAAGGCTTGTTACGCCAAGGCTGGTCTGCGACCGATGTCGCCGCAGCTGTCGGATTTACCGATCAAAGCCATTTCGGGCGGCATTTCAAGCGCGCTTTTGGCGCTACGCCGGGACGTTGGCAGTTGGCCACCTGTCAAAGTCATCGTCCTGTCACAAGACTGCTATAAGTTGATGCTCTGTGTCCGATGACCAGATAAATCATGTACAACAATAGCAAACGATTAATTATCCTTGATGCAGACGGCACGACTATCGATGCCTATAGCGCCATCGACAAGACGTTTTCCCGGCATGGCATGGTGATCGGCGATGAAGAACGGTTCCAGAAGCGGCGCCGTCTGTTCAAATACCTGGGTGGCCTGAAAGAATTTCCGTCCAATCTGAAGCGGCAGATAGGCAAGCAGAGCCGCAAGCAATTGATCGCCACCCTGACCGAGGTGTACCGGGAAGAAGCGAAATTGTATCCGGGCATTGCCGGGCTGGTGCAAAGCCTGATGGCCACGCCGGACATAGCAGTCGGCCTGGTGACGCGGAATATGACCAATGAGCCTGAACAAACGTTGAGACTGTTGTTCCGTCGTCATGATATCGACCTGGACGCCTTCGATTTTTTCGCTCACATTCCGCTGCATCTGGAAAAAATGCAGGAATTCCGGGCGATTCGCGAACGGCTGGACATCAACCCGGCACGCGCCTACATCTGTGGCGATGAGCACAAGGATTACCTGGCCGCGATCGGCTCCGGCATGCATCCTTTCATGGTTTCCTACGGGTTCGAGAGTTACAAGCGGCTCATCAAGAAATTCATGGTGCCGGAAGAAATCATTTCCCGCTCGCCCGAAGAGTTTTGCGGGCGCGTGCGGCACGCCATGGGTTTGACGGGCGCGCCTGAAGAGACGCCGCTGCATGGGGCCACTCCCTGTTAGAATTTATTGTTATCCGCCGGCAGTGACCACGGATCGACTCTAAATAAAAATGCGGAGGCTCGTCATGCAGTCAGAAACCGAGTTGTCTGAAGATCAGTTGACGAAGAAGGCGGCATCGTGCCTGATGCCATTGCTGATCCTGGCGGCGTTCGGCGCCGGCGTTCTGATGGCTAAGCGCTGGCAGCGCAGGCGCTATCTGGCGGATGAGGATGATAGCGCGAGGCAGCGTTCGGTTGACTTCCAGGAAGATGGCAGCGAAGATCCTGGCGCGGGTATCGATCAGATGCTCGACCTGCATCCTGATCACCTGGAAATGCCTCACGAGAAACCTCCTGCGCGTTAACTTCGGCGTTTTCGGCGTATCAGTGAAAATCGCGGCTGCTGGTTCCTAGCTTGCCCAGCAAGGGCGACATATCGATCAGCAGCTTGGCGACCAGATGCCTGACGCCATCCTGGGTTTGCCAGATACCGTTCACGCCCATCAGCCTCGCTCCATGCAATTCCTTGCGCTGGCGGTCGGCCAGGTCCGGCCAGACGATGACATTGACGGTGCCGGTTTCGTCCTCCAGTGTGACAAACACCACACCTTTGGCGGTGCCGGGACGCTGGCGCACCGTGACGATGCCGCAAGCCCGTGCCAGCCGGCCGTTGCTGTATGTGTTGAGCACTTCAGCGGCCATGAAGCGCTGGGCGTTTAATCGCGGGCGCAGCAGCGCCAGCGGATGACGACCCAGGGTCAAGCCCATTGAACTATAGTCGTTCAGCAGGTTTTCTCCCTCCGAGGGTGTGTCCAGCAGCAGTTCTTCTTCTGCCACCCGGGTCTGCTTCAGCAAGCCTTTTTCCGGTGTGCTGACCAGCGCCTGCCACAGTGCCTGACGCCGATTGCCGACCAGCGGGGCGAGCGAATTGGCGGCCGCCAGCGCCTGCAATTGATCGCGCTTCAAGCCGCTGCGCAAGGCCATGTCATTCAGATCGGTGAAAGCACGTACTGCGCGTGCCGCTTCAATTTCTTCCGCATTATCGAAGTTCAGGCCGCGCACCAGGTTGAGTCCCAGCCGCACCGCCGGCCGGCCGCTTGAAGCCGGTTCCAGGGTGGCCTCCCAGTTGCTCAGGTTGATGTCGACCGGCAGCACTTCGACGCCATGCCGGCGTGCGTCTTGCAGCAGTTGCGACGGCGAATAAAATCCCATCGGCTGGCTGTTCAGCAACGCCGCCAGGAAAGCTTCTGGTTCATGGCATTTGAGCCAGGAGCTGGCGTAGGCCAGCAGAGCGAAACTGGCCGCGTGGCTTTCAGGAAAACCGTATTCGCCGAAACCCTGGATCTGGCTGTAGATGGCTTTGGCGAAATCTTCTTTATAACCTTTGTTGACCATGCCATCGATCAGTTTGCGTTCGAATTTGTCGAGGCCGCCTTTGCGCTTCCATGCCGCCATCGAACGTCGCAGGCTATCGGCTTCACCTTCGGTAAAGCCCGCCGCGATCACGGCGATTTGCATTACTTGTTCCTGAAAAATTGGCACACCTCGGGTTCTGCCCAATGCTTCCTTTAATTCTGGTTTCGGGTAAACGATGTCTTCTTCTTTCTTTTTTCTGTTTTGCAGAAACGGATGAACCATGCCACCCTGGATCGGCCCTGGCCTGACGATCGCGACCTGGATCACCAGGTCGTAGAATTTGGCCGGCCGCAGGCGCGGCAGCATGCTCATCTGAGCCCGGCTTTCAATCTGGAACACGCCTATGGTATCGGCCTGGCAAATCATGTCGTAAGTCGCCGGATCTTCGCGCGGGATGTCTCTCAGTTCGAAAGGTTCGCCGCGTTGCAGCGCCACCATCGCCAGCGCTCGCCGCAACATAGACAACATGCCCAACGCCAGTACATCGACCTTGAGTATGCGCAGCGAATCCAGGTCGTCCTTATCCCATTGCACTACGCTGCGATCTTTCATGGCGGCATTTTCGATAGGCACCAGCCGCGACAGCTTGCCGCGCGCAATCACAAAACCTCCCGGATGCTGCGACAGATGGCGCGGAAATCCCATCAGCGTATGCGACAGATCGGCCCATTGCTCTGCAATCGGCGTGTTTGCCGCCATGCCAAGTTCGCTGAAATTTTGCTGCAACTGCTGCTTGTCATCCCACCAGCGCTGCGATTTTGCGACCTGGTCGACCAGGCCCGGATCGACGCCCAGCGCTTTGCCGACATCGCGCAAAACACTACGCGGCCGATAACTGATGACTACGGCGGTGAGGGCGGCACGCCGCCGGCCGTATTTGTTGTAAATATACTGGATCACTTCTTCGCGCCGCTGATGCTCGAAATCGACATCGATGTCGGGCGGTTCATTGCGTTCCCGGCTGATGAAACGGCCGAACAGCAAGGTGCTTTGCGCCGGATCGACCTCGGTGATGCCGAGGCAGTAACACACCGCCGAGTTGGCCGCCGAGCCACGGCCCTGGCACAAGATGCCTTGTTGGCGGGCAAACTGGACAATGTCGTAGACCGTCAGGAAATAAGCTTCGTATTCGAGTTCATGAATCAGATCCAGTTCGTCTTCCAGCTGTTTCTGCACCACCGCCGGAATCTCATCGGAGAACCGGTCACGCGCGCCGATATAAGTTTGCTGGCGCAGATAGCTGGCCGGGGTATATCCCGGCGGCACAATCTCATCTGGGTATTCATAGCGCAGCTCATCCAGCGAGAAGGTGCATGAACCGGCTATCTTTATAGTTTCGGCCAGGGCGGCAGCCGGATACAAATTTCCCAGCCGCAGCCTGGCGCGCAGATGCTGTTCGGCATTCGGCGCCAGTGCATAACCGCATGCCGCGACAGACTTGCCGAGCCGGATTGCAGTCAGCGTATCTTGCAGCGGCTTGCGCGAGCGGCGATGCATGCAGACGTCGCCGGTGGCAACAACCGGCAAGCCGAGTTGCTGCGCAACTTGTTCAATTACGGCACGTTGCCGTTCATCGCCGACCTGATGCAGCATGGTCATGCCTATCCAGCTGCGGCCAGGAAAAGTATCGCCTAGCCATGTCGCCTGGCGTATCAGTGTCGCGCTGTCGATGCCATGCACGGGCAACAGAATCAGCTGGCAATCAGGTAACTGGCGCAGATGGGCGTTGGTGCTGTCGGGCTGGTCCAGGTCTTGCGGCGTGAGCAGATAATGACCCTTGTCGGCGCGGCTGCGCGCCAATGTAATGAGTTCTGACAGATTGCCGTAGCCTTCGCGATTTTTCGCCAGTGCGATGAGGGAAAAAGCCGGGCTGCCATCGGCCTCATGCAGCTGGAACTGACTACCGATCAGCAACGATATATTGTGTTTCTTGGCCTCCATATGTGCTCGAACCACACCGGCCAGCGAGCATTCATCGGTAATCGCCAATGCCCTGTAACCGAGTTGGGCGGCACGCTCTATCAGTTCCTCCGGATGCGAGGCGCCGCGCAGGAAACTGAAATTCGAGACGCATTGCAGCTCTGCATATTCTGGCAGCATGGGCGGCGGCGCCGAGGAGAAATTTTCGTCCATATGCAATAGCCGCGAATCAGGCAAACAAGCCATGCAGGAACCAACGGAAGTCATCGTCGTCGCGTTCGCGGTAGATCCAATAGCAAGCTGCGTCTTCGCCTTCCGCCACGAAGTAATCGCGTACGGTTGCCGCGCCATCCCACCAGCCGCATTCGATACGTTCCGGCCCTGACAGCAGGCGCAGGGGCGAGCCATAAAACGGTCGGTTGTTGCGCCACGTCAAGGCTAGCGGTTGTTGCAAGAGCCAGAATGGGCGCTGCGGCTGGATCCGCCGCAACGTTTCCTCCTGCGGTCGCTGGCGGCTATTGTCAGCCGCAGCTTGCCAGGCGTTGGCGATTTCCGGCCGGTGATCGGCTAGCGCGGCAGGCTTCAACACATTTTCGTTGCCGAGCCGTGCGCTTAACAGCTCCAGCAAGCGCGCATAAGCACCGGGCGTACCACCGGGTTCTGGAAACAGCGAAGCAGTCGGCGGCAGCATCGCTGCCACCTGCGATGCCTGCAAGCGCAAGGCAATCACGGGAGCGTCGAGTTGTAGCCGACCTAACCGCTCCTTTAACAAACGCAGCAGATGTTCTTCATGCCATGCCGGTTCGGCCAGTGAGATTTCCAATGGCGTGGGGGCGATTGCCTGGCGCCCGCGCTCATGTTCCAGCGACAGTAAAAAGCGCGACACCGCCAGTTGCTGCGCCACCAGCCAGCCGATCATTTGCAGGATCAGGCGACGCGCTGCAAACAGCACTGCTTCGGCATGTTCGATGCGGTCCGGCAGTTCCAACCAGGCGCAGAATGTTTGCGGCGCCTGTACCCATTCAAACATTTCCGGCGCTGTGCCGTAGGCGCGATCCAGGGTTTCCAGGATGTGCTTGTCGCTGCGTCGCTGCAAGCCCGCGCGCGGTAATCTGCGCAAATCGGCAAGGGTCCGGCAACCGATACCCGCCAGCCACTCCTGGTAAGGACGTGCCGCCGGCAAGATCGTGAATGGCAAAGCATCCAGCCGCCGCTGCATGCCGGCTAAACGCAAACTGCGGCGTTGCCGGACTAAAACCGGCGGATGACGATAGCGGGCCAGCAGCCATGCGCCTTGCGCGGTTGGCGCCATGCTGACATGCGGCGTGAAGCCAAGTGCCTGGATACTCTCGCGGATGCGGCGGCATAGCGCCAGCCGGCCGCCGAAAGCACTCAGGCTGGCGCTGATGTCGAGCAGCAGCGAATCTTCTTCAGCATGTGCCACTTCCGGCGTGTATTGCAGCAAGGTCAGCGCGATATCGTCGCGCGCACTTTGTTCGCGCGCCAAGTCACGCTCGCATAGCGACGCCTGCGGCGCCAGTGCCAGCACGCCGCCACGGCGCATGCCCGGCCGGATGCCGCTGGCAGCCGCGCTGGCGGTCATGGTCAGCACCTGGTCATGCTCCAGAACCGCGAGCATGCAGGGCTCAGACCAGCGCGGGCGCAATGTTTCCAGCGCCAGCAGCGGCAGGTGTATGCCTATCCAGAGAGCCATGATTGCGTACGGTAGAAGGGGTTAGCGGAGTGAGCGGAGTGGACGGAGTGAATGGGACAGCGGCCGCCGGATCAGTCTCGGGAATGACTGCCGACAAGGGCAGGTAAAACGCGTGTTCGTGTTGCGGTCCTTTGCGTTTGAGCAGCTGGATTTCGACGCCGCCGCGCGCCGGCCGCAAGGTCAGGCGTAAAGGCGAAGGCGAGGATTCATGGGCGGCGCTGAGCGGGCGCAACACCCACAACATGGTGTCGCCGGCCTGGGCCGCCAGATGCAAACGGCGCAAGGCCTCGCCCCGGATGTGCGGCTGCCACAACAGCAGCGCGCCGCAGCTGCCGTTACGCAACACCTGTTCCGCCGACCACAACGCATCGGCGCTGCGTGCGGCTTTTATCCATAGCAGTTGCTCGCTGGCCAGGCCGGAGGCGTTCCAGGCGCCGATCTGCGGCAAATGCGGCGGTTGCAGCAAGACGATCCGGCGCTGCCGGGCAATGCGCGCCAGCGCCGGCTGCAACAAGCGTATTTCGCCGCTGCCGGCTTGTTGCAACAGCAACTCTATCAATGCCGAATGCGGCCAGCCGCCATTCGGCAACTCGCGGTCCAGCGATGGATAGCCGGAAGCGGTGACCACGCCCTGGTAAGACCCCATCTGGTCTGCGCGCCACAAGGCATGCTGCAAAGTCGCAACGACCGATTGGGCGGCGGCGGAAATGCTGGATGGGGCGCTGGCGAGCATTGGCATGACGAGATGGCAAATTTTTAAGGCGAAATTGAGATACATATTATACTGTATGTATATACAGTATAAATTCAATCTTGCTTTAGTCAATGCGATTGTCGATTGGTTTTGCCAGAGCAATCATAAAGTTGCTAAATCGATAAATGTGCCTGGTCTGGCTGCCAATTTTGAGGGGGCTGAAAATACGCCGCAGCCCGATCCGCAAGCCAGCCCAATCCCGAGCACAGCACAAAATAAATCAAGCCGATGAACATGAATATCTCTGCCGGATAAATCATCACCCGGCTATTCACCTGCGCCGCCACGAACGACAACTCCCCGACACCGACAATGTAGGCCAATGAACTGTCTTTGATCAGGGTTACCCATTGATTGACGAACGAGGGCAGCATCATTTGCAACGCTTGCGGCAGCACGATATGGCGCAGCACCGCTATGCGCGTCATGCCTAGCGACAGGCCGGCATCCCATTGGGCGGCCCTGATGCCGCTGATGCCGGCATGCACCGAGTGCGCCAGGTAGGCGCCGCCGATCAGCGCCAGGGCGCACATCACGGAGAGTATGCCGGGCACGTTGACATGGAAAACAATCGGCAGCAGGAAATAAGTCCAGAAAATCAGCATCAGCACCGGAATCGCCCGGAAGAAGCCGAGCACAATGGTCAGTAGCAGATGCGGCCAGCCGCGTGCCAGCGACAGGGCGATGCCCAGCACCAGGCCCAGCAACGCCGAAGCCAGCGCCGAGCCGATGCTCAGCAATACGGTCAGGGCTGCTCCACCCAGCGGGCCGTCGGGATAGGCGCCCCATAGCAGGTACGGCAGGTTGTCCGTCAATACACCGAATTGCATGCTCATCGCTGCGCAGCGCCGGCAAGTTTCTGTCGGCGCCGGATCAGTTGCCCCATTGTTTCAATCAGCGCGATGGTGGCGATGTAAAACAAGGTCGCCACGCCGAAAGCCTGAAATGTCTTGAAGGTTTGCGCTTCTACCTGGCGCGATGTGTAAGACAATTCAGCCAGGCCGATGGCCATGGTCAATGAAGTGTTCTTGACGATGTTCATATACTGGCCAAGCAAAGGTGGCAGCGCGATGCGTATCGCTTGCGGCAGGATCACGTAACGCAATCCCTGCCAGCGATTCAAGCCGAGTGCGGCAGCCGCCAGCCTCTGCGCGTCTGCAACGCCACGCATGCCGGCGCGGATTTCTTCGCTGACGTAGGCGGCGGAATACAGGCTCAGGCCGAAGATCGCGCAGAGCAGCTCGAACGATGGCCATGTCAATTTCAGATAGGGTCCCAGTGTCAGGCTATGCACCGTATTCAGCCATTCCACTGCAGATTCCGGCAACAGGCTGGAGACGCCGAAATACCAGAAAAACAGTTGCACCAGCAGCGGGGTATTGCGGAATATGGAGAGAAAGCCGCGGACAGGCAGTGACAGGAAATGCCGCTGGCTGGAGCGTGCAGCTGCAATGACTATGCCCAGCAAGGTGGAAAGTACGCTGACTATGGCGGACAGCAGCAACGTCAGCCACAGGCCGTCGACCAGCCAGCCCAGGTATTTGGGGGCCAGCATTTGCCCCAGGATCGATTGAAACTCAGTCATTTTTTACTTTGCTGCAGGGGCACAAAAAAACCACCGGCAAATCCTAGGGATTGCCGGTGCAAGACAGATACGCGGTAGTGACTAGTTTTGACTCAGCTTGGTATCGCCGATCTTGAACAGGCGCGGCAGCGGCGACTTGCTGTTGGGACCGAACCACTTGTCGTAGATCTTGAGCGCGGTGCCGTTCTTTTCAAATTCGTGCAGGGTCTCATTCAGTACATTGACCAGGCGGGTTTCACCTTTGGGCACGCCGATGCCTTCGTACTCTTCGGAAATGGCAAATGCCGGGATTTCATATTTTTCCTTATCCGGAATATTCGCCAGCAGCGCGATCAGTTTGGAGCCGTCCTGGGTGATCGCCTGGACGTTGCCGTTGCGCAGGGCGGCCAGGGCAAACGGGGTGTCATCGTATAGAACAACCTTGGCTGCCGGGTATTTCTCGCGCAAAGTGGTTTCCATGGTGGTGCCTTTGTCGGTACCTATGCGCAGCTCAGTAATTTGCGTTGCATTTTTCAGGACACCTTTCTTGGCCAGGAACTGCTGACCGGAAGCGAAATAGGGGATGCTGAAATCGATCACCTGAGCGCGCTCGGCGTTGATGGTGAAATTGGCAAACACCACATCGACCTTGCCGGATGTCAGTAAGGGAATCCGGTTGGCAGGGTTGGTCGGCACCAGTTCCACTTTGACGCCGAGCTTTTTGGCGACTTCGTTGGCGTAGTCGACATCCAGGCCGATGATTTTATTGGTCTTCTGATCGACAAAGCCAAACGGCGGATTGCCGTCGAAAGTGGCGACCCGCAATACGCCGGCCTTCTTGATGTCGTCAAGTTTGTCTGCATGGGCCAGTCCCGACAGCAGCGTCAGGCCGGTAAATAAGATGGCAAGTGATTTCATTGTTATGGTGGTCCCTGGTTGGCATTTCGATTTGTTTGGCGGAACGTGAAAAGCGATCGCCATGCAGGGCAGATTAACAAAACAACATATTGGTGTGAACGATCAAAGTTGCATTTGAATATTACAAGTTTGCGCGCCGTGTTCAGGCGATACCGGCCTGGCACGGAAACACCGTTAAAATGAGAGAAGTGGATGTAGGAAATTAATGTAGAAAAACAGGTCAAGGAGCACAGGATATGGCAACAATGAAAAAAGTCGCGCTGGTTACAGGCGCGGGTTCAGGAATCGGCAAGCACATCGCTCTAGCCTTGCTGCGTAACGATTACAGCGTGGTGCTGGCGGGCCGGCGCATCGCCGCATTGGAGGACACGATTGCCGCTGCAGGGGCGCTGGGCGCACATGCCTTTCCGGTGCCTGCGGATGTCAGCGATCCGGCGTCGGTCAAGGCGCTATTTGAAAAAATCCGGGAGCAGTTCGGTCGGCTGGATCTGTTGTTCAATAATGCCGGTATCTTTACCAAGTCGGCATCGCTGGAAGATGTCGATTTCGCGCAATGGAAGGCGTCCGTCGATGTCAATCTGAGCGGCGCTTTCCTGTGCACGCAGGAAGCGTTCCGCATCATGAAGGCGCAAACGCCGGGCGGTGGCCGCATCATCAATAATGGTTCGATCGCGGCTCATGTGCCGAGGCCTAACTCGGTGGCTTATACCGCGACCAAACATGCGATTACAGGCCTTACCAAGTCGACCTCGCTGGACGGCCGTAAATACAATATCGCCTGCGGCCAGATCGATATCGGCAATGCTGCTACCGACATGACTGAACGGATGGAGCAGGGAATCTTGCAGGCCAATGGCCAGATTGCGGTGGAGCCGACAATGTCAGTTGAAAATGTCGCCAATGCAGTGCTGTATATGGCCAGTTTGCCGCTGGATGCGAACGTTCAGTTCATGACGGTGATGGCGACCAATATGCCATTTATCGGGCGCGGATGATGCCACTGCCGCCATGGGACTGAACCGTCGTTCAGCCTCCGGGCCAACGTTAAATACTTCTTGGTAACAAAGGCGATGGCGTCAGTTGCTTAGGACGCGAATGCAGTTGCACATAGGGAAATGCCGGCGGCCCGGTATATTCATGCTGCGGCAGGGCGCGCCCGTGGTCGGAGCTCATGCTTCACGGTTTGATCAATCGTCCCGCTAACGGGCGCTTGCGCCAATTTGAATGCTGCCTTTTAGTTGTCGATGCGCTGCAATACCGCAGCCAACGCCTCATCTTCAAGAATAGGGACCGTCGTTAATTCCATCAGGTCGTTCCACATCAATGAAAACTCCGCCATGGCTTTTGGATCGTCACTCTCAATCAGATCAAAGCCGCCGTTTAAGTCGACGCGTGTCCAGCGTCCCAGC
>FTIU01000016.1_pt1 | contig 12964 bp, 10 predicted proteins | sample 1658461 | NCBI WGS metagenome assembly FTIU01 (sample SAMEA3914827, study PRJEB12502) | metagenome | biome: forest; material: soil | place: Canada | collected 2011-07-03 | depth 0.3 m | reverse complement strand
GGTGGCGCCGGTGATCAGGAGCCGGCGGCGATCCGGCGCGGGGGTGCGCCACTCCGCGCGCGGCTCGGGCGTCTCGACCGTGCGGAAAACCGGACGGAACTGCAGGCGGATGTCCCGCCGCCACCACCCGGGTCCACCGGTCCCGGGATGGGGCTGGCCTTCCCCGGTCGCCAGGCGGCGGAGCTCGCCCGCCACCGCGGTCGCCCGCGGCGGGTCGGAACGGACGTCGAAGGCGCCGGGCTCGTAGTGCCCCACCGCCTGGGTCAGCAGGCTGTTCCAGTCCAGCGCCCCAAGCAGCGCCCAGGCGGTCACCGCCTGCACCTCCACCCCGCGCTCGCGCAGGCGAAGCGCCGTCTCCCAGCTTTCGCGGAGCCAGCGGACCTGCTCCTCCCGGGTGCAGCCGTTGTGGGATTCGGTGACCGCGAGCGGGCGGCCGTAGCGGGCCCAGGCCTCCTCAAGCGCGCCTTCCAGCCCGCCCGGCGCAGGCTGCAGCACCCGGATCGCCTCCACGTCGGCGTAGGTCATGAACTCGTTGCCGCCCCGGCGCTCGGGCGGATAGTGGTCGGTCCTGTGGTCCAGGAAACGGTCGCTGGTGAGGTAATGGTTCACCCCGATCACGTCCGGCGGGCACGGATCGTCGGCGATCGCGCGGAGCCGGTCTCCGAAGCCGTACCAGGCGAGACGCTCGAACAAGGGGTGTTCGGGCGTGACCCGGCCCATCAGCAGGTCCCAGCTCATCCATCGTCGCGCGTTGTCGAAATCGCTCTGATGCGCCAGCGCCCGGGTCGCGTAGGTGCAGCCCAGGTCCTCGGTCTGGACCAGTCGCGCCGCCGGGTTGACCTTGCGGATCTCGCGCATGGCTGCGCGGGTGGCGTCGATCTCGTTCAGCAGCGCCGCCCAGAAGAACGGCTCGTCGGCGAGGTGCGGGTACCAGAGACCGTAAAGCGCGGAGAACCGCGCCGTGGTCACGGGCTCGTTGACCGGCGTCCAGTCCTCCACCCACGGATAGCGCTCGGCCGCCGCCCGGGCGTAGGCCCCCAGCAACGGGGCGAAGCTGTCGTCGACTAGGCTGGTGTAGCGGGGGCCGCTGCCGTGGTGCACGAGGCCTGCGATCGGCCGCAAGCCCAGCGCCCGCATCCGTCCAAGCCGCGCATCGGTCCAGCGCCAGTCGAACAGGTCGGGCCGGGACGGAGCGACCCGCTCCCACAGCACCGGATAACGCAACGCCGTGATCCCGAGTTCGGCGAAGCGGTCGAGATCCTCGATTCGATCCTGGTGTCCTGAGCGGACGGTCTGGTCGAAATAGCGGTCGCCGACCCGGTTGACGGTGCACTCGTGCCCGCCCCACAGCTCCAACGGCATTCTCGGCCCTTCCGACACCCCAGGGATCGGAAGTGGAAGGCTCTGCGGCCGAGGATGGTTCCCCTTCCGGCTTGGCGGATCTCCGGGCGCCCGACATTGAGGCCGACGCCGGACCGCGACGTCCTAGGAACGTGGCGCCAGCACACGCCCCGCAGCCGCTGTCCCAATCCGGCGGCTGCGCAACGCCCCGGCCGGGCCCGCCAGTCCTGGCCGGGGCGGTCGGCCCACCGCCCAGTTCCTCACCTTGCTCGTACCGACGCGCTGCCGCGGCGGGGGCGCCGCGCAGAGACCGACGTGTATTGGATCTGCACCGCCATCAACCGCCGGGCGCGTGAATGGCCCGGCCTGGGCGTATGGCGGCGCTGGAAGCTGGCGAGCCCACGCCAGCGAGCAGATGCATGTCTACGACATGCTGTTGTAGAAGCTGACGATCTCCTTCGGCCGTAACTCGTAATTCGACTTTGAGCCGTAGAAATATACGCCAGAGGCTGCATCTGTCGCCATGCGGCCCTTCCCTTCAAAGAATCGCAACCAGAACACGAGCGTGCTTGCAAGCCTCCCCATCTTGCCGGACCGGGTGATTGTGTAGGCGAAGTACCGGATCGACCAGATCAGCGCCACGCCCACCCCGCCCGACGAACCGGCCTCTATCAGGTCGAACTTCCGAAACAGCCAGCGGTGGCCGCTTAACGTGAATCTGGTGAAGTCGTAGGCGCCCTCATGGACCTGCTGCATGAAAGGGGTGTCTGCGAACACCAGCCCGCCTGGGCGGAGGACTCGCCAAATCTCAGCCACCACCTGCGCAGGGTCGAGCACGTGCTCGAGCACGGCTTGAATCCAGACCGCGTCGAACGAGCCGTCGATGAAAGGCAACTTGTGGCCATCGGCGATCACGCTGGTGTGCTCGGACGCATAGATGTCCGTGCCGACCACCCGAGGAAAGGTCTCGTACAGAAGATCGGCGCCCTCTCCGACCGTCCCGCCGCCGACTACGAGGACGCGAGCATCTTGAGGTAGCGCTTCGACAAATTTAGCGGCGATTCTCGGCGCCACCTTATTGGAGCCATTGAAGAACACCCCGCGAAAAAAGCTCCGCCGTCTGCGTTTGATCGGCGAATCGCCAGTGCTGGCGAGCAGATAGTCGCGGTCTAGGATGCTGTTCTCGAAATCGACCAGCACCGGTTGCCCGCGGACCACGGGGAATTCCCCGTCTGCCGGGCACGTGCAGACACCGTCCTTCTCTGTGAGGCGCCCCGCGCAAATTGGGCACTGAAGGATATCAGCGAACGCCAAAGCCATTTTTTTACGCTAGCGGCCAAAACTTGTAAGCGCCAGGGCCTTCTCGAATGTCGCATCCTTGGCGACCAAGGAGTTTGCGCCGCCGGCAGAGGCCAGGCTGATGCACCGAACTTGCGACTATTGGAGGCGCCGGGCTTTGCCCAGCGCTCCTCCGGAACAGCATTGCTGATATCTATAGAGCCCTGGTAGCTGGGGGCAGCTACACGCAGTCCCCCACATCCCTCCCGGGCTACGCGCTGACGGTCTAATGCACAGAGGCCGACCCGGGAGCGTGTTGAGGCGGGGGCGCGAAACTTGACGACGGAGCCGGCCGCTTCTGGGCACGGCCGACCGCCCACCCTGACCGACCGCGCCGCGCTGGTGCCGATCCGTACGCTCCTCCCGGCGGGGCTCGCCCTCTACGGAGCAGACCCGGTCTGGGTGTCGGGCGAGATCGACGCCGTGCTCGAGCAGCAGGGAGACGAGGCACCGGCCTCGGCCGGCGACGCCGACACCCCGAGGCTGCAATGACCACGCGCGCCGGCCACGAGAACCGCATCCCGGTGCGGGTCTGGCGCGGCAGGAAGTGGTTCAAAGGGTTATACGTGGTTAAAGGCGCCCCGGCCGCACCCGCGGCCGGACGACGTTGAGCGATTAACTGCGGATCAACGAGGAGGCGGACGCTTCTGCGATAGTGCTTGGTGGGCGTAGCGTCGCGGCCGAGTTTCCGCGGGGCCGCTCTCTCACTTCCATCCGGGCCGCCCCATAGTTCTGATGGGGGTTACCCGCAGCTTTAGCTCCTCGCAGATTAGCCGCGCCAGAGCTGGGGCGTGCTCGTAGGCGTTCGCCAGCTCGGCCGCCACCGCCTCGATACCGTCGGCGTTGCCGTAGAGCCGGCGCTGAATGATCTAGTCGTTCGCCTCGTTAGAGGCTCGGCGGTTCAGCAGGTCAGGTCCGGCTCGGCGTTTCGACAGCAGAGCCGGGAAGCCACCTGGACTTCAATCCGCCTCCCCCATGAAGCGAGCGGCTGCCGCGGAACTGTCGGGCCGCTCGCCTGTTCTCCGGTCGCGAGGTCCGCCTACGCCCGAACCCCATCGGGGGCATGGGCTTCGCTCCCTCAGAGGCCGCCGCGGCGAAGGGGCTCGCGGCGGCCTTCTGCTGTTAAGCGTGCGGCCGCCCGCCACTGGGGCAGCCTGCCACAATGGCTCAGCTCTTAGCCTTTTCTATACGGGGACGCTCGCCGGCTCACGCAGATACGGGGCGGGTCTGACCGGGCGCGTGCCCCAAGCCCTCGACCGGTCATCTACTTCCGCCGGCCTCACAGTATGCCTTCACCGCCTCATCTCGCGCAGCCGGCGCGTGGCGCAGGGAGCTTGGTCGGCGATCTCTTTCATTCTCGCATGGCCCAGGCGAGTTCCTGATCGAGGGCCTTGCTTAAAGCCTTTGCCTGCTCGTGATGCTACAGAGTTCCTAAGGTCTGTTCTGCCGCGAGCGCCGTCAGGACCCCGACGACGATGATCAGGTATTCCGTCAGGAACTCGCGCAACCCATGCCGCGGCTTGTGGATCTCTATGTCCGCCCCCGAGCTGTCCGGGCGCATGGATGCGGACTCTTTTAATTTCCACTAGGGGGTGGGCACGTTCGGCCGCGATGGACTGCAAGGGGGCTCAAAGCTGATGTTCGGAAGGTCTGCTGTGCGGCCGCGGGCCGAGCTTCGCCACAAAGTGGAGCCTTCATACGCCGCGGCCTCCGGGAACAGTGGAGGCCCCGGCACCTCTAAAGCGTTTCAGCCGCTCTGTCCCTCGTCATGCCACCGGCTCCCAAGTTGCCGAGCCGGGGCCGACCCGTTCGACGTGCGCCAGGTTGTCTCCAGGGAGAAAGGACACGCGATATAGCGCTGGATGTTCGTCGATCACCCAACGCTCGATCCTCGCGAGCCGCCGGAAATCGGCCGTGAGGACCCAAGCGAAGTTAGTTGCCGCATCTATCTCCATTCTGTACTCGCCGCCGGCCGGCCGTTTCTGGCCAGGTCGGAGGTGCAACCGGCGACGAACACTTGTCGTGCGCCACGCCGGCGCCGCCGCGCCGAGGACATCGGCATAGAAGCGCCGCCACAGGTCCTGTGTGTCGGCAGTCGGCCACCCGGCCTGTGCGGTCAGCCCCGCGATCTCTTCGCTTTCGAGCCATAGCTTCATGCCTTCGAGGTCAAAGAATGCCGCGTCTCCGGCCTGGACGGCGGCCAATGCCGCGCGGCGAGACGGCAGCCCGGCTCGGATAAGCATCGCCGCCATGAAGCTGGGCACCCCGGTTTCCACCGCCGCTGCAGCACCGCCGGCGACAATATCGGGCTCCCAACCCTGCGTGACCCGCCGGGTCCGGATTGCTTCCAGCGCCCAGACCAGCTTGTAGGCGAACGCGTCTTCGACAGTCTTCATCCGGTCGGCCCCGATCAGGGCGACGTCCGCACCATTGATCCACTGGCGAAGCGTCGCCTGCCAACCCGCCGGAAGGCCCCCGTCAAGGGCGAATGGTCGAATGACTAGAATTCGGCTGGCCAGCTCAACGAGCGTACCGCCGAGCGCGTCCGCGTCCGACTGGATCGCGGCCAAGTCGGCCTGATCGATCAGTGCGGCCAGTTCGTCCGCCAAGCCGTCGAGCACCAGCCCCGAATCAAGGCCTACGCCCATTGCATAGTGGCCCCGCCGGGTTTCGGGCGTGGTGTGCGACCAGATCAGGGCGGCTCGCGTGCGCAGAATGAATCGATGCCAGTCGGCGACGTTGGCGTCGAGCCGGGCGATCTGACGTGCCCAGAGAGAACCGTTCAGAGCCTCGTCAAGCAGTTGAGGAAGGTCTGCGCTGCCGGCGTCGAGCGCTTCAACGAGGCCGAACACCATCGCGTCGAGCTTCTCGACTAGAACCGGCAAGGTGTCTTCCGGCGCCTCGTCGTCCTCATCTGCGGCGAGCGCCTGTTCGGCGTTGCGCCACGCCACCAGATTGTTGGCCAGGTACTCGTAGGCGTCGGCACGGTCGAACACGCCGGTCGCGGAGAGTTTGACAATGATGGCGGCTATCACCTGGATCAAGCCGCTCTCCAGCTTGCGCGCCCGGGCCGAAGCGACCAGTTGCCGCCACTGCTGCATACGGTAATCGGCGTTGTCGATGATGACGTGGGCGACCAAGCCCTCGACGTCGACAAAGGCACGTCCGGCACGTCCGGCGACGTTCGCGAACTCTTCGCCGGTGATCGGCTCACCGGCGCGAACCAGATAGGGCGCCAATAGGACGGCGGCGTTGAGGTTGAGCCCCTGAGAGAGCGTTGGTGAGGCGACGATCACCTTGATCACGCCTTCGCCCAGCAATAGCTCGAGTTCACGCAGGAACGGGTTTGGCAGCTTGCCATGGTGGATCGCGACGCCGATCTCCAGCGCCTTCACGGCGCAATGGTCGGGTCCCAGCCATTCGCGACCGACCTCAAGCGCCCGAGCCAAGGGCGCCGGGTCCTCGACCAGGCTCTCCAGATAGCCGCGCCGAACCATGTTCAAGGCGGCGTTGCCGAAACCTTCGACCCAGTTGGCCTGGGTCACGAAGATTAACGTGCGCTTTCCCTGTTGGGCGAACTTCCACGCCGCCATCACCGTCAGGTCCTTGATGTCCCGCGGATAGGGCTTCTTCTCCTGGCCCCGCGGCGGCAGGCGCTGGACAAAGCGGGCGACGAACGGACCCTGCGCCTCCTGGTCGAAGTTCAAACGCGCGGACTGCGCCTGCCAGACCAAGGAGCCGAACCGCTGGCGGGTCGGCCGCCAAGTCGACTTGACCGGCTCGCCGGGCGCGTCGCTGCGAATCCACGAGGTCAGGTCGTTGAGGGCTTCGCCCTCTGGCAAGATCGCGGACAGGCACACGATCCGGCGCTCCGCCGCATCGGCGCGGCGGAGCAGCCGCTGGACCAAGATTTCGTAGCGGATTTCCCGCTCCGACGGCCCGATCAGGTGGCCTTCGTCCAGGACGATCAAGCCGACGTCGTCGATCAGGGTCGGGTCGTTCCGGAGGGCAAAGTCCAGTTTCTCGGGTGTGGCGATGACGATGGAGCGCGTGCGAAGGGCGTCGGCGTCGCCCTCCGACACGCCGGAGGCTCCATAGAGTGAAGACACCTTGAATCCCAGCGGCGCGAAAGTCTTGCGGAACGAGCGCTCCGTCTGCGCCGACAGCGCGCGCAACGGGGTCACGATCAGGACCCGCTTCGCCACCGACAAGGTCATGAGCGCCGCCAACTCGGCCACGCGCGTCTTGCCGGCGCTGGTGGGCAAGGCCACGACGAGATCATCGGTCAGGTCGGTCGCCCGTTCGGCGGCCTCCCTTTGAGATGGCCAGAGCTCCACCTCCGCGACCCGCCGGCCGTAAAGACTGCGGATGAAAAGATCGCGGTAACGGGGATAGAGCTCAGCCCCGCCTTCCGGCGGCTCACCGGGCAACACCTGGTGCAAAGCATGCTGCCAAAGGTCCGACAACAGGGCCCGGCAGATGCGGATGACCCACCACATCGGGACGTTGGCTGCGCCATTCGCCAACTTCAGCCCGCGGTCGAGGATCGCCAACGCCCTCGCGTAGTGGCGCTCATCTCCCGTTTGCAGAGCGAAGTCGTAGTGCGCCAGGCTGCGGCACAGCACCCCGTTCAGGATGACCGCGATCGCGTCGTCGGCGTCGAATTCGCCCTCCTCCAACGCCACGGTGATGGCGTCGTCGGAATTCTCCTCGGCCCCCAGCCAGTCGCGCGTCAACCGGCGCAGGCCCCGCAGGTCCCGCAAGATCAGACGGACGAGCGCGTCCTCGCCAACCGTCGTGTTGAGGGAGCCCTCCATCTCCGCGAACAACGAGAAGGCAATGGCCGAGTAACCGGCCAGGTGATAGCCGGCGGCGGCTAGGAGGCGATAGAAACCCCGCTCCGCGAGTGCGGCATCGCCATTGCGCACCAGCGACTCGAAGGCGTTCGCCGCCCGCTCGAACGCCCGTGTCGCCAGGTCTTGGCCTTCACCGGTCTCCCACAGGGCCAGAGCCCCGCGCAGCACGGAAAAACCATACTCGGCCAAGTCCGTGTCGATCGTCCGGCCGAAGGCTGGCGCACCACCAGGCAGGACACCGTCTTCGCGCATGAGAGACCAGGCCGACCCACGAGCCAGGAGCTGTCCCCACAGCCCCGGCTGGATCATCTCGCCCAGGAACGCCTGAAGTTCGTCACGCGTCTCCAAGGTTGCCCGCCGCGTCGAAGACCTCGGTGATGAAGTCGGAGTAGTCTTCGATATGCAGGTTGATCACCGCGTGGATGCGGCCTGCCTCAGCGGCATTGTAGTCGGCCTCCAAGGCGCCGATTGGCCCGTTGCCGGACATCGTGAACAGGGCGTGGTCAATGCGGTTCTTGGCCAGCGCCTTGCGCCCCACCTCGTTGCGGATGCGCCGGCCGAGGTCCTTCTGCTCGTCGTTCCCTTCCAGAAGCCGATTGGCGACAAACAGCAAGGACAAGGGCGTGCAGCGCCCGTCGTACCGTTTTAGGGCCTTACGGGCTTGAGTGATCGTCGTCTTAACCAGCTTCCTGCGGGCCTTTGATTCGCCCTTGAGGAGCCAGAGGCCGCCATCGTCGGCGGCGTAGTTCACGCCGATGAAGTCATCGCCCCGCATAGGCACTCGCGGCCGTCCTTGAACCGCATGCGGCGGACAGGCACCTCGAATTCAAGCTGTTCGACGGTCAGTTCCGAGGCCAGGATTTCGCCGATGTCCCCGGCCCGGGCCCTCACCCCCACCGGCAGCAGTTCCTTCAGGATGGCCGCAGCGCCACCGTAGCCCAGTTCCTCGACATCATCGGCGATACGCTGGAGGTCGTCGTAGTGGCCGCGGACCGTCTCCGCGAGCTCGTCCTTGATCGCCGCCCGCCCGCCAGGCTTTTCGACCATGGTGATGTATTGCTTCAGACCGTTCTTCTGGACCGTGGTGTCACACCACCGGTCAAACATCGACATCCCGCCCTCTATATCCCGCCCCTACGCTAAGCCTTTCTGCCTCAGCAACATAGCAACTTAAAGGCGAGATTTAATCGGTTGAACGCCCGACTGGCGGTCTCAAATGCTCGCACAGCTGCAGGTCGCCCGCTCGGATCGCGCGCAATGTAGCAACTCCGCCGCGGAGCCCACGTCCGCCCTTGCCGCACCTGAGACTCTGGGCGTGTGCCACCGCAGCCCGTTCAGCCGCTACTTTCCTACCCGTGAAGTACGCAGCTTCTCCCTCCATGAGGGTTATCTCGGCCGTACCTGCCACTCGCAAGCACGATCGCGTCGGAGGTAATCAGCCCGAGCTTGCACAACAAAGCCAAGCCATCCGCTCGGCTTGCGCCGCCGAACGATAGGCCGCCGCGTACCTCTTCACCGTCGCCTCAGAGATCCCGAAGTGGACAGCGGTCGCCCTGATGCTTGCGCCGTTAGCGCTGCGCCACGTAACTACCTCGGCTCCCTCGCGGGCCTTCGGACGACCGAGGCTTTCCTTTCCACGGTGAGTTCGTCCCGTCGCGGTAAGCGCCGCCCTGGCCGCCTCTCGGCCGGCCGCGGTCCGCTCTCTGATTTTCCGGCGCTCAAGGTCAGCGACCTGGGCGAGGACGGCGAGGACAATCTCACCAGCGCCGGCGCCGACGGTTCCAATGCCGTGGATTTGCAGCGCGACGCCGCGGTTGAGAAGCAGACGAACTGTCGCCTGCACGTCGAGCGCGTCGCGCCCAAGCCGGTCTACCGCGTAGACGCTGACGGTGTCGCCGACGCGCACCACGTCCATTAGCTTGGAGAAGCCCGGCCGATCGGCGGCAGGAGTAGCGCCGCTCAGCCCTTCGTCGGCGAATTCGCGGTCAAAGGCGCCCCCCATCGCATGACGCTGCGCCTCGACGCTCTGGTCCGTCGTGCTCACCCGGTAGTAGGCGAAGCGCATGGGGGGCTCAAAAGTTGGGTGGACGCCGGCCTGGCTCATAAGCCGGCTCAATTAATCGCGCAAGATATCTTGTGAGCTATGGCGCGCAACTTAGGGCTTTTGCGCCATACCGGGCGGCGGACGGTATACGGTTGGCTTTCAAGCCGCCTCCCGTATTGTTCAGCTTCGGGGGAGTTTGCGTATGAACCAACAAGCGTTGTCGGCCTTCATCTGGTCCGTGGCGGACTTGCTGCGGGGGGACTACAAGCCCCACGAGTACGGCAAGGTCATCCTCCCTTTTACGGTGCTGCGGCGGCTAGACTGCGTGCTCGCGCCAACCAAGGCCGCGGTGCTGGAGGAGTTCGGGGTTCGCACCAAGGCCGGGCTCAACCCCGAGCCGTTCCTGAAGCGCAAGGCCGGGCAGGCGTTCTTCAACACCGCGCCCATGGATCTGAAGAAGCTGCTGGGGGACCCCGCCAACGCTGGCCAGAACCTGCACGCCTACATCCAGGGCTTCTCGCCCGAGGTGCGGGGCATCTTCGAGCGGTTCGAGTTCGCCGTTCAGATCGACCGGCTCACCAAGGCCAAGCTGCTCTACCAAGTGGCCGAGAAGTTCGCGGCCATCGACCTGCACCCCGACCGCGTGTCCAACACCCAGATGGGCTCCGTGTTCGAGGAGCTGATCCGCAAGTTTGCGGAGCTGTCCAACGAGACGGCTGGGGAGCACTTCACGCCACGGGACGTGATCCGCCTGATGGTGGACCTGCTGTTCATCGAGGACGATGAGGCGCTGTCCAGGCCCGGCGTCGTGCGGGCGATCTACGACCCGACGGCCGGCACAGGGGGCATGCTGTCGGTGGCCGAGGAGCACCTGAAGGCAAACAACCCCGGCGCCCAGGTCACCCTCTACGGCCAGGAGCTGAATCCTGAGTCCTACGCCATCTGCAAGGCGGACATGCTCATCAAGGGGCAGGAGGTATCGAACATCGTGTTCGGCAATACCCTGTCCGAGGACGGTCACGCCGGGCGCACGTTCGACTACATGCTCGCTAACCCGCCGTTCGGCGTGGAGTGGAAGAAGGTGGAGAAGGAGGTCCGTGCCGAGCACGAGAAGCTTGGCCACGCCGGGCGGTTCGGCCCTGGCCTGCCGCGGGTCTCCGACGGCTCATTGCTCTTCCTGTTGCACATGCTGTCAAAGATGCGCCCCGAGGCGGAGGGCGGCTGCCGGTTCGGAATCGTGCTGAACGGCTCGCCTTTCTTCACCGGCGGCGCAGGCAGCGGCGAGAGCGAGATCCGCCGCCATCTGCTGGAGAACGACCTAGTGGAGGCTATCGTGGCGCTCCCCCCGGACATGTTCTTCAACACCGGCATCGCCACCTACGTCTGGATCGTGACCAATCGGAAGCCCAAGCACCGCAAGGGGCAGTTGCAGCTGATCGACGGCTCCGGCTTCTTCCGGAAGATGCGCAAGTCGCTGGGCTCCAAGCGGAAGGAGCTGGGGGAGGAGCACATCGCCGAGCTGACCCGCCTGTTCGGCCGGTTCGAGGAGGCCGAGATCGCAGCCGTATTGGACGCCGAGGGGCGGGAGGTCGAGCGCGTGGTCGTTCATCCGGGAGAGTCCCCGCCTGCGGCTCCGAAGGGTGGCACGGTGAAGCTCGCGCCGATGTCGCGCATCCTGCCGAACAGCGCGTTCGGCTACCGCACGATCACAGTGGAGCGGCCACTCACGGACGACCTCGGGCGCGCGGTTGAGTTCGGAAAGGGCAAGAACAAGGGTAGGCCACAGCCCGACCCGGTCCTGCGCGACACCGAGAACGTGCCGCTCGCAGAGGACGTGGAGGCCTACTTCGAGCGGGAGGTAAAACCCCACGCGCCCAACGCCTGGATCGACCACGCCAAGACCAAGGTGGGGTACGAGATCCCCTTCAACCGCCAGTTCTACGTCTTCGAGCCGCCGCGCCCGCTGGAGCAGATCGACGCCGACCTGAAGCAGGTCACCGACCGGATCAAGACGATGATCGAGGAGCTGACGGCGTGAGCTTTCGCAGCTCTGAGGGTTACCGCGACCTTGGCACGGGCTGGATTGGGCAGCTGCCCGCTCATTGGCAAACTCGGCGGTTGCGAACGCTCGTGCAGATCAAGAAGCGCATCGCCGGCGTCGAGGGACCGGATGTCCTATCGATCACCCAGCGCGGCATCAAGGTGCGTGACACGGAGAGCAACGACGGACAGCTGGCGGAGAGCTACGCACACTACCAACGCGTAGAGGTTGGCGACTTCGCCATGAACCATATGGACCTGCTGACAGGTTGGGTGGACGTTTCTGAGCGCGCGGGCGTGACCAGCCCTGACTATCGGGTCTTCTCTCTGCGATCCGGCGCGCCCGCCGACCGACGTTACCTGCTCAGGACGCTGCAAAACGCGTACTCCCAACGAGTCTTCTATGCGTTCGGGCAGGGGGCCTCCCATCTGGGCCGCTGGAGGCTCCCAACCGACGCCTTCCAAGACTTCGAGGTCCCGCTGCCCCCGCTCGACGAGCAGCGGCGCATCGCCGCCTTCCTCGACACCGAGACCGCCAAGATCGACGAGCTGGTGGATGAGCAGCGCCGCCTCGTCGAGTTGCTCAAGGAGAAGCGGCAGGCCGTCATCTCCCATGCCGTCACCAAGGGCCTCAATCCCTCCGTGCCGATGAAGGACTCCGGCGTGGAGTGGCTCGGCCAGGTGCCGGCACACTGGCAGGTGGCAGCGCTCAAGCGGTTTGTCACTTCGCTAGACGGGATGCGCATTCCTCTGAGCGCCGAAGAGCGTGGCCAGAGGACGGGGGCGTACCCGTACTACGGCGCGTCTGGCGCCATCGATTTCATCGATGGTTTCCTCTTCTCGGAAGACCTAATTCTTGTCTCGGAAGACGGCGCAAACCTTGTGAACCGCTCAACTCCCATCGCCTTTGTCGCAAGGGGTAAATACTGGGTGAATAACCATGCTCATGTACTGCGCCCTTGTGACAAGCACCTCGATTTTTGGGCCGAGTGCATCGAGGTCATCGATCTGGCACCGTTCGTGACGGGCGCGGCGCAACCGAAGCTCACGGCCGAGGCATTAGGCGGTCTCGTGGTTGCGGTGCCTCCAACCCACGAAGAGCGTCGGGCGATAGCAGCCGCGATCTCAAGCGCGCGCGAAAAATACCAGCCCCTGATCATGGAGGCTGAGACTGCCGTCTCCCTGCTGATCGAGCGCCGCGCCGCCCTGATCTCGGCGGCCGTTACCGGAAAGATCGACGTGCGCGAGCCCGCCGCTGCGCTGGCCGAGCTGGAACCCGCCTGAGCCGGCATGGGAGCGCTGCACCAGGAGATCACCTTCGAGGCCGAGGTCTGCGACTACCTCG
>FTIU01001616.1_pt3 | contig 12980 bp, 15 predicted proteins | sample 1658461 | NCBI WGS metagenome assembly FTIU01 (sample SAMEA3914827, study PRJEB12502) | metagenome | biome: forest; material: soil | place: Canada | collected 2011-07-03 | depth 0.3 m | reverse complement strand
CTTGCCCTCGGCATCCAGATTGCCGAACAGGCCGCCGAAGATTTTCGGTATCGCTGTCAGGGCGCTGCTGGTGCTGCCGTTGCGGCTGGCATTCGCGGCTGAATTCTTGCTGGCATTGACGTTTTCACTGACGATAATCGTTAGGATATCGCCGACATTGCGCGGCCGCCGGTCTTCAAACAAGGCCTGGCTGCTAAAGCCGGATTGATAGATAGCGCCATTCACTGCCACTGCCGGCCGCACTTCGGCGCGCGCGGTCATGGGCTGCTGCACCAGCGGCTCGCGCGGCAACTGCGCACAACCGCCTAGCAACACAGCCGCCAGCAACAAAAATTTGGCGCAATATTTCAATGTCGGCTCCGTCATCACAACTGCGTCAGGCGCTGCAACATCTGGTCTGAAGTGGTGACCGCCTTGCTGTTAATTTCGTAGGAACGCTGGGTCTGGATCATGTTCACCAGCTCTTCCACCACATTCACGTTCGACGATTCTGTATACCCCTGGCTCAGCGTGCCGGCGCCGTTCTGGCCCGGCGTGGTTTGGTTAGCGGTGCCGGAAGCATTGGTTTCCGTGTACAGGTTCTCGCCATTGCTTTGCAGGCCGGTCGAATTCAAGAAAGTCGCCAACTGGATCTGTCCAACCTGCACGCTGGCAGTGCTGCCAGCCTGGGTTACCGATACCGTGCCGTCCTTGGCGATGGTCATGCTGGTAGCATTTTGCGGAATCGTGATGGCGGGTTGCACCGGGTAACCGCTGGCGGTGACCAACTGGCCGGTCGAATCGGATTGGAACGAACCATCGCGTGTGTAAGCCGTGGTGCCGTCGGGCATTTGCACCTGGAAAAAGCCGTCGCCGGTGATCGCCACATCTTTTGTATTGTCGGTCTTGGTCGGATTGCCCTGGGTATGGATCCGTTCGGTCGCCACCAGCCGTACCCCGGTACCGATCTGCAAACCAGATGGAAGATTGGTCTGGTCGGAAGTCTGGCCACCTACCTGGCGCAGGTTCTGATACATCAGATCTTCGAACACCGCACGGCTGCGCTTGAAGCCGGTAGTGCTGACGTTGGCCAGGTTATTGGAAATCACGTCGAGCTGCTGCTGTTGCGCGTCGAGACCGCTTTTGGCAATGGAAAGAGAACGCATCATGGTGAAACCCCTATCGGAAAGTAAATTGGCTGCTCAATTAGGTACTCATGCTCAGTAACTGGTTCGCGCGCTGATCATTTTCATCGGCACTCTTGACTGCCTTCATCTGCATTTCAAAACTGCGGGCATTGGCAATCATGTCGACCATAGCCGATACCGGATTGACATTGCTGCCTTCGACTGCACCGGTCTGCAGGGTCACCGTCGGATCGGCATCTGGCGCTGCAGCGCCGGCGCGCATGCGAAACAGACCGTCATCGCCGCGTTGCAGATCGGCTGCGGCCGGATTAACCAGTTTCAAACGGCCGACCTGGGCTACATTGGTGGCCGGATCGCCAGCGCCGATGGCGCTCACCAGGCCGTCGGCAGAGATCATCACGGCGGCGCCGGGTGGCACTGCCATCGGCCCGGCATCGCCGATTACGGGCAACTTGTTCATTGTCATCAACTGGCCGTCGGCGCCAACCTGCAAATTACCGACCCGGGTATAAGCCTCGCCGCCGTCTGCAGTCTGCACCGCCAGCCAGCCGTCGCCGCGCACCGCGACATCCATCGGCCGCCCGGTTTCCGTCACGGGACCGTTGCTCATGTCGGCGCCTGGTGTCGATGCCATCACAAAAGCCCTGGTTGCCGCTTCCTGGCCGACTACCGGCACCGCCCGGAAATTATTCAGCTGAGCCCGGAATCCGGGAGTCGACACGTTCGCCATATTGTTGGCCGCCGAAGCTTGCTGCTCCATGACCTGCTTGGCGCCGCTCATGGCGATATAGATCATGCGATCCATGTTTTCTCCCTGATAATTTCGATTGCAGCATCAGCATTAACGCTAACGATGTCCATCATCAACGCATGCTGACCAAGGTCTGCATGACCTGATCCTGTGTTTTCACGGTTTGCGCATTGGCTTGATAAGTCCGTTGCGCAATGATCATGTTGACCAGTTCGGCAGTTAGGTCGACGTTGGAAGATTCCAACGCACCTGAAGTCAAAGAACCTACCTTGGTGCCAGCGCCTGCGGTGCCGACCAAGGGCTGGCCTGATGCCGCTGTTTCAGACCAGACGTTGCCACCCTGCGATTTCAAGCCGTCCGGATTGGCAAACGAAGTCAGGACGATCTGGCCCAGTGTCTTGGTCTGTTCGTTAGAGTACTTGCCAGTTACCGTGCCGTCCGAATTGATCGCAAACGCGGTGAGAGTGCCGGAGGTATAACCGTCCTGGGTCTGCTTGGCGACGGCATTGTCATTGCCGAACTGCGTAGTGCCGGTCAGGTTGATCGTGAAATTCAGCGGTGCGGCGCCGTTCGCCAGCGGAACTGCAGCTGGAGCAAGGATGCCGGCAGCTGGCATCAACATCTTGCCGGCCGTATCGAAGGTCAATGAGCCGATATTGCTGCTGGCGCCGCCGTCGACAGTTTGGTAGACATCCCAGGCATTGGCCGCAGTCTTCACAAAGAAATTCGTGATTTCATGCGGGTTACCCAGAGAGTCGTAGCCGGTAACCGCATTCTGATAATTGAAACTGGTCGAATCGGTCGCATTGAATGGGGCGGTGACAGGTACTGTGCTGCGTGAATCGATGTTGTATTGGGCGTTGATCTTGCTGGTCGCATTTGGCGTCATTGCGGTGGCGGGCAATTGCAACGCTGCCGGCGTGCCACCGGCGATGCTACCGTTGGCGCCGACCTGGTAGCCGGTCACCCGCAAGCCGCCGGAATTGACGATGTAGTTATCCTTGTCGATATTGAACTGACCGTTGCGCGAGTATGATATTTCGCCGGACGGGCTGGCCAGGCGGAAAAAGCCATCGCCATTGGTGATCGCCACATCCAGTGCGCGGGTGCTGGTCTGCACCGCTCCCTGCGTGAAATTCTGCGAAACGCCAGCTACCTGGGTACCCAGGCCGACGCGCGACCCTGCATATACGTCGGCAAACAATACGCTGCCTGCCTTGAAGCCCACGGTACCCGAGTTGGCAACGTTATTGCCGATCACATCGAGATTGCTGGAACTTGCATTCAATCCGCTTACGCCTTGTTGAAAACCCATGGTTCACTCCTTTTGAAATCAATTTGCCGCAATTTTTTCAGTTTCCGAGCGCCGGAAAAGTAATGAAAAAAGCCGGATTTATAGAAATTGCTTAACGTCGCTCAATGCCGCCGTACCGGCTGCACCCAGATTCAATGTGACGCCGCTGGCCGTCTGCGCCACGCTCGCAACTTGCGAGTACGTCAGCGTGTTGGCGGCGACTGCGCTGCCGCCAACGGACGCGGCCACGCTGATCTTGTATGCGCCATCGCCCATCGCGGCACCGGTATCGTTCTTGCCATCCCATGACAAGGTCTTGGTGCCTTGAGGCAGCGCTCCCACATCAATCGTCCGTACCGTATTGCCAGCGGCATCGGTAATGGTGACCTTGACCGTATCGGCGCCACCTTGCATGTCGAGTCCGAACGAGGTCGCGGCACTGTTCTTGAGCGCGACCTCGCTGCCCGGCGTTAATACCGTATGGCCGATCAGTGACGCTGCCTGCAGGGTCTGGCTGGCGCCGGATTGCGCTACCAGCGATGACAACGTGCTATTCAGATTTTCGATGCCGCTGACGGTGCTCATCTGTGCCAGCTGTGAAGTCAGCGCCGCGTTGTCCATTGGATTCAGGGGGTCCTGGTTATTCAATTGGGTAACCAGCAATTTGAGAAAGCGTTGCTCTTGATCCGAACTGCTCGACGCTGCTCCCGCCAGCGCATTTGCTGCACTGTTATCCGTTGATGTGACGCCCGAAACTGCCATGGTGGTTCTCTCCTGATGCGGTGCGACACCGCGAATTAGTCAATCCATCGAGTCGATCCATTGAACATCTCAATAGATTCTGAATTTAATGCTGTACTGCTTATTGGCTTGATTACTGACCGATGGTCAGCGTTTTCAGCATCATGGTCTTGGCCGTATTGAGTACTTCCACGTTGGCTTGATACGAGCGCGAAGCCGAGATCATGTTGACCATTTCTTCCACCACGTTGACGTTCGGCATGGTGACGTAACCGCTGGCATCGGCCAGTGGATGCTTGGGGTTGTACACCATCCGCAGCGGCGACTGGTCTTCCACCACACCCGTCACCTGCACCCCGCCGACCGCAGCGGACCCGTCTTGCTGATCGCCTGCCGCCACTGCAAACACCACCTGCTTGGCGCGATACGGCTGGCCGTCCGGGCCGGACACGCTATCGGCATTGGCGAGGTTGCTGGCAGTAACATTCATGCGTTGCGATTGCGCGCTCATGGCGGAACCTGCAACATCGAAAATATTCATGGAAACATTGGAAGATGACATACCTGATCCCTTGGCTATTACAGACGGGGCATTGAATAATTAATCATTGCTGCACCGCCGACAGCAATGACTTGATTTGCGCGCCTACGATGGTCAGGCCGGACTCATAATGCACAGCGTTGTCGGTAAAATTGACGCGCTCCACATCCATCTCAACTGTGTTGCCGTCGATACTGGATTGAGTTGGCACCCGATATAGCAAATCGGGATCACTGGAGACTGCAGCTTCGCCCTGGATGTGGCGCCCTGAAGTGGTTGCCATGCTGATCGATTGCGCTTGCCGGCCTTGCGCCATGGCTTGCGTCAGGCTGCTGCTGAAATCGAAATCGCGCGCCTTGTAGTTAGGCGTGTCGGCATGTGCGATATTCGACGACAAAACTTCTTGCCGGCGTGCCCGCAAATTCAGTGCTTCCTGTTGAAAGCGCAGTGCTGCATCCAGTTTATCGACCATCTTGTACCTACCCTCAACAGACCTTTTGATGAAAGCGATTATAGGTAGCGGCAACTGGCGGCAATCGCTGGAACAGGCGGCTTAATGGGCTTTAATTCAAGATTCAAAATCAAGATTCAATAATCAAGATTGAGAATCAAAGACACGCCATCATTTTTTTGGATTGGGAAAATATCTGGCCACGTCGTCGAAGCTGAGCTGGTAGCCGGCGAGTACTCGCTTGATAGTCGAACCGCTGGGATCGATTACCCTGCCGGTTTCGAGTTTGCTCAGCACCGGCACTGATAAACCGCAACGGCGGTGCATTGCAGTCAACGACATTCTCTTGCCGTTCTCGCTGGTTTGCTTCAAACGCATCTGCCGCAGAAAGCCTGCCAGCGTAGCCGGGAATTCTTCATTGCATTCGGTCGCATTCGCCATTCGATATCCTTAGTTCACTGTGCACCGGCCGACCGGTCTTCGCGGCGGCAGGACAAATTTTCACAATTCATTATAGGTAAGGGATTTCAATCCAATGGCCCAAACAACACGTGAATCGCTACCCAGTTCGGTGCTTGGCGATGCCGGGCTATTGTCTAGAATCTGATAGCGGATATTCGACCGCAATGGATTTTGGATAGGGAAGATTTTTATGCATGCGAATTTATTCCGGCGGCGCCATTCTGCGAGTCTTTCTGCACGCATTCCTGGAATTGCCTTCTTCTCCCTGTACTTATTTGCAGCAGGCGGATTGAGCATCGGCAGCCATGCCGCATTCGCCCGTGCTGCGGAGCTCAGCGGCAGCGCCAAACCCGTGATCGAACAGTTCCTGTTGACCCAGACCGGCGGCCTGCCAGGCAAGGTCAGCATTCGCATCGACACACCCATGTCAGGCACCCTGCCCGCCTGCGATGCGCTCGAAGCCTTCCTGCCCAACGGCGCCCGGGTGTGGGGCCGCGTTTCGGTCGGCTTGCGCTGTAATGGCAACGGCACTGGCAGCGGCGACGGCCCCGCAACGCCATCGTGGACCCGCTATGTTCCCGCCTATGTGGCGGTAGTCGCGGATTATTATGTAGCCAGCCGCCCCATCAACGCCGGCGATACGCTGAGCGCCGCCGATATCCAGCTGCGCCAGGGCGATCTCAGCGCCCTGCCGCGCGGTGTGATTACCAACCCGCGGCAAGCCAGCGGCATGGTAGCCTCGAACCGGATTGCCCTGGGCGCGCCGCTGCGGCTGGAACTGCTGCGCGGCGCAACCGTGATACAACAGGGACAAAACGTCAAAGTACAATCCCAGGGTTCCGGATTCGTAGTCAGCACCGAAGGACGGGCGATGACCAATGCCGCTGCCGGTGCGACAATCCATGTCAAGACCCAGACCGGCCAGATGCTGAGCGGCATGGTCCGGGGCAACGGCACAGTTGAATTACCTAATTGACATCAATTCTTGCAAGAAACTCTATTTTTTGCCGCAACCCTAAACTTCTCATACCAGCTGCCGTTATACCGGACAGATCCCTTAGAGGAAACATCTTGAAAATCGATCAACCTGCAAAGCCGCTTAGTAGTGTGCCGAATCAAGCCAACGTGGCGTCCAGCAAGGATAATGCGGCCCGTGCCGCATCCACTGACGCCTCGGCCACCGGCAACGCCAACAGCGCCAGTCCGCCTATGCCAGCCGCCCTGAACTCACTGTCCGCGCAAGTGCGCCAGCTGCAAACCCAGTTATTGCAACCCGGCGCCGGCGATTTCGATGCAGCCAAGGTGGCGCAGATCCGCCAAGCCATCAGCGAAGGCCGCTATCAGATCAATCCCGAAAAGATCGCCGACGGCTTGCTAGATACGGTACGCGACCTGCTAGGCAAGAAACCGTCATGAGCAGCGCCTTATCCAGCCACCTGATCAAGCACCTCAACCAGGAGCGGGCCGTCATGGAGAGTTTCCTCGGCCTGCTGGATCAAGAGGCCGAGGCACTGATCAAGAGCCGTTTTGAGGAATTGTCACTCATCACAGAGCGCAAGGCCGAGTTGGCCGAACGTATCACCCTGCTTGAGCAGGAGCGAGAGCAACGGCAGCAGGCGGTCGGTTTTGGGCCAGGGCGCGAAGGTGGCGACGCTGTAGCTACCGCCAGTGGCAGTGATGCGCAACAGGTGTGGCATGCGTTGCTGAAAAGCGCCGCCCAGGCCCGCGACAACAATCATCGCAACGGCATCATGATCCATACCCATCTGGATTTTGTGCGACGCTCCATCAACTACCTGCGCGCCCACGGACAATCGCTGTACGGCGCGGATGGCAAGCATCAGGTCGGACTTGGCAACGGCCATTGCCTGGCATCGGGTTGAAGCGCCGCGGTCAGCCCGGGCCCGGCTTCTATTTGTAACTGACCATTACCTGGCTGGTCGACCCCTGCAACGCGGGGGTCAAAGAGCCTCGGCCGTCGATAACAAAAGCAAATATAAAATTCGAAAAACCGCTGTCGCCCTCGAAAGCGCCGGTGCTGCCGCTGGCGCCGCTCAGACCAACGCATCTGGCGTAATTACACAAGTATGCATGGATACCGGCAGGCGGTGCAGTCAGGAAGCTGTATTGCCAGCCGACCCGGTGCGTTTTTGACGTTACGTTGATCCCGCTGCCGACCGGAACAATCTGAGCCGATTGATAATGCACGCCACGTTGGAACATCGCCGGCGCAGAAGTGGAACTGCTCCAGGAACCGGCAACCCGGCCGGGGCCACCGGTGACGGCGCCGCTATCAAGTTGGATGGCGCCGGGGCCGGCTACCAAATTCCCGTTACGCTCAACATAAGTGCTTAGGCTGATTGCCGCCGCTGGCCTGTCGCTGCCATAGACACCTGCCGCCGGCAACACCGGCACGCTGGCAACCGTGACACATAAATTGCGCAACAAATCGCGCAACAATCCGCGCGACCTGGACACGCCGTACGACGAGAGCGCCATCTCAGGCTACCTCGCTCCAGCTGGCTTCGCTCAAACGCACCCGCAAGCGGCTGATAGCCTGGCTATGCAGCTGACACACCCGTGACTGGCTGACCTCCAGCACGGCGCCGATTTCACGCAAATTCATCTCTTGTTCGTAATACAAACTCAGCAACAGCCGCTCACGCTCCGGCATCAGGCCAATCGCTTCCACCAGCATATGGCGCATGCCGCTATCCAGCATCCTCTGCAATGGATCGTTGGCACTGCCGCGATCGCCAGTACCGTTCTGCCGGTCGAGAAAGGAATTTTCGTTGCTGCCGCCTTCGCAGTCTTCGTAATACACCAGTTGCGAACCGTGAATTTCCTGCAGCAGATGCTGATAGTCTTCCAAAGACAGTTGCATGGATGCCGCGATTTCACGTTCGGTGGGCGAGCGCGACAGTTTCTGCTCCAATACCTGCACCGCCGCATCTACCTTGCGCGAGGATTGCCGCAAGCCGCGCGACAACCAGTCGTTGGCGCGCAGCTCATCCAGCATCGCACCTCGAATGCGCTGGCTGGCATAGGTTTCAAATTGCGCCCCCTGGTCATCCTGGTAACGATTGGCGGCATCCAGCAAACCCAGCATGCCGGCCTGGATCATGTCGTCCAGTTCCACGCTGGCCGGCAATTTCGCAATCAGCTGCAACGCCAGGCGCCGCACCAATGGCGCGTACTTCACCAGCGTATCGGATTTATCGATTTTTCCCTGAGCTGTATACATGATGGGTTCCTCTTCCTGCCTTACTCACACAGTGTTCAGATTTCGGTTAACAACAATGCGCGATTTCATCAGTGCGCCCGCGCGACGGTTGCAACAACTCGGGGCCATTGCAGCAGCTGCGCAGCGATGCGCCGGAAATCGGCCGCCGCTGCACTGGTCTGGAATGCCTCTACCACGCTCAGTTTCAGACCTTGGGCGCGTACCAGATACGGATCCGCCGCCACGCAACCGGCAGATTCCAGCGCCAATCCCAGATAACGGCTGCCGGTAGCGCTCAGGTTGTTCAATACGCGCTGCGCTTCCGGCATGCCCGCCGCCAGATTGACCATGATTCTCAGCCGCTGCAATGCGTGCGCATAGTGCAACTGCTTGATGCAGGTGTAAGCCGCGGTAATCGATGCCGCCTGCGGCTGTAACACCACAACCACGTCATCGGCTTGCGCAGCCAGAGACGACAAAGCGCCGTTTTCATCAAGGCTGGCGTCGATCAGGATTACCTGGCCTTGAAACGCACTGCGCACTTCGACAGCTGCTGCTGTCGAATCGCCTTTGGACACGCGCAGCAACAAAGCCCCGCAAGCCATACGCGACGCGGCGACCTCCGACCAGCTACCAGCCACGGCTCCCTTCCACATCTCGGTTGCCGACTGCGCTCCGCTCTGCTCATCCAGCAACAACACTTCTTTTCCTTGCTGCACCAGAGCCGCAGCCAGGTTCAACGCCACACTGGTGACACCAACCCGAGGACCGCTGCCGACCAATGCAATGACTTGTGCAGCGTGCATGCCTGAATGCTGCGCCATCAGGCAACGCAAACCGTCCGCCTGATCGCTGACCACTTTGTTCAAAGCTGCCACCTCAACCTTGCAACGTTGCGGCGCTGCTTGCCGTAGCCGGAGCAGGCGTTGCGTCAACCACATTTTCGACATCCAGCGCCAACGCATCCAGCACTGCGATCAATTTGCCGAATCCTTCAAACAGCCCCGCCGTGGCGGCGACAGTGACAGCGCCGGAACGGATCCGGTGCCCCGCCAGTTGCGCCAAAAGCGCGCGTGCCGCAGCAGCCCAGCCATCCTGCTTGTGCGCCAACCGCCAAATGGTGGTGCTGACCTGCGCCGCAATCAGCAGCCGCTTCTGCATGTGGCTGTCACCTGGTTCGGTGCAAGCATCAAGTTGCTGGATGGCCTGTTTAAGCAGTTTGTAATAAGGATCGGCGGCTTGCTTCCAGCAAGTCCATGCCGCAAGTTGCGATGCCGTCGCCGATGATGAGACATTGCTCAGCAAGTACCAGCTGGCAAGCAGCTTGCCGTTGTGTGGATCGACAATACGCGTGGCCACGCAACGCAAATTGGACAGGCACGCGCCACGCATTGTGTCGTCGCCTGGCAAATTGACCGCCACCTCTGCCAGGGTTTGTTGCGCCGGTTTGCCTTTGTAGACGATCGCCTGGGGAGCACTGAAGGTCAGCTGCATAGTCAATTTTGCGAGCGTCGTCTTGCCGGTCCCTTCTTTCACCCTGGTCGTGCCGCGCGCTCGCGCCACCCAAAGCAGGCCATCAGCTTGCCAGGCTTGAATCGTATCTGACGCCGGCATTCTGTCGAGCAGGTGCACCTGAGGCTTGCCGAAATCCTGCTTGCTAATCCACGCTAGCTGGCGCTGCGCCGGGGTTGACACGGTACCCGCTGTGTCGGCCGCAAGCGCGGTAGACAACAATTGATGTGGCGCCGCCAGCGGCATGCCATCGCGATCTGACAGCAACACGCTGGATTGCAGAGCGTAGGCATCGCCGCTGCGGCTAGCCGTCAATTCAGTCTTGCCGCTGATCGCAAGCACGTAGGTAGCGCAAGCAGTCTCTATTTCTGTATTCGCCTGCATCAACAGCTTGTGGCTCGCCTCCTGACTGCCGACGCTGTCGTCTGCCATGTCACGCCACAATGCGCTGCTTGCCTCGAAACCGATCTTGCCGTTGGTCAGCGCAGCAGCGTTGACCGCCAGCTCTTCAGCGTCATGCGCCAATACCCGGATCAATTGCTGGCATTGCGTGCGTAAGCGCTCTGTGGTTGCGGCGGCAACAGCCAGTTCGGTGTCGTTGCTCAATGCCGCCGGCAATTCGCCCAGATCGGCTTCGCCAGGTACGAACAAGGCACTCCGGCTGGCGCTTCGGAACACGCTGTCGACCAGCTCGGAACGCTCGGCGATCATCAGGTTTTCCGGTACTTTCTGGCCGCAGGATACGTAGTGCACCGGCAGCCGATGGCGTATCACTGTATCCAGCAATGCACCCGGATGGGTCGCCTCGTCGGTTTTGGTAAAGATGCAACCCGCCAGCTGATTGCCGCCGGCGCTATCTTTATAGGCATGCACTACTTCGTTCAAGGTATCGCCATGGCTGGCTGCATTCAGCAGCAGCAGGCGTTTGACCGACCGGCCGGCGCCGCACAGCATGGCTACCTGGTCGGAGACGCTGCGATCGCGCTGGCTCTTGCCGACTGTATCGATCAATACCATGTGCTTGTCGCGCAGGTCGTCCAGCACCAGTCGCAAATCGGCCGCATCTTTCACTGCATGCACCGATACGCCAAGAATCTTGCCGTAGATGCGCAGCTGTTCAAACGCGCCTATCCGATAACTGTCGGTAGTCAGCAACGCCAGCTTGTCGGCGCCAAAGCGCATGACACAGCGCGCCGCCAGCTTTGCGGTGGTGGTGGTTTTACCGACGCCGGTAGGCCCCATCAAGGCGTAGACGCCGCCGTTATTCATCATGGCATCTTCGTTTTCCATCAACGGCAGATTGCGCGCCAGTTCGGCTTTGACCCAGACCATGCCGGTAGCAAAATTCTGGCCGGTCGGCAAATGATCCAGCATCGCCTTCGCCAGGCTGGCGCTAAAACCGGCACCCAGCAAGGTGCGCAGCAGATGGCCACGCACCGGATCACGGCGCTGCTTGTCATTCCACACCAGGCCGGCCAGCTGCTCTTCGATCATGCCGCGCATCGAATGAATCTCGCTGATGACGCTGTCGTTGCTGATTGACGCGATTGCGGCTGGCGCCGGTTGCGCCGCAACCGATGCTGGTGCAGGTGCAGACACTGCAATCGCTACTGCAGGCACGACAGCCGGTGGCGGTGTCGATGGAGTTTGCCGATCAACTGCAGTCTCCAGCATGGCGACGATTTCGGCGCCGGCTGCGGTCACCCGGTTGGAAACGATAATCGCATCCGCTCCCAGCCGCTCGCGGACCAGGCGCAGTGCTTCGCGGCTGGAAGGGGCGACGATAGTGATGCGGTTGTCGATGTGATTACTCATGTTCAAGCCTTGCCTCCGATGGTGGCGGTTACTTTGATGGTGCGGGTATCAGGAATTTCAGCGTGCGACAGCACCTTCAGCTGCGGCAAGCTGCGGCGTAAGAAACGCGCCAGCAAGACACGCAATGGATGTTGCACAACCAGCACCGGCGACAGGCCGAATTGCTCCTGGCGCGTAATTGCAACCTGGGTCTGCGTCAGCAAGCTGTCGGCCAGGCCCGGCTCCAGGCCGCTGCCGTTGCTCAACGCCTGCAACAGGACCCGGTCAAGCGAACTGTCGAGACCGATCACCTGCAACTCGCCGGTACCCGGGAACAGTTGTTGCGTGATGGCGCGTCCCAGCGCCAGCCGCACCAGCGAAGTCAACTCATTGGCATCGGTGACTGTGGCGCCGTGCTCCAGCAGCACATCAAGAATGGTGCGCATGTCGCGGATCGAAACACCTTCGTCCAGCAGGTTCTGCAATACTTTCTGCAAGGTTGTCAGCGACAGCATCTTCGGCACCAGGTCCTCGATCAGCTTCGGCGCGTCCTTGCCGACTCGGTCCAGCAGTTGCTGCACTTCCTGGCGCCCCAGCAGTTCGGCCGAATGGGCATGGATCAGATGGTTCAGATGAGTGGCAATCACGGTGCTGGCGTCAACCACGGTATAGCCATAGATCTGCGCCTGTTCCCGCATATGGTTTTCGATCCAGAACGCCGGCAAGCCAAACGCCGGATCGACAGTCTGGGTACCTGGCAACGTCGTGCTGACCTGCCCCGGATTGATCGCCATCCATTGCCCCGGCCATGCTTCGCCTTGGGCGATCTGTACGCCTTTGAGGGTAATCACATAGGTGTTTGGCTTGAGTTCGAGGTTGTCGCGGATATGTACTACCGGCACCAGGAACCCGATGTCCTGGGCAAATTTCTTGCGTATGCTCTTGATCCGCCCCAGCAATTCACCGTCCTGGCTGCGGTCCACCAGTGAGATCAGGCGATAGCCGACTTCCAGCCCTAACGGATCTACCAGCGCCACGTCATCCCAGCTGGCGTCGGCCGGTTCCGCGGCAGCGGCAGACGGTG
>FTIU01004308.1_pt3 | contig 13313 bp, 8 predicted proteins | sample 1658461 | NCBI WGS metagenome assembly FTIU01 (sample SAMEA3914827, study PRJEB12502) | metagenome | biome: forest; material: soil | place: Canada | collected 2011-07-03 | depth 0.3 m | reverse complement strand
CGGCCGTCGCGGTCGAGCACCAGGGTCGGAACCATGGACGAGCGCGGCCGCTTGCCGGGTCCCACCGCATTGGCGGCCGCCGTCCCGTCGGGGGCGGTAGGCGCGAAGGAGAAGTCGGTGAGCTGGTTGTTCAGGAAGAAGCCGTCGACCATGCGCCCCGTGCCGAACAGGCTCTCGACCGTCGTGGTCATGATCAGCACGTCGCCGCGGTCGTCCATGATCGCGAAGCTGGAGGTGCCGCCGGGCTCGGCCGTGCGGTCGGGCCCGAGCGCCAGCGCCCCCTGCGGCGTTCCGTGGTCCACGGCCTTGGCCGCCGCGGGGCCGATCAGCGCCGCGCGCGCCTTCAGATAGCCGGGCGCCAGCAGCCCGCCCAGCGGCACGGAGACCGCGGCCGGATCGCCGTGGAAATAGTCGCGGTCGGCGTACATCAGCCGGCTCGCCTCGGCGAAGAGGTACCAGCCCTGCGGGTCGCCCGGCCCGTGGGCGGCTATGTCGGTGTTCTCCAGGATGCCGAGCAGTTCCTGCAGCGCCGGGCCGCCCGAGGGCAGCGGCGGCGTGCAGACCATGTAGGTGCGGTAGGGCCGGCAGAGCGCCTCGGCCTTGCGCGGCCGGTAGCCGGCCAAGTCGGCCAGGGTCATGGTCCCGGGCAGCGGGTCGGCGTGGGTGCGCGCCACGATGTCGGCGGCGACCTGGCCCTTCAGCAGGGCGTCGGGCCCTTCCGCCGCCACCCGCCGCAGGGTCGCGGCATAAGCCGGGTTCTTGAGCACGTCGCCGGTCTTGTACTTGGTCCCGTCGGGCTTGGTGAAATAGGCCAGCACGTCGGGCTGGCTCGCCTGGGGATAGAAGGTCAGGCTCAGGTAGTTGGCCAGGCGCGGGCTGACCGTGAAGCCGTCCGAGGCCAGCTGCTGGGCGTCGCCGAACAGGTCCTTCCAGGCCAGCCGCCCATGCTCCCTGTGGGCCAGGCGCAACATGGCGATCGCGCCCGGGACCCCTGTCGCCCGCCCCGAGACCACCGCCTGGGCGAAGCTCAGGGGCTTGCCGTCGGGCCCGAGGAACATGTCCGGCCGCGCGCCGGCGGGGGCGACCTCGCGGCCGTCGTAGGCGATCGCCGTCCGCGCCTTGGCGTCGTAGTAGATCATGAAGGCGCCGCCCCCGAGGCCGGAGCTCTGCGGCTCGACCAGGCCGAGCACCGCCTGGATCGCCACCGCGGCGTCGACCGCCCCGCCCCCCGCGCGCAGGACCTTCAGGCCCGCCCGCGCCGCGAGCGGATTGGCGGCGGCGACCATGGCGTGCGGCGCGACCGCGGCCTTGGCGGAGGCAGGCGCCGGGGCGGCGGCGTCCGCCGCCCGCTGGGCGAAGGCTGGAAGCCCGGCGGCCAGGGCGAGCGCGGCGCCGGCCAGGAGGGACGGGAACAGCAAGCGGGACTTGGCCATGCGGCGCTCCGAAACAGCGGGCCCGATCCTTACCGCTTGCCCCGTCCTGCCCGAAAGGCCCGAGCCTCCGGGGCAGCGGGAAAAGCCGGCCGGCGCCTGCAGGCGCATCGCCCAGCTTGCATCGGCGCGGCTCTCTCGCTAGGTATCCCGCCCTCGCCGGAGCGTGCCCGCCACGCCCCGGGGGCAGCGCGCCCGTAGCTCAGCTGGATAGAGCATCAGACTACGAATCTGAGGGTCGGACGTTCGAATCGTTCCGGGCGCGCCATTTTCTCCTTAAAAGTCATCGTCGCTCTCACGCTACGGCTGGCGAGCGTGCGCGTCCCTTCGACGCCAGGTCTACTGAGCGAGGGGTTGCCGCCGCCTTCGTCAGGACGGAAGCCATGCCACCGGATTTTCTCGCCCTGGCGCTTCAGCGGGATTCCGGCCGAGGCGCGGCGAGCCTGCCGGCCGCGAATACAGGCGAGCCGCTAACCTAGTTAAGTGTGACGGGCCGCCCCGGGGGTAGGGATTGGTCAACGGGGGATAGTCGCCGATGGCCACAGAGATTGTCGAAATAGCCGTCTTGCGAAGCTCGGTCGGCTGGCAGGTCGTGGGACCGAAGGGGAGTTGGCGCAGCTTCGCCTATCGGGTCGATGCCGAGGAAGCCGCCTTGCGACTGGCCGCTCAGGCAAAGGCGAGCGGGGGAACGGTCAACGTGCTCGTTCAGGATTCCTGTGGGCGACTTGAAGCGCTGGCGGATTCCAAAAAGAGCTCGCCCATTGATCATTGAACGAGTCGAGTGAAGGCTGATTGCGGCGCCGATCTTGGATCGCGCCGATCGCCCGGACCGGGCAGAACCCGCTTGCACGCCCGCATGCCCGCTTCGAGAAAGTTTGGACCGGAACCGAAGCCGAACCGCACCGCTTGTTCTGGAGCGTGTGGTCATGACCAGGACATCTTGGGAAACAGTTCTACATCCGTTCGTGCGCAAGCTCCGGTTTGGGGCTCGTCTCACAGCGGAAGATGAGGAGGCTCTATCGAGCCTCACGAAGGTTGTGCGCCGCGTGCACGCCAAGGGCGACATCGTTCTGGAGGGAGACGCCCCGCGCTCCATAGCCTTGGTGTTGGACGGCTGGGCATACAGCTACCGGGAGCTTGAAAACGGCAGGAGGCAGATCATTTCGGTCCTGCTGCCGGGCGACCTGACCGAACCGTTCGGCGCCCTCCCCACATTCATGGCCCACTCGCTGGGCGCCCTCACGCCCGTAACGTTCGCGCAAGTGTCGCCGGATGCCATTCGGGCCGCCGCTAGAAGTAGCCCCAGCATCGAGGAAGCGCTCTGGTGGGACTTGCTCGCTTTCATGACCATCGAGCGCGAGCATGTCGTGAGCTTGGGCCGACGTTCTGCAGTCGAGCGCCTCGGCCACTTTTTCTGCGAGCTTCAGTTGCGACTTTCGCTCATCGGCCTCGCTGAAGACGGCGCCTTCGATTTCCCGGTCACTCAAACGAACCTCGGCGATATTCTGGGTCTGTCCTCCGTGCACGTGAACCGATCGATCCAGTATCTTAGGGCGAGAGGACTGGTCTCGCTCCGCGCCGGGCGGTTGATCATCCACGACGTAGAAGAGTTGCGTGCCGCGTCCTACTTCGATCCAGCATTTCTCAAAACATCGGAAGCGCCGGTTGGGGATCGTCATGGCGCAGGATTCTGACTCCAAGCGCATCGCCGAGTTGGAGGCCGATAACCGGCGGCTGCGACGACTTCTGGATCAGAGAGACGCCCCCGGAGAACTTCGACATCGCCTAAGGGGCACCCTCGCAACCCTGAGAACCATTATCCGCAAGTCCGCCGAGACCGAGCGCGATTTGGACGCTTACGTCGGCCATCTTGAAGACCGGCTCGAGGCCCTGGCGCGAGCGCAGACCGCCGCGGACGAGACGGGAGTGGTGGAGCTTCACCAACTGTTTGCGGACGAGCTTCTCCACTACGAGGTCAGGGAAAACGAGCAGGCGTCTGTGGGGGGGCCTAAGGTCCTGCTGCGGCCGAGAGCCGGTCAGGTCTTGGCCCTCGCCATCCACGAGTTGGCGGTGAACGCTGTCGAGCACGGAACGCTGGCGACGGGCGGTCAGGTCGACATCAGGTGGGAGATTGCAGCGGACGAAATGGATGCACTGCTCACCATCCGTTGGACAGAGGTCGGCTCAATTGAGGTGGTCGATGCCCGACGCGCCGGCTTCGGCACCGAGGTTCTCACCCGGATGGTGGCGTACGAGCTCGAGGCGTCTACCGACGTGGACTTCTCACCAGACGGCCTTCGCTACACTCTTCGCTTTCCCCTCAATAAATATATCGGTGAGGTAGATAGGGATTAGCGGTAGAAGCGAGACTATGCAGAGCAGAGCTCGCGTCACCCAACACCGCTTTGGATCGTTGGCGCCTCGAGTAGCGAGAAGGTAGCGGCCGTTTGGGAGCAGAAGACACCCAGATGCGGTCTTGGCCAACCGCTCCAGGCGAGATGGCGGGGCGAATCCGCGACTTCGACTGGGCGTCGACACCCCTCGGTCCTGCCGCGGGCTGGCCTCAGAGTCTCAAGACCCTCGTCGACACGATCTTGGCCATGCCCAGCCCCGCGGCGGTCCGTTGGGGCCCGCAGCATGTGGAAATCTACAACGACGCCTTTGTCGCCATAGCGCGCGAGCGTCACCCCGCCCTGCTGGGGAAGCCCGCCTCGCTCGGCTGGGCGGACGTCTACGACGAAGTCGTCGTTCTGCTCTCCGCGGCGATGGCCGGCCAGGCAACCCAGCTCAGGGGCTACGTCAGCAGTATCGACGGGCCGGCGGGGCCGGAGGAGCGGGTCTTCGATGCCGACTGGTCGCCGGTGCGGGACGAGTCGGGCGCCGTCGCGGGGGTCCTGCAGACTCTCAGCGAAACTACGGGCCGCCACCGCGCGGAAGCCGCGCTGCGCGAAAGCGAGGAGCGGCAGGCGTTTCTGCTGAAACTAAGCGACGCCCTGAGGCCCCTGGCGGACACCGGCGAGATCACCGAGGCGGCGACCCGCCTGCTGGCCGGATACCTGGGCGCCAACCGTGCGTACTACGTCGAGTGGCCGCCGGACGCGGACTATGGGGAGGTCGCCCGCGACTACGCGACGCCGGGGCTCGCCAGCCTTTCGGGCCGATATCCGATCGCCGCCTTCAAGTCCGCCTACGACAAGATGTCCGAGGGGCGCACCTGGATCGTTTCGGACAACGCGACGGCGGATGTGAGCGAGGCCGAGCGAGACTATCACGCCCAGGTCGGCGTCATCGCCTGGGTGGATGTGCCCTTGATCAAGCGCGGCACGATCCAAGCGGCGCTTTGCGTTGTTCAGGATCGGCCCAGGGACTGGACGGCGACGGAGATCGCCCTGGTCGAGGAGACGGCCGAGCGCCTCTGGGGGGCCATCGAGCGCGGCCTCGCCGAGGCGGCGCTCCGCGAAAGCGAGGCGCGGCTCGCGGCAGCGTTTGAAAGCGTGCCCGTGGGCCTGGCCGTCATCGGCATGGACGGTAAGATCGTGACCGCCAACGAGGAATACCGTCGGTACCTGCCGAGCGGGCTCATTCCGTCGCGCGATCCAACGCAGGCGCCGCGGTGGCGGGCTTGGGACCCCGAGGGACGACCTCTCGAGCCCGGGGATTTTCCGGGGGCGCGGGCAATGCGCGGCGAACGCGTCGTGCCGGGCGAGGACATGCTCTATGCCGCTGATGATGGCCGGGAGGTCTGGACCCGTGTAGCCTCGATACCGATCCGCGATGCAGCCGGCCAAGTTACGGCGATAGCGAGTGTGATCAGCGACATCGACGCCATCAAGCGGACCACGGACGCGCTGCGGGATAGCGAGGCGCAGTACCGCACCCTGTTCGATGCGGTCGAGCAAGGCGTGTTGGTTTTGGAGCGCGCCACTTCGGACAGCACCGGCGAGCTCGACTTCCGGTACCTGGCGGTGAATGCCGCCTTCGAGCGCCAGACCGGACTTCCCGACATCGTCGGTAAGACGATCCGCGAAGCGGTGCCGGGCGTCGGGCAGGAGGTCTTCGACAGTTATGACGCGGTGGCGCGCACCGGCGAGCCGTGGCGTTTTGAAAACTACATCGCGCATCTGGATCGGTGGTTCGAAGGCGAGGCTGTGCTCGACAGGGTCTCAGGGCACATCGTCGTCCTGTTCAGCGACATCACCGAGCGCCGGCGTATCGAGCTCGCTCTGCGAGAGAGCGAGGAGCGCCAGGCGTTCCTGCTCAAACTCAGCGATGCGTTGCGACCGTTGGTGGACCCGGTAACCATCCAGGAGGTCGCGACGCGCGTCCTCGGCGAGCAGCTTGGGGCAAGCCGTGCAGCCTATGTCGAGCTTAACGGCGACGAGTATGTCATCGCGCGGGACTACGTCGATGGCGCGCCTTCGATGGTAGGTCGGCATCCCGTCACGGCGTTCGGCCCCGGAAAACTGCCCGAATACCACACAGGCAAAACAAGAGTCGTCCCGGACACCGGCGAAGATATCCACAACTCACCCTCCGACAACGCAAACTTCGCCGCCTTTCACGTGCGGGCGGGTATCGGCGTCCCGCTGATCAAGGGCGGCAAGCTTGTCGCCAATCTCGTCGTGCACATGAACGTGCCGCGGAACTGGTCCGCCCAAGAGGTCGCGCTTGTTGAAGAGACAGCCGAGCGCACCTGGCAAGCTGTGGAGCGCGCTCGAGCCGAGGCCGCCCTGCTCGAAAGTCAGGAGAGGCTGCGCCAGTTCGGCGAGGCCAGCCAGGATGTCCTGTGGATCCGCGACGTCGAGACGATGCAGTGGGTCTATCTGACGCCGGCGTTTGAAAAGATCTATGGCCTCAGTCGTGAGGAGGCGCTCTCCGGCAACGATTTTCGCGGCTGGCTCGACCTCATCGTTCCGGAGGACCGCCAGCATGTCAGGGACAGCATTGAGCGAGTCTACGCGGGGGAGCACGTCAGCTACGACTTCCGGATCCGGCGGCCGATCGATGGCGCCATCCGCTGGATGCGAAACACGGATTTCCCGATCATTGACGCCAATGGAAAGGTGACCCTGATTGGCGGCATCGGACGCGATGCGACGGAGTTGCGGGAAGCTGAGCTGCGCCTGCAGACGCTTATCGAGGGAATCCCTCAGCTGGTCTGGCGCGCCGTCGATGGTGGTCATTGGACCTGGGCCAGCCCCCAGTGGATGACATTCACCGGGAAAGGTTTCGACGACAGTCTAGGCTGGGGCTGGCTGGACGGGCTTCATCCAGACGACCGGCCCGCGGCGCGGGACGCTTGGAGCCATGCGCTGGAGACGGGTGGGTTCGAGGTTGAGTACCGTCTATGTCACGCGGCCCAAAATGGGTACCGCTGGTTCCAGACCCGCGCCACGCCGGTGCGCGACGAGGCTGGCGCGATCGTCGAGTGGCTCGGCACGTCTACCGATATTCATGACATCCGAGATCTGCAGGAGCGCCAGCATGTGCTGGTGGCGGAACTTCAGCATCGCACCCGCAACCTCATGGGCGTGGTGCGCTCGACCGCCGACAAGACGGCTCGGGGGAGCGTCGACATCGCTGACTTCCGGTCCCGGTTCCGGGTTCGCCTGGAATCCCTGGCGCGCGTCCAAGGGCTGCTGTCCCGGCTGAACGAACATGATCGTGTCACCTTCGACGAGCTTCTCCGCAGCGAGCTGTCCGTTGTCCAAGGCAGCGAAGACCGGGTGACCTTAGAGGGTCCAATGGGCGTGCGCCTGCGGTCGTCCACCGTCCAGACTCTTGCGATGGCGCTGCACGAACTGGCGACCAACGCCGTCAAATACGGCGCGCTGGGCAAGGGAGGCGGAGCTTTGGCCGTCAGATGGTCGATCGACGCCGCCGCCAACGATGGTCAGCCGTGGCTACACATAGATTGGCGCGAAAGCGGGGTCACGATGCCCCAGCCTGGGGCCGTTCCCACCGGCGCCGGGCAGGGTCGGGAACTGATCGAACGCGCGCTGCCTTACCAGTTGAAGGCTCGGACAAGCTACGTCCTCGGACCGGATGGCGTGCATTGCACCATTTCGACTCCGGTATCGGCCAGCACCGGCGAGGGAGTACACGAGGATGTCTAGCCATACCTTGCGTGATTGCCGTCTCCTGGTCGTCGAGGATGAATATATGCTCGCCGATGATCTGCGATCCGCTTTGGAAGATGAGGGCGCCGTCGTGCTTGGGCCGGTCGGTCACCTCAAGGATGCGCTCGCACTTATCGCAGCCGAGCAGGAGATCGACGGCGCGGTGTTGGATGTGAACCTGGGTGGCGACAATGTGTTCGAGGCCGCCGACCGGCTTATCGAGCGCCAAATACCCGTCGTCTTCACGACCGGATATGATCAGACAGCCATACCCGCCCGTTATAGGCAGATCGCCAGATGTGAGAAGCCTGTAGACATAGCGAAGGTAGCCCAGGCGATCGGTAAGGTGATCCACGTATGACGTTCTGCCCGGTCGTCGAGGCCGCCTGATCAGCCCCGTTTGGGCTGCGCAACTGTTCCGGCGGCCAAGAGTTCGAGCACCTTCCCCTCAAGCTCCCGGCCGGTAAAAGGCTTCGTCAGGCGGGGTCGGTCACGATGCCGGGGCTCCACGACCCAGTCGCCGTAACCGCTGCAGAAGACGAAGGGGATACCCCGCTCCGCCAGGACGTCGGCGACGCCGTACGAGTTTCCGCCTCGAATGTTGATGTCCAGCACCGCCAGGTCGATCGCGGCCTCCCTGGCCAACTGCAACGCGGCGTCCAACCACGCCGTGGGCCCGACCACGTCCGCACCAAGCGCCTGCAGCGTGTCTTCGATAAGCACGACAATGGTCATCTCGTCTTCGACGACCAGTACGTGGCGCCCTTCCGCTGGACGCTCAGACATCATCAAGCCCTCGCGCGCCCTGTCGGTCGGAAGTCTCCGACGTCGGATGTGAACGGCAGGTCGATCACGCAAACGACGCCGCTTTCAGGGAAGCTTCGGTCGACCTTTGCGTTCCATTCATAAGCCATGGAGCGCTCGATCATGGTCGTGCCGAACCCCCTGCGAGTGGGGGGGCCAGGCACAGGCGGGCCGCCGGATTCGGTCCAGCTCAGCTGGAGGCGGCGATCGGGCCCGGGGGTCACGATCCAGGTCACCGACAAGGCTCCCCGGGGGTCCGACAACGAACCGTATTTCGCGGCATTGCTGGCGAGCTCGTGTATCGCCATGGCCACCGAGAGGCCTGCCTTCGGAGTGAGAACGATGTCGGGCCCGTCGATCAGAAGATCCCGGCCTTGGTAAGGCTCCATCTCAGTGCTGATCAGATGGCGAAGCGTGCCTGCCGCAGGCACGGCTCGATCGGTGAGCAAGCTGTGGGCCCGGGTGATGGCCTTGATCCGCCCCTGGATCGTCTCGGCGAAAACTTCCGGCGAGGGACTTGCCTTCAGGGTCTGTGTGACGATCGAGGAGACGATCGCAAGGATGTTCTTCACCCGGTGATCGAGTTCGCCGAAGAGCAGGCCGGCCTGCTCTTCCGCGCGCTTGCGCTCTTCGATCTCCAGCGTCACCGAGATGATGCGCGCGGCTTGCCCATCACTTTCGGGCAGCACCGAGACACTGTCGTGCACCCACAAGCTCGCGCCGTCCGGACGTAGCAGGCGGTACTCCAGCTGGAAGGACTGTCCATCCCTCGCCGCCTGATCGAAACGCGCAAGGACAATGGGCGCGTCCTCGGGGTCGATCAGCTCTCGCCGCCTTAGCCGCCGCAGCTCCTCCGACGACCGATCCGCCATCTTCTGGAACGCCGTGTTGGTCAGCAGGAAGGCGCCTTCAAGGTCCGACTCGGCAATGCCTACCGCAGCCTGGTCGACGATAGCGGTGAAGCGGCGCTCGCTGACGCGCTGGGCTTGCTCCGCCCGCTTGCGCTCGGTCACGTCGACGAAAGTGATGACCACCCCGTCGATGACCCGCTCGACCGTCTGATACGGGCGGATGCGCATGACGAACACCGCGCCTCTGTCGTGAAGCTCAAGCTCGCGCTCAAGAACCGCGAGGTCGCGGAGGACCTTGGCGACGTCCCGGCGCAAGTCATCGTAGGCGAGCAGGCTGACGATATCGGTCAGCGGGCGCCCCCGGTCGCCTTCGCGGACGCTGAAGATGTCGGCCATCCCCGGGGTGAAGTTCTTGATCCGTAGGTTCTCATCCAGGAAGATCGTGGCGATCTGGGTGCTGTTCAGCAGGTTCTGCAAATCGCTGTTCAGGTTCGAGAGCAGATCGTTCTTCGCCGTCATCTCGGCGTTGACGGTCTGCAGCTCCTCATTGATCGACTGCATCTCCTCTTTGGAGGTTTGGAGTTCTTCGTTGGTCGATTGAAGCTCCTCGTTGACCGACTGGTGCTCCTCTCCCGCCGCCTTCATTGCCTCGTTGGCGGTCTCGAGATCGGCGATCGTCGCCTGGAGCTGCGCGCGGGTGGTGCGAAGCGCCTGCTCGGCCGCTGCGGCTTCCGGGCTCCGCACGCTTCCGTCCGCCGCTTGGGCGGGTTCAGCAGCCGTCATGCGAACCTCTTGGAACGCGACGACAAAAAGGCCCTCACCCCCGGCCTCTTGCACCGGCTCGACGATGACGGTCACCAGACGTTGCTGCCCGTCTACGAGCAGCGGCACGTTGTCGACGACCACCGCTTCCCCGGTTTTCATTACGGACTGCAAAGCGGTGCGCACGACGACGCGCAGGCTGCGCCTCAGATTGGATTGCAGGCTGAGGCTTGCGGCGCCGGCCGACGGCGCCAGGTAACGGCCCGCCTCCTCGCCGGAGTACCGCAGGATGTTGCCTTGGCGATCGACGGCCACGTAGACGGGCGAGTATTTCGCTAGAGCGGCGCGGATGCTGCGATCAACCCGGTCGCCCGGTCCCCGACCCGATTCACCTGGGAGTCGGTTCAGGGCCGGGGGCGCCTGCGCCGGAATCGGCATGGTCGCCAAGGTCGACTGGCCTTCGCGCCTTTCGAAAATGTGAGCCGCCTTGTCCTGCAGGGCGAACAGCTTGGCGTGTCCGCTGACGCCCTCCGACGATCCAAGGAACAGCAGACCGCCCGGCTTGAGGGCGTAATGGAAGGTGCGCAGGACGCGATCCTGCAATTCCTTGTCCAGATAGATCATCAGGTTGCGGCAGGAGATCAGGTCCAGCTTCGAAAATGGAGGGTCCTTCGTCACGTTGTGGACTGAGAACACGCACATGCTGCGAATCTGCCGCGTCGGGGTGAAGGCGCCTTCGTCCTCGACGAACCAGCGCTTCAGCCGCTCGGGAGAGATGCCCGTGACGCGCTGATAGCGCCCCGCCCTGGCGAACTCGATCGCCCGGTCGTCGATGTCCGTGCCGAAGATCTGCACGTCGAGGGTCGCGGCGCGCGTCTCGATCAGTTCGCGAATGATGATGGCGAGGCTGTAGACCTCCTCCCCCGTCGAGCAGGCGGCCGCCCAGACCCGCAGGGTCGGCTCTCCGCCCCGTTCCAGCACGGCGTCGATCGCCGCCGAAAGTCCCTCGAAGGCCTCCGGATCGCGGAAGAACTCCGTCACACCGATGGGCAGGTCGCGGAACAGCAGCTCGGGTTCGGCCGGGTCTTCGCGCAGATGTTTGACATAGGCTGGCACGGTGTCGGCCTGCAGCACCTGCATGCGGCGCTGGATGCGTCGGGTGACGGTCTTGGTCTTGTAATGCGCGAAGTCGTGCCCCGTCTTGGCGCGCAGAACAGACAGAACGGTCGCCAGCTCTTCGGCGGCGTCGGCGCGGGTGCCTTCCCGGTCCTTGCGGTCCGCCACGAGGGCCAGGTGATCGCGGTAGTCGACCAGCTTGGCCGGCATGTCCTCGACTTGCAGGACGAAGTCGACTTGGCCGGTCGCCGTCGCGCTCTGCGGCATCCCTGCCATCGCATGGTGGTCGAACCCAGCCTGGGCGATAGTCAGCCCGCCCATCTCCTTGACCGCCGCGAGCCCCGCCGAACCATCGGTGCCGACGCCTGAAAGGACGATGGCGACCGCGTTCTCGCCCTGGTCCTTCGCCAGAGACATGAAGAAGCTATCGATCGGCCGACGATTGGACCTCACCGGCGCGGGTTTGACGACAACCAGCCTGCTGTTGGCGACGGTCAAGGTGGCGTCGGGCGGAATGACGTGGACCCTGTTGGGCTCCAACTTCATGTCTTGCTCAGCCAAGACGACAGGGATGGGCGCGGCGCGGTCGAGGATTTCCGTCAACGCGCTCTCATGGTCGGGCGACAGGTGCTGCACCAAGACGAAGGCCATCCCGCTGTCGGGCGGCAGGTGCGTGAAAAATGTCGTGAAAGCTTCCAGGCCACCCGCAGAGGCGCCAATACCGACGATCAGCTGGGGAGGCGCCGGCTTCTGCTCATTTTCGCGCATCGACACTTTGCCCCCTCGCACCCGACTACGATCCTCAAACCGAGCTTGAGCCACGCCGTCCCGATGCCATGAGCAAAGCGCCGAAGTAGACCTCTGGTGTCCTCCGGAATGGGCTCAGGAGCAAGCCTGGCTGCAGATACGATACAGGGGGCGACGCGCGTCCGGCGCGCGTTCGGCGCCGCCGAGGGATACGACCAGCAGGTCTGCCGCCAGCCGCGCGTGCCGACCGTCGCCGTTCGGGAATGGACGAGCCCGATGGCGCCCTGACCCAGATCGTTCCGGGCGCCTCAAAAACCTCCGCACCCGGCCATCCTTACAGCGGACTGGCCAAGCCCCCAGCGAGGGACGCGATCCTGTCGCAGACGGGCGCTATTGACCTGACGGTCAGGCCGGGGAATTCATCGATCGCCTTTTACCTTGGCCTCATTTCGCGAACGGGCGCGTCAAAGGGCGAAATTGGGGGCTCGAAGATGGCGCTGAGGCATACATTCGTCACCGCCTGCCTGAACATGGGCCTGTCGGTCGCCAAGCAGAGCGATCTGGCGGCGGTGAAGAGGTTCGTCTCAGAGTTGCATCCGGTGACCACCGATCTTCCGATGACCCGCTTCGGAAGCAAAGGCGATGGCGGCTACGTGATGCCCGATGACCTGGAGGGGGTCGTCGCCTGCTTCTCCCCGGGCGTGGACAACCGCGCGACGTTCGAGACCTCGATGATCGAGCGGGGCATCCCCTGTTTCCTCGCGGACGCCTCGGTCGAGGCGGCGCCGGTCCAGGGAGACATGGTGCACTTCACCAAGAAGTACCTTGGCGTCGTCAACGACGAGACGACGGTCACGCTCGACGATTGGGTGGCTCAGCATTCGCCCGGCTCCGGCGACATCGTGCTGCAGATGGATATCGAGGGCGCGGAGTGGCCGGTTCTGCTCAACGCCTCGAACGAGACCTTGCGCCGCTGCCGCATCATGGTCCTCGAGCTGCACGACATGGAGCGGCTGATGGACAAGCACGCCTTCACCATCATCCGGGCTACGTTCCAGCGCCTGCTCCGGGACTTCCACGTCGTCCACATCCATCCCAACAACTACGGCGGGGCCGTGCGGCGCGGCGCCTTCGTGATCCCACGCGCGATCGAGATCACCTTGTTGCGGAAGGACCGGGCGAAACCGACCGGCTACGCCACCCAGTTCCCGCACCCCCTTGACCAGATCAACGACCAGGCGGCCCCCGACGTGGTGCTGCCGGAAGGCTGGCGGCGATAACGCCGCCTAAGCGCCGCGCGGGCTCACCCGCGGCGGCGGCGCTCGCGGGCGGCGGCGGCGATGTCGCCCATCTCGCGGTGCAACGCCGCGACCTCGGTCTCCAGCCGGCTGTCCTCGCCGGCGCTCAACTCGCCGCCGTGGCGAGCCGCCGCGCTCTTGATCGCGGTGCGGATCTGCTTGAGGCGCCCGGCCAGCCGCTCGGCC
>FTIU01608407.1_pt1 | contig 13786 bp, 10 predicted proteins | sample 1658461 | NCBI WGS metagenome assembly FTIU01 (sample SAMEA3914827, study PRJEB12502) | metagenome | biome: forest; material: soil | place: Canada | collected 2011-07-03 | depth 0.3 m | reverse complement strand
ATCTTAAGAAGACTTTAACCGTTGATGATCTGGCTGAAGCTGCGAATCTGAGCCGGCGCCAGTTCAGCAGGGTCTTCCGCTCTGAAACGGGGCAGTCGCCGGCCAAGGCGATTGAACATCTGCGGGTTGAGGCGGCACGCCTGATGTTGGAGCAAAGCAGGCACTCAATCGAAGTCATCGCTGCGGAGAATGGTTTTGTGGACGGTGAGAGAATGCGGCGCGCCTTTTTGCGTATTTGCGGGCAGCCCCCACAGGTTGTTCGACGCAACGCGCGCATGGCAACAGAAGAACAGAGCGGTGCGTAGGCTGCTCACTGTACCGCAGCAAGAGGTCAAGCCGGTGGGAGGTAGTGCCACCCCTATGCCATCAGCGCTTGTCTGGACGGTGAGAGAGAGACATCGCCGCAGCTTGCTGACAGTTTGCAATTTATGAAAATGCTACCGCCTGGGGAGATCGGTCGGCAAATGGACGGCCAAAGGCGACACCTATGTTGGCCTAAAACATAGGTGTTTTTGTCCCGCTGACGGGCTCCTCCACTCATACAATTGTTTGCATGACAAAGCTCTGATTCCGGCCAGGTGCGTCCGGCCGAGTACCGTGCGATGTGCTGATCTGCTAAGGAGGTGGCCATGCTGAAGGTTAACGGCGAGAGCAAGTCCGTTGAGGTGGACGGGGACACGCCGGTCCTCTGGGTCTTGCGTGATGTGCTAGGGATGACAGGTACCAAATTCGGTTGCGGCCTTGGCATGTGCGGGGCCTGCACGGTACACATCGACGGCCTTGCGGTGCGCTCATGCATAACCACCATTGAGTCGGTCGCAGGCAAGAACATAAACACCATTGAGTCGCTTTCGGGAAATCGCATCGGTAGCGCTCTGCAAAAGGCTTGGCTTGAGCACGAGGTGCCGCAATGCGGCTATTGCCAATCCGGCCAGCTAATGTCCGCTGCGGCCTTGCTGGCCAAGAATAAACACCCTAACGATGCCGATATCGACGCGGCCATGGACGGCAATATCTGTCGATGCGGAACGTACCTGCGCATCCGGACGGCGATCAAGGATGCAGCCCGCTCGCTGTCTCAATCTGGGGAGAAACAAACATGATACTCGATCGCCTACTTAGCGATGCGGGTCCGGTCGTCTCGCGACGAGAGTTCCTGAGAGTAGGAGCGACGCTGGGCGGTGGGTTGATGATCGGCATTGGCTACACTACGTCGGCGGATGCCATTGCGTCCGCCGAGCTTGCGGCGTTTTCGCCCAACGCCTTCGTCAGTATAGAGCCCGACGGCCAGGTGACGGTGACTGTCGCCTATGTGGAAATGGGGCAGGGGACGTACACTAGCATTCCGATGCTGATCGCCGAGGAGCTTGAAATCGATCTGCCGTCCGTGCGGGTTGAACACGCGCCTGCCAGCGACAAGCTGTATGCCAACCCGATGTTCGGTTTCCAGTCCACCGGCAATTCCAACGCCATTCGTGGTGCCTATGAGCCCATGCGCCGTGCTGGCGCTGTAGCCCGCACGTTACTTATTCAAGCTGCAGCGAACCGATGGAGTGTTGCCTCAGAATCCTGCTATGCTGCACGCGGAGAAGTGATTCATCGCGATAGCAAGCGAAAGTTGAGTTACGGTGCCTTGGTCGCCGATGCAGCCAAGCTGCCACCGCCTGCAAACGTCAAGCTGAAGCCGAAGGCTGAATTCAGGTTGATCGGTACGCCTGCAAAGCGCCTGGACCTTCCCATGAAAGTCAACGGCTCTGCGAAGTATGGCATTGACGTCGTAGTGCCCGGAATGAAGGTGGCGACGCTCGCCCAATCCCCGGTCACCGGTGGAAAACTGCGCAATGCGAATGACGCTAAAGCACTCGCGGTACGAGGCGTGCGACAAATTGTGCGCCTTGAAGACTGTGTGGCAGTTGTGGCAGACCACATGGGTGCCGCTCTCAAAGGACTCACTGCTTTGGCTATTGAGTGGGACGACGGGCCGAACGGAAAGGTTGATACGACCCAGATTGTGAAATCCATGCGGGAAGCATCCCAAGGCCGCGCCGCGGTGGCACGCAGCGAAGGCGATTTCAGAGCCGCTCTGGCGGGCGCGACCATCCGCCTCGAGGCTACGTACGAACTTCCTTTCCTTATCCATGCCTGCATGGAACCGCTGAACTGCACGGTTCACGTCCGGTCCGATAGCTGCGAAGTCTGGCTGGGAAGCCAGGTACTCACGCGTGCGCAGGCCGCGGCGGCGGCGGTAACGGGACTGCCGCTGGAAAAGGTGATTGTGCATAATCACCTCCTGGGTGGTGGTTTTGGGCGTCGGCTCGAGTTTGACAGCGTTACGCGCGCAGTCCAGATTGCCCGTCACGTAGACGGTCCTGTTAAGGTCATATGGACGCGTGAAGAGGATGTCCAGCACGACATGTATCGTCCCTATTTTTTCGATCGCGTTAGCGCAGGACTTGACGCACAGGGGAGGCCGGTCGCTTGGCATCACCGCATCACTGGTTCGTCCATCATCAAGCGTTTTGCGCCGCCATATTACAAAGATGACTGGGATCCAGAGACAGTCGACGGCGCTGCGCAACCACCGTACGCGCTGCCCAATATTCTGGTTGACTACGTCAATCACGAGCCGCCCATACCCACTGCATTCTGGCGTGGCGTTGGGCCGACGCATAACATATTCGTCGTCGAGAGCTGTATCGATGAATTGGCGGCGGCGGCCAAGCAAGACCCGGTGACATTCCGCGCGGCCTTGTTGGACCACAATCCCCGTGCAAAAGCAGTCCTGCTCTTGGCGGCGCAAAAGGCGGGCTGGGGCAGGAAGCTCCCCTCAGCCCATGGCCGTGGCATTTCGCTGCAGTACGCATTCGGCACCTACATGGCCCTGGTTGCGGAAGTGCAGATTGCCAAAGATCGGACTGTCGCCGTCAAGCGAGTTGTTTGCGCTGTGGACCCCGGCATTGTCGTAAATCCTAATACAGTTGAAGCGCAGGTGCAGAGCGCGGTGATATTCGGGATTAGCGGTGTGCTCTTCGGCCAGGCGACGCTTAAGGATGGCCGAATTGAACAATCGAATTTCCATGATGTACGGGTGATTAGGATGAGCGAGGCACCTGTGATCGAGACGCACATCGTCTCAAGCTCGGAGAGTCCCGGAGGTATAGGGGAGGCCGGGACATCTGCGCTGGCGCCGGCGGTCACCAATGCGATCTTTGCGGCCACGGGCCGGCGAATCCGAAAGTTGCCGGTAAGTGCCAATGACTTGTCAAAGCCTTAGTGCAAAGTGATGTTTTCTAAAATGCGTAAGCGCGGGAGCGCTCAAATCTAAAATACCCCTGAAAAAAAATCTCGTAAGTCATTGATTTTCCTTCCCCCGGCTTTTTCTCCCCGTGATATTTACGTGAAATCCTCGTCGCGGGAAAGTGGCGGGGAAATGCCGCCCTTTTGTAATTCTATCGGGTAAATCGGGTCTCGATTCTCGTCACGTAAATGTGTCGGCTAAATGAAGCTAACGCCTGAAAGATAAGATGGCTTCGACTAATCGATCTGCAGATCCAGCAACTACAGGCAGAAATGCGTCAGTTGCAGCAAAGCCTGATCGTCAAGCAGGATGACATCAGACTGAACCAGGACGGGGCAAGGTTGGTCGCGGATCTGTCGCATGCGCACAAAGCGCTTTACGATCAGCAATCCAGTCATCGGCAGCTGGAGCAAAAAATCGAAGCGCTGCGGACGGTCGAACAGCACGGCAAGACATCAGCACGGGCTAGCGATCCTTGGGTGTCGACGCCACAAGCTGCGTTTCGATCGCGTAGCGGATCAGGTCTGCATCGTTCGTCACGCCGAGCTTACGCATCGCGAATATCTTTTGCGAACTGATTGTTTGCTTGCTGCGATTGAGGCGCTTCGCGATTTCGCTGATCGTCAGTCCGGACGCGAAAAGCCGCACGACTTCATGCTCGCGCGGCGACAGCGGATGCCCGACGTCGCCTGCGCTGGAGAGCTGGCGAACAATGTCGTCGATGATTGGCGACAGATATGCGCCGCCGCTGAAGCTCGCGTGAATGGCCGTGATGATGTGGCCGATGGCATCCGACTTGCTGAGAATCGACGAAACACCGACTGCGAGCAGCGATTGGATGACCGACGGACTGTCCATCGCCGTCAGCGCGACGATGTTTACATCCGGATAATGGCGCTGGATGTATTCAAAGAGCGTGAGCCCATCGCTATGCTGACCGCCCGGCATCGAATAGTCGGAGACCACTACGTCGCACGGCTCCTTCGCGAGCGCCGCGCACAGTTCGCTACCATTCTGGCTCGTTCCGACGATTTTCACGCTACTGATCGGCGCGAGTGTGTGGGCAAGTCCACTAAGCACCGTCGGGTGATCATCGGCTAGCATAACGCGGATCGAAAATGGGTTCTTGCTGTTCAATATATTCGTGCTAGGCTATTGTCGTATGTATATCGTCAGCGCAGACTTTCAGGTATGGCGTCGCGCGTCGAATGAAGTATATATCAATCGGGGCGCGTACATCAATCGGAGCGCGGTTTTCCGGGCGCCGTGCAGGAGCTTGGGTACTTGCTGCGATCAGGAATGAAAAGCCGTCGGCCACACTATCTACCATCGTCTATCATCCATGTACTCACAGACCCTGTCTACCATGCTTTCCCGGTTTCGGTCCCACCAGTTGCGTCTGCTCTTCGCGGGCGCGGGCGTGTTGACGTTGTTCCTTCTGCTTGCGTTCGTGTTGGGAACGATCAGCGCGCTGAGCCAGTTGCTTGCGGATGAGCGCAATGCGTTCGGAAACGACCTGATTCGTGTGATAACGAACATCAATTCGATCGGCGGGAGTGTACGAATCCGCGCCACGAATGCCGAGTATTTGTGGAAACAGGCTGCTCAAGGAGATGAGGCGGATCTCGCAACACTCCAGCGCACCGGATCGATCCGTTTCGATGGCGCAGGCCAGAATAGCGCGCTCATGCTACGACTGCCTTCGGCACGACCGGACGATGACGTTACCATACAGCGTGTGATCAAATTGGTGCACGGCGTGCAGAGAGAGGGCGAGCGTCGGCTCGATATATTGAGTGACTCCGCGAGAATCATGTGGGATCCCAGAATCTATTTCGTGACGCTGTCGGGGGCGACCGTCGCGATACGGCCGGCGCCGAATCTGGGCGACCAGGCTATCGCGGCAGCATTCGAGGATCGTGTGCGCCTCGTGAACTATTTTAGCGCTGGCCTCGACGATTTGGTGCAATGGGCCTCCGAGCGGCGCGAGGGAAAACGTAGTCTCAGATGGCTGCCGCCCGACACCGGGTGGTTGCCCGGGCGCGATACGTTTCGCGCCGCCGCGCTTGCATTCGACGGGGGCGTACCGTTTGGCGTGGTCGTCGGCGAATATCGCGTGTCATTGTTGACAGAGGGCCTAGCTGGTCGCTCGCTCACGGGCTTTTATACCATCGTCGACGCACGCGGCGAGCCGATCATCAGCACCTCTTCCGAGAGACCGACAGCGGCGGCTATCGCATGGGCACTGACGATATTGCGCACCGCGCCGCGTAATATCGCTGAGGCGTTTGAGGGTGGCGCATTTACCTTGGTGAGCCCGCTCGGCGACACCGGCTTCGCGATAATCCATACGTTGCCGTGGCGTGTGATGGTCCATGCCGTCGCCGGTGACATGGCCACCTCCGCCGCTGTCACCGCGATCGCCGTTGCGATACTGTGGATCTTTGCCCTCCTTTTTCATCGGAAGATCATGGTCCCGCTGTTCGAGCGCTCCGAACGCGTGTTCGACAGCGAGAACCTGAGTCGCACGTTGATCGAGACGGCCCAGGTAGGACTCGCGTTGGTCGATGCAAGCGACCATTCGACGTTGCTGGAGAATGCGCACATGCAGGCGCTCAGGGCGAAGCTGGATGAACGGGGAAAAGGGTTGATCGGAGGTGCGCTGAGTCAGGACGCGCCGGCGGCGTTCCATCAGCGACGCGGTGAAAAGGCGGAGACGGTCGACGTCGAACTGCATTTGCCGACGACGGATGATGGCGCGATCGACATCGTGGCCAAGCTGACGCCCGCGCATTTCCAGCGGCGTCCGGTGATGGTTGCAGCGTTCTCGGACGTGACGGCAGAGCGGCAACTCGCGCGTCAACTGACGGTGGCGAAACAGGCGGCGGACAGTGCGAACGCGGCAAAGAGTGTGTTCTTCGCGACGATAAGCCACGAAATTCGTACGCCGCTCAATGCGATCCTTGGCCATCTGGAACTGATCGAGCGCTTGCCGCAGGTGGCGCCGATTGCAGCGCGGTTGCGCACCGTGACTTCATCGTCGCGCGCGTTGCTTGACATCTTGAACGATACTCTCGATTTTTCGAAGTTCGAAGCGGGAGCGATGCGCTTCGAGTCGACCAGCTTCGATGTTCGTGCGATGATCCGCGACATCGTCGCAATGCTGATGCCGCTCGCGCAGCAAAAAAAGCTGGCGTTGACCGGAACGGTCGACGCCTCGATCGCGCGGCGCTATATCGGTGATTCGGCACGATTGCGTCAGATCGTCGTGAACCTCGTGGGCAATGCTATCAAGTTCACGGACAGCGGCGCCGTGTCGATCGACGTGCGAACGAGCCGGAGCTCGGCGCAGGGATTCGACATCATGGTGACGGACACCGGCGTCGGCATCCCGGCGGAACGGCAAATGAAAATCTTCGAGGCGTTTGGCCAAGCAGACGAAACGATTTCGCGCCGCTTTGGCGGGACGGGCCTTGGGCTCGCGCTCTGCAAGCGGTTCGTCGAGGCGATGGGCGGCACGATAGCCGTCACGAGCGAGCCAGGGTGCGGGAGCAACTTTACGGTGACGCTGCCACTCGCCACCGGCGCTGACGAGATGGAGGCATCGACCGAGCCGGAAGCCGCGGACGAGGAGCTGCGCGGCATTCACGTGCTGGTGGCAGAAGATCATGAAGTGAACCGCGAACTGATCCGCGATCAACTCCATACGCTCGGCTATACCTGCGATCTTGCTGAAGACGGGCTCGTAGCGCTTCGTTATTTCAATGAGCGGCATTACGATATCGTGCTCACCGATCTCGGGATGCCGAAATTAGACGGCTACGCGCTGGCGGCGTGCTTGCGTAATCAGGGAGCGAATACGCCGATCGTCGCGATTACGGCGGACGTCACCGCCACGGACACTCAGCGTTTTCAAGAGGCTGGCATATCGGCGATCCTATCCAAGCCGATGTCGCTGGCACTGATCGACGCGGTCGTGCGCCGTTGTCTGAAAAAGGCGAAGGGACCGAGCGCCGCGCTGCCCGGTGCGGACGACGTACTGCCAGTCGCGAGGTCCGCGCACTTGATGGGCATGCTCGCGCAGCAAACGGACAAGTCGCTTCGATCGGCTCGCGCCGCACTGGAGCGACACGATTGGGACACGTTCGCCGCTGAGATCCATTCGATCAAAGGGGCATTCAAGATGCTGCAACTTGACGAGGTCGCAGTGGCGTGCAGACAGATCGAGACGCAACTCGAGCACGGTCCGGTCAGCGAAAGCGAGGCTCTCATGCACGCGCTTGTACATCTCGGCGAGCGCGTCGAAACTGCGCTGGCCCAGTTCAATACGGCAACACGGCCCTGACGGCGAAACGTCGTTACATTGCGCCCTATAAATCGGGTTGCGCTCACCGCGAGGTACCAATAGGACAAGTACTAGTCAATAACGCATGAGTTTGGTACGAGTCTCATATTCATATGAATCTTCACTTGGGATAATCTCAGTCGAAGTTAAGCGAAATTACTTTTGATGCAAAGGTGACGCTTTATTTTCTTCGATAATTTTTTTTGAGGTGAATACCATGCGTAAGAAAATGAATATTGAACACACCATCCTGTGCGTGACCACAGTAGCCGCCATGGCGGCAGCATTGCCGGCCATGGCAGCCGACGGCGACATCGCGTTCACCGGGAAGGTGCTGGCGACGACCTGCACGATCGGTGCCGGTGGCGGTGCAGTTGGCGGCAAGAACATGACCGTCAAGCTGCCCAGCGTGTCCGTGAACGCACTTGCGAATGCAGGCGTGGTGGCTGGCCGTACGCCGTTCTCGATTCAACTTAGCGGTTGCACAGGCGATTCGACCAAGGTGTCGACAGTGTTTGAAGCAGGCGATACCGTCGATATGTCAAGCGGCCGCCTGACGCTCGTTTCCTCCGGCAGCGCCGATACGGTTGCGGGCAACGTGCAGATCAATCTGCTCAACGACGCACAGCAACCGATCAAGGCGGGTGTCGCAGGTTCGCAGCAGAACTCCCAGGTCGTCGCGCTGACCGATGGCGCCGCAACGCTGAATTACTACGCCGAGTACTTCGCGACCGGCAAGGCAACGGCCGGCTCTGCGAACTCGCGCATTCAGTATTCGTTGGACTATCAGTAACTCTCCATGGAAGCAGCCCGATGCGATGTCGGGCTGCTTCCCGCTCCCATTCCTATCTCTAACTGTATTCAAGTGTCCATAGTTCGTCCGGCTGCTTGAATTCGACTAACCGAACGAGTTGACCTATGAACTGGCGGATACATAAATCCCTGGCTGCGTTCGCCCTGTGTGCGGCGATGTGGACCCCAAGTGCGCATGCAAGCGTTGTCATCACCGGAACGCGCGTGATTTTTCCAGGCGAGAACCGTGAAGTCACGGTACGCCTGTTGAACGACGGCGACACACCGGCGCTAGTGCAAACCTGGATCGATACCGGCAACGAAAAGCAGTCGCCCGAACAGATTGCCGTGCCGTTCGCGCTGACGCCGTCGATATTCCGGCTAGACCAGGACAAAGGGCAGTCGCTGCGGCTGCTCTATACCGGCGAGCCGCTGCCGGAAGATCGCGAGTCGCTGTTCTGGCTGAACGTGCTGGAAGTGCCGCCGAAGGCAGACAGTAGCGATGGCGCGAACCGCATTCAGCTCGCGTTCCGCACGCGTATCAAGATGATGTATCGCCCGGCGGGCCTGCCGGGTAACGCTACCGCGGCAGCGGAGCAACTGCGCTGGGAAATCGTCCGTCAGCCTGACGGCCAGGATTTGGCCGTCAAAGTGACGAATCCGAATGCATACGTCGTGAATTTCGGCAGCATCGAACTCGTCGCTGATGGTCATAAGTACGCGTTGCGGCCAGGCTTCGTACGTCCCAAGGAGTCCGTGACATTGCCGGCTCACGGGATGAAAGCCGCTCCCGTCCGTGCGATGGTCGATTACAGCATGATTGATGATTGGGGTGTGATCAGGCCGCAGAAAACAATCTCGATCGGCGACAAGCCGCGTGATTGATGTCCATTGGAGACAAAAAATTTTCCGCCCAAAAATAGCGGGTGGAGTGCCTGCCATCTGACTCCTGCGCCGTGCTAAATGATTTGCGATCTACAAGCAGGCAGATTCGCAATGCTCAATAAAAATCGGAGTGAAGATGAATCGGTTTTACCAAAGCGGCGCCGACTTGCGTTATGCGCCGCGCCTGAACTTGCTCTATTCGATGGTGCTAACGGCGATCGTCTGCTGGCACGGGTCGGCGAGCGGCGAAACGTTTACCTCAACCGAGGTTGCAGCACAGGTGGCAAGAATTCAATTCGACAGTGGATTTTTGACCGACGATGGTCGCCGTGTGACGGATCTGTCGCGGTTTGAGAAGGGTAATACCGTGTTACCCAACATATATCGCGTCGATGTCTACGTGAACGACAATCTTGTCAAGAGCGAGCGGATCGCATTCCGTGCGTCGGCGCATTCACCGGACGCTCAACCGTGCTTCGGTGCAAGCTTGCTGCAAAACATCGGTGTGGACGTCGAGCGTCTGCCCGAACAAACACGTGCGCGGCTGCGCGAGGATAGCGCATGCATGGAGCTGGCGGAAGCGATTCCGAACGCCGCGGTCGCGTTCGTGTTCGACGATCAACGCCTTCGCCTGAGCATTCCGCAATCCGCCTTGCGCCGCAGCCCGCGCGGCTACGTCGATCCCGATCGTTGGGATGAGGGCGTGACGATGGGAATGCTGAACTACAACGCCAATGTCTACACGCAGCGCAGCGCGGGCGGTCCGACCGCCACGCAGGGCTATATCGGGTTGGCGGCAGGGCTGAACCTGAATAAATGGCGCTTTCGTCACGAAGGCGCGTACAACTGGGGAACCGCGCGCGGTGGCCAGTATCAAGACATCGCGACTTACGTGCGCCGCGATTTCGCGGCACTGAAAGCGCAGTTGACAATCGGCGAATCGTATACGACGGGCGAGTTGTTCGATTCGACGCAGTTTCGCGGCGTGCAGCTCGGCTCTGACGACCGGATGTTACCGGAATCGATGCGCGGCTATGCGCCCGTTGTGCGCGGCGTGGCCAACAGCAATGCAAAGGTGACGATTCGCCAGAACGGTATATTGATCTACGAGACCACGGTTGCACCCGGCGCATTCGAGATCGACGAAATGTATGCAACCGGATACGGCGGTGACCTGAATGTGACGGTGACTGAAGCCAACGGTTCGGTACGTCAGTTCAGCGTACCGTATGCCGCTGTACCGCTGTCGCTGCGGCCCGGCATTCATCGCTACAACTTCGTCGCGGGTACGGTGCGCGATACCGAGAGCAACAATAATCCGTTATTCATGCAGGGCACTTGGCAGCAGGGCTTTACGAACCTGGTCACAGGATATGGCGGCATGACCATCGCGCAGGGCTACTTGTCGGGAATGCTCGGCAGCGCGTTCAACACGTCGGTCGGAGCGATCGGAATGGATGTCACGCAGGCCAGCACCTCGGTGCCGGGCGTCGAGCGCTTCACCGGCACTAGTGCGCGGATTAGCTATTCGAAGTCGATCTCGCAGACGCAGACTGACGTGACGGTCGCCGCGTATCGCTATTCGACGAGCGGCTACTTTGGGCTGAACGACGCGATGCGCGTGCGCGAGCAGGCCGAAAAATATGGATCGGTCGATTCGGTCGTGCGGCAACGCAGCCGCATGTCGCTGTCGCTTAATCAGGCTCTCGGTGAGCGCGGCGGGCGACTCGCGGGTAGCGTGTCGACGGTGAATTACTGGAATCGCAACAGGTCGGATCTCAACTATTCGGTTTCCTATTCGAATAACTTCCGCAGGGTCAGCTACAGCGTATCGGCGTTGCGCGAGAGGAATCGTATGGGGCGGAGCGAGACGACGTACTACGTGAGCGCGACGATTCCGGTCGGCCGCGAATCGTCGACGATGGCGACAACCAGTTTCTCACGCAACAGGAGCGGGCAGATGCAGGCGATCGCGACCTTGTCTGGCTCGGCTGGTCCCGATGATCAACTGTCGTACAGCGTAACGGGGAACCGGGCATCCGGCGGCGATAGTCGCGCCAGCAACGACGGCGGCGGCACGCTCGTGTATCGCGGTGCTTACGGTGAAGTGTCGGCGACGGCGGGTGCGGGTACCGGCTATCAGCAGGGTTCGCTCGGCATTCGCGGCGCAGCAGTTGCGCATCGCGGTGGCGTGACGCTCGCGCAGCCGCTGTCGGAGACCTTCGCGATCGTCAACGCGCCGGATGCGGCCGGTGCGCGTGTGCTCAATGCTCAGGGGGTGCGGGTGGATGGACATGGCTATGCCGTCGTGCCGTACCTGACGCCGTATTCAATGAACTCGGTCGAGATCAATCCGGAAGGACTGTCCACCGACGTCGAAGTGAAGACGACGACGCAGCAGGTTGCGCCGCGTGCCGGTGCGGTATCGATACTGACGTTCCCGACGTCATTGGGCAAGTCGGCAGTGATCGACGCGCGGCGTGCGGACGGCAGCGGACTGCCGTTCGGTGCGGCGGTCGTCGATGCAACGGGCAAGGAGGTCGGCGTAGTTGGACAGGGTAGCCGGATTTTTGCGCGCGGGCTCGACGACAAGGGGACGTTGACGGTGCGCTGGAGCGACGACGCGCAGGCCTTGTGTTCGATTCCCTATGCGCTGCCGACGGTCAAGGAAATGGTATCCAGGAATACGGTGCGGCGGCTCGACGCGGTGTGTGCCACACAGTAGTCCCTGGAGGGGCTGGGCCGCGAAGAGGGTGGGTTCGTCGCGTTGTCCGCCCGCTAGGCTATGCAGGTACGAAAAGACAAAATGATCAGGAAAGAGGAAATTTAATGGTGACGATCGAGATGAAACATAACAATGATGCACTTACGATGATCATGCGGCAATTGCACACAGTCGTGTTCTTTTTTGTTTTTCTGGTCGGCATAGGCACCTCGCCATCCGCGATGAGCGCGATTTATGCCTTCGGGAGAGAGATATCGCTACCGATGAGCACGCCTAGCGGAGTTGTGCTGGCGCGGCACTACATTTCGCCGTTGGAAGCTTGCGGAAAACCGACTTGTAATTATTCCCAAATTCTCAATTATCCGAATGGCGGCCAGGCTAACGCTCCGGGACCGACGATAGCCACAAACGTGCCCGGAGTGTCCACTCGTTTCCTAATCAACGGACAGGCATATCCGACGATGAAGTTCACCCCCGCGCTCCAGAGCAGTCAGCCGCTCGAGGTACAATTGTTGAGCAACGGACAGCCAATTCGCGGTGGTTCGCTCGCGGGCATCAACGCATCGGGCTCAGCGTCCTATTTCATCCTTTACTCGCAAGAGCAAGGAACAACTTACCAATCCATCTATTTGAACGGTAAGATCACACCGATCTCTGGCACTTGCTCAGTGCCGGCCCAAACCGTGACGTTGCCCACCGCGCCAGTGCGTAATTTCGGTGATATCGGTTCAACGGCCGGGTCGCAGAACTTTCGGATCCAGATCAACAACTGTCCGGCGGGCTACAATCGGATTGGCTATACGCTTTCACCAGTCGGAGGCATGCTCTCTAGCTCATCGGGCGTGTTGCCACTTACCGGAGATTCGACCGCGAGTGGCGTGAATATTCGGATCACCGACGACCAGGGCATCGCTGCGGTCTTCGGGATGTCGAAGATGGTAAACGCGTACAACAAGGCAACCGGCGGTTCGTACATGATTCCGATGCAGGCCTCCTATATCAAGACCGATGAAACAATCAAGCCGGGGACGGTTAACGGCGCGATGACTGTGCTGCTGGATTACCAGTAATCCGAAATGGCCCAAAACGATAGCGCGCGACATTTGGCAGTTCTCCATGACGCGCACGTATCGGGGGAAAGCAAAATATCTCGAAATGGCTTTACCCGTGAGGATTACGTGTTTAGCCCCGATAGTTTTACGTTAGAGCGCTTAGTGAACATCAATAACATTGGATCTCGTTTGACATAATACAAAGTTGTCGCGTCGTTATGTTTCAGCACTGGCGCGGCTTCCGAGGGCGTTGGTGTCACAAATAAAGTGACAACGCCGATTGCAAGGGCGAGGGCAGCGCTAGCCGTGGTCGTCGCTGTCCTCTGTGAAAAAACTTCCCAAAGTGAATGTTGTCCTGCGCGTTCGGCGCGGTCTATGTCAGCCGCCATGATGATTTTCAGCGGATCAATTCCAAGCTTGAGTGCAATTGCTAAGCATGCCTCGTTATCCATCATCCGTTTACCAGTGCGGTACTGGCTGATCTTGGACGTCGCCCAGTCTAGGTAACGCGCTAGTTCAGCGTCGTTTTTTAGGTTCTTGGCCTTCATGAGTTCATCTAGATATTTCACGCTTTTCATCGTTTGCACTCCTTTTTGTACCGTCGCTCAGTTTGCACTATTTGATTCTCGATTAGCACTGCGCCGACTTCGTTCGTTTTGAAAGCATTTTCTGATGCTCTCAGTTTTTTT
>FTIU01000046.1_pt4 | contig 15167 bp, 10 predicted proteins | sample 1658461 | NCBI WGS metagenome assembly FTIU01 (sample SAMEA3914827, study PRJEB12502) | metagenome | biome: forest; material: soil | place: Canada | collected 2011-07-03 | depth 0.3 m | reverse complement strand
GGTCAGGGGCGCGGTCGCAGGCGGCATGGCGGTCTCTCCGGCGTGTTCTAACCTCGCCCCGGGCCGCCCGGTCCGGCGTCCCGGCCAGACCGTGCGGCGTCCCAGGTCGCGGCGGCATGCTCCCGCCTATTGAAGCCCAAACCCGTGCGGAAGGCCACGGCGGGCGCGCAACGGGCCCTCGACGGGCGCCGCCCGGGTCTGCGAAGCTGGGCCGCCCAGCGGGGTGGCGAACGCGCCCGACCGGTCCGCGAGCAAAGGAACCCTGATCTTGGACAGCTCCCTTTCGGCCGAACCCGCGCCCGACGCCGAGCGCTTGCCGCAGGTGGCGCCGCCCGAGCCCGCCCTCACCCCGGCCGAGATGATCGGTCGCGCCGCGGCGCTGCGTCCGCTGCTCCGCGACGAGGACGCCGAGACCGACGCCCGCGGTTGCTATTCGGAAGAGATCCACCAGGCGTTCCTTCGCGCCGGACTGTACCGCGTCGTCCAGCCCAGGCGCTTCGGCGGCTACGGCTTCGACTACGTCACCTTCGTCCGGGTGATCCAGGAACTGGCGCGGGCCCACCCGGCCACCGCCTGGTGCTATACCCTGGCGGCTTCGCACGCCTTCCTGGTGGCCTCCCATTGGCCGGCGCAGGCGCAGGCGGAAGCCTTCGGCCCGGACGGCGACTTCCGCTGCTGCCAGCGCGCCACCCCGGCCGGGACCATCAAGCGGGTCGAGGGGGGCTATGAGGTCAGCGGCCGGTTCGGCTTCTGCTCCGGGGCGCCGGTGAGCACCCATTTCATCGGCTCCGCCATGCTCGACGAAGGGGAGGGACCGCCGCGCCAGCTGACCTTCCTGGTCCCGCGCGCGGCGTTCCGGATCCTGCCGGACTGGGGCGGAGAGACCAGCCTGGGGATGCAGGGCTCCGGTTCGAACTCCATCGCGCTTGACCAGGTCTTCGTGCCGGAGCGGTTCGTGGTCTCGGGCGACCTGATCCTGACCTCGAACGGCTTCAACGACGGCACGCCCGGGACGCGGCTGCACGGCGACCCGATGTACCTCGGCGTGGCCGGCGGCGCCTATCTGACGGAGTTCGGGGCCATCACCACGGGGGCGGCGCGGGCGGCGGTCGAAGCCTACGAGACCCTGATCCGCGCCACGCCCATGGCCGGGGGCCAGACGCGGCTGCACGATCCCGAGGCGCACCGGGCGCTCGGCAAGGCGCTGAACCTCGCCGACGCGGCCGAGGCGATCACGGTGGCCGCCGCTCAAGCCTACATGGACCAGTGCGCGCGCTGGGCGGCGGACCGGACGCCGATCACCATGGCTGACACCTTGCGGGTCTGGGGCATGTCGCAGGAGGCCTGCCAGCTCGCCTGCCGCGCCGTCGACCTGCTGTTCGAGACCGCCGGCGCGCGGGTGGCGCTCAGCGGCAACCGGCTGCAGCGCTACTTCCGGGACGTGCAGATGTACCGGGTCCACATCACCGCCCAGCCGCAGTGGGCGAGCTGGCGCGCCCAGGCCCACCTCGGGCTGGCGGCCGAGCGGCCGGGTCGCTGATCCAAGCCCGCCGTCACAGAGGCCAGGGGCCTCCGTCGTCGACCGCAGTCCGGTCTATCGGGGGCGTATTGATGTGGTCGGCCCATTCCGCGGCGAAGTTGTTGTAGGTCGAGGTCTCGGGCCGCTCCGGCAGCATGTCCCGGTTCCAGCCGTTCCAGGCCGCGGTGAGCCGCGCGTAGACGTCGGCGTAGCGGTGCTTGAGATTCGAACGCTCCAGGGGGTCGTCGACGACGTTGAACAGATAGGTGTTGGCCCCGATCTTCAGCGCCTTGTAATCGCCGTCGCGGACCGCCCTCTGGGCGTTGGCCTTGTAGCGCCAGAACAGGGTGCGGGCCTTGGCCGGGGCGGCGCGGGTCAGGACCGGGAGCAGGTCGATCCCGTCGCTGGGAACGTTCGGGTCCGGGCCGGTCCCGGCGGCGGCGCACAGGGTCGGCAGCCAATCCATCAGCATGGTGGTCTGGTCGCTGACCAGACCGCGCGGAATCCGCCCGGGCCAGCGCAAGACCGAGGGGATCCGCAGGCCGCCCTCCAGGAGCTCGCTCTTCTTGCCGGTGAACGGCCAGGTGTTGGAGAACCGCTCGCCGCCGTTGTCGCTGGTGAAGACCACGATGGTGTTCTGCGCCTGACCGCTCTCCTCGAGCGCCTGCAGGATCAGCCCGATCTGCCGGTCCATGGCTTCGACCATGCGGACGTAGGTGGCGAGCTTGCCCCCGTCGAGATCGGTGATGGCGCCGCCGATCCGCCGCGACTCCGCCTCGTCCTCCGGGCCCTCCCACGGCCAGTGGGGCGCGTTGAAGTGGACGCTCATGAACAGGGGCGCGCTCTGGCCCGCCTGCGCCTTCACGATCTCCACGGCGCGGGCGCCGATGAGCTCGGTAAGGTAGCCGTTCCGCCGAATGGGCCGGTCGTCGTCCCAGAGGTCGGGGCGCCCATTGGCCTGGTGCGAGAAGTAGTCGAGCGCCCCGCCGCGGAAACCGTAGAAATGATCATAGCCGCTCTTCAGCGGGCCATAGTTCGGCAGCGGCCCCAGGTGCCACTTGCCGATGAGATAGGTCGCGTAGCCTGCCGCCTTCAGCCGCGACGGCAGGGTCGGGTGCGCGGGCGGCAGGCCGATCGGGGTGACGTACGGGAGAGGCTCCTCCAGCCCGACCGGCAGCCGGTACTGGTAACGGCCGGTGATCAGGGCGACTCGGGAGGCGGTGCAGACCGCCGAGTTGGCGTAGGCCTGGGTGAAGCGGGCGCCCTCGGCTGCGATCCGGTCGATCGCCGGGGTGCGGATCTGGGGGGCGCCGTAGCAGGAGAGGTCCGCCACGCCGAGGTCGTCGGCCAGGATGAAGACGATGTTCGGCCTGGTCTGGGCGGGAGCAGCGCCGGACGCGGTGGCGAGCGTGGTCCCGGCGAGGCCGACCGCCCCGCCTGCGACCAGCAGTTCGCGGCGGGTGAGGTTGGTGTCCCGGGCCTTCGACATCGGTTCCCCTCGGCTCATCGCGACGCCACCGCCGCCGGGTGCAGTTTCGCCAGGGCGTCGCGGCGGGCCGCCTCGACCTGCAGCGGCACGTCCTCGGCCAGCATCAGCCGCCGCCGCACCAGCGCTTCGGAGGCCGCGCGCACGGCCTGCACATAGGCCCCGTCGGTGGGATATCGCTCCCGGACCGAGGGACGCGGGTCGCCGGCCGCCTTACGCTCGGCCTCGGTGGCCGCGAACGGAACCACCCCGCCCATGAGCGGGCAGAGGGCGGTCGTCCCGTAGCCCTCCGCCCGCGGGTTCCAGCCGGTGTAGGTCGCCTTCGGCGCAGCCAGGGGCGGCAGCCGTACGCCCCCCAAGGCCATGCCGTCGCCGTCCAGCCGCGGGATGTAGATCGGGTAGTCTCCGGCGACCCTGGGCGGGAAGACCGAGCCGTCCATGCGCACCGCGTCGACGTGCATGCCCGTGTAGGGGAGCCCCGGGATCGGGGCGGGGGGCTGGCGCGTGTCCGCCTTCACCAGGGTGGCGTCCCGCAGGTCGGGGGTGCGGCTCGGCGGCGGCGCGGTCCCATGAACGGTCCAGTCGTCGAGGGCCTTCAACAGCGCGCGCAGCGCCGGCCCCTGGTGCAGCGGGTTCAGCGCCATCTGGCACATGGGAGAGTGCGACAGGACCGCATTGACGGCGTTGCCGTGCGGCGTGCCCGAGATCATGAACACGCGCACGTCCGGAGGCAGGGCCAGCGCCCGTCCCGCCGGATCGGTGACCACCAGGGAGGCGTGCGAGGCCCACCACTCGTACTCGCTGTCCACATGGATGATCTTGGGGCAGGTGCGGGTCGCCCGACAGCGGACCATCAGCCCGTCCCGGACTCCCGTGAGCGGGTCGGTGGTCTCCGCATAGGTGAAGGGAAAGCGGTTCGCCGGCCAGGCGATGTCCTCGGGGCTGCGCGGCGCCCGCCCGGGCTGGCCGAAGCGGACGTTGACGAAGGTCATCCGCGCGCCGGCGATGTGAGGCAGCATGGCGTCGAACACCCGCCGGCCGGCAATGTCCTCGTTGAAGCCCAGGTAGAGGAACTCGCGCAGGAACCGGCCGCTCTGTGAGGAGCCGTAGCCGTAGGCTCGGCGCACCGTCGGCCGCCCGTGGTCGGCCAGCGGGTTGGCGGCGCTGCGGTCGTTGCGGAGGAACGAGACCAGGTCCCGCGTGGCGGCGAAGCCCAGGCCCAGCACCTTGGGGTCACGCGCGGTATAGGTCAGCTCGTAGAGCGCGCCGGCGTCGAAGCCCGCCGGCCGGCGGATTTCTATGTGGCTCGGATCGACGAAGCGGAACGAGAGGTCGGCGGGGGTGGCGCGCGGGTCCTCCGCCTTGGCCCTGACCGTGAGCGTAGCCTGCGCCATGTCCGCCGCAGGCCAGGTCAGGGTCGCCACCGCAGGGTTCTTGGTGTTGTCGAAGACGAACTCTTCGCGGGCCGGGCCGGTGACGCCCTTCAGCGTCGGGACCGCAATACCGAGATCGCCCGGACCAGGGGTGAACTCCCCCTGCCATCCGCTCCAGACCAGGGTGTAGCCCTGCCGCATGAGGAAGCCGTCGCCCGCGTCGGCCGCCGCCTCCAGCCGGGAGCCGGTTTCCGGCGCGTCGTTGAACCGCCCGAGGCCCAGCTTCCGGCCGCGGTTCACCACCTCATAGAACAGGGTCCCAGACCCTCGCGCCGGATCGGCAGGGCGCAGGATCACCACGTCGGCGGTCGCCTCCACCCGCCCCTCGGCGTTTCGCGGCGCCAGTTTCAGGTCGGCGATGTCGGCGTTGCGCCGGTCGGCGGGATCGACCGCCACCGTCACCCGGGCCGTGATCTTGTCGTAGGCGCCGACACGCCCGAAGACCCGTCCCTCCAGCGCCGGGTGCTGCACCGAGAGCACCTCGAACCGGGTCACCTCCGCATGGGCCACGCCAGCACACAGAAGCGCCGCCGCTGCGCCGGCGAAGCGGGTCACAACTCGCATCATCAGGCAGGGCTCCTCCCAGCCGGGCGCGCCGTTCCGTCGCCCGAGGCGAGTTGAACCCAGAACCGGACGAACCGCTACTCTCGTTTCGCCGCCCGGCGGAGCGCGCGATCCTAGAGGAAGTTGTTGGGCCAGATCATGGTCCGCCACATGTGCGCCACCGGCGAGCCGTCGAACCCCAAGCCCTCCTCGGGCTGTTTGAAGTTGCGCCCGATCAGGTCGGTGAACGCCTCGAGGTCGGGCAGGGGGGACTCCTCGAAGAAGTAGATGTCGAACAGGGTGACCAGCCGCGAGGTCATGTACCAACGGTGGTTTCGGGCGAACTCGGCGTCGCGGCGAATGTACTCCGGGGGAACGTAATCGGGCCCGAAGAAGCGGCTGTAGCTCTCCGGATAGCGGTAGCCCACCGACTCGTCGGCGAAATAGCGCAGGGGCTGGTGGTATTTGACCGCCCAGGCGACCTCTTCCGCGACGTAGGGGGCGATCATCTGCGCCCCCCAGTAGCCGTGGTCCGTCCGCACGAAACAGCCGTTGGAGATGTCGTGCAGCAGGCAGGCGAGCACCACCGTCTCGTCGTGGCCGGCCTCGAGCGCCCGCGCCGCGCTGGTGGCCAAGTGCCGGAACGTCATGTCGCCGAACCGCAGGCGAAAGAAGTCGAGCAACTGCGGCCGCTCGGGCATCCGCGGCAGGGCGGGATTGTCGCCCATCATCATCACCGCGTCCGGGCCGAGCGCGGCCAGGAGCGCCGGCTCGGGGTCGGCCGCTCCGGTCCCGACCCGGCCCACCGGCGCCGGCACGATCATCCGGCGACGCCCGGCCTGGGGATAGGGCCTCCGTCCCGAGGCCCTGTAGTCCGAAAGATCGGGATAGTCCTCGGCCATGACACGGCTCCATCGCCCGCAGAGCGAATGCGTCCAGAGCGGTCACGGGCGCCGCCGCCGGGGCTACCTTGGACCTGCCAGTTCAAGGTAGCCCGCCTGTTGCGGTCCTCGCTTCTCCGCGTCAAGCCGATGGATGAGCGCCGTCGGGCGATCAGCGATCAGCCGAAGTAGTAGTCGCTGGCGGTGAGCTGGATGGCGCTGTCCAGATGGAACACGGCGGTGTGCATAAGGTCGGAGACCTGCCAGTGGGTGGGGTCGACCTGGGTTACAGAGGTCGCAGCAGGATCGAAGCCGACGAGATCGATATGATCCTGCCCGTGCACGAAGCCGCCGATCGTCGTGTCGCTCGCGGTCGTGGTGTTGAGCACGAAGGTGTCGCCTCCAGCGCGACCGAGAAGATAGTCCCCGCTGCTGATCGCGACGATGGGCGCGCCGTCCGCGCTGCCGACGATCAGGTGCTCGACCGACGCGCCGACCGTCACGGCGTAGGTGTGGGCCACGTTCGCGGTGGCGTTCAAGGTCACAGACCAGTCACCCGTCTCGGCGACGGAGGTCGCCGGGGAGCCGTACTCGGTGATCGACACGGCCGCGGAATTCGCCCAACCGGTTACGGCGATGGCGCTCTCGGAGATCTTCGCCGATAGAATGGCGTTCCCGGGGGCGGCGGTGTCGAATACGTAATCCGAGGCGTCGAGGAGGGCGCCCTGAGACACCCTGAACACATCGTCGTGGGCGGCGTCGGTTATCCGCCAATGGTCCGAGTCGACCTGGGTCAGTTTGGCCGTGCCCGGGTCGAAGCCCTGGAACACGATATGATCCTGCCCAGGGGTGAACGCTTCGATCCATACGCTGTTCGCGCTTGTGGGTGCGAGCACGAAGGTGTCGCCGCCGCCGCCGCCGATCAGCACATCCCCGGCTTCCTGCGGCGTAATCGTGTCGGCCCCTGCCGTGCCGGTGATCAGGTGGAGCGCCGCCTCGGCGCCGCGCGCGTTCGTCGCGGTGAGCAGGTAGTCATGGCCGATGCTCGTATCCGAGGAGAGGGTCGTGCTCCAGGCGCCCGTGCTGCTGTCCACGGTGATCGCATCGAGTTGGACGCCGTGTTCGCCGACATGGATCGTGCTTGCCCCGGAGAAGACCGCCCCGAGGCCGGGGTCGGTGGTCCCCCCCGAGGCGCCGCTCTCGGTGGCGGCGCTTAGGCGCCCGCCAAGTTGGCTCCCGGCGGCCGCAGCTTGTCCGTAAAAGCCGCTGAGGGTGAGGGTCCCGCCGTTTTCGACCGGTGCGGCGAGGTAGGGCGACGCCAAAGTCGGAGCGCCGAAATAGTAGCGTTCGCCCGTATAGAAGTAAAAGTCGTCCGCCTGTGGCGCGCTAGCGTTCCAGAAATGCAACGTATCGGTGTGGGAGCCATCAGAAATCTGCCAGTGCGTCGAATCTATCTGGACCACCTTAGTGGTGGCGGGATCGAACCCGTCCAGTTGGATCTTGTCGCTGCCACCGACGAAGTACCATATCGTCGTATTGTTGGCCGTGGTCGGGCTAAGAACGTATATGTCGCCGCCATGTCCGCCGATCATCTGATCACCGGAGGCCACAGCTGTCAGAACGTCTTGCCCGGGTGTTCCCACTTCAACGTTCAGGAGCGAACTGGCGCCGGTGAGGTCGACGCTCGTCACGGTGTAGCTGTGGCTTTTCGTTGGGTCGACTTCGAAGGTGCTCGTCCACGGACTCCTCCAGATGCTCCCGTAATCCGTGCGGACGCTCGATAGGAGGGCTCCGTGATCCGTGACCGAAACAACGCCAGCAGAAGCCCAACCCGTGAGAGTTACGACTGGACTTTCAATGCCCCCGTTGATTGTCGACAGGTAAGGCGCGACGTTTGAACTTTTCACCCAGAAGCCGTAGTAGGAAGGCGCGCTCACATTGCCTGCGAGGTCGGACGCCGTCGCCGCAATCGTGTGCTTTCCGTCTATGAGGGTCTCCGCACCATCGTCGAAGGCCCAGTGACCGCTCGCGTCGGTCGCCACGACGCCGCGCAACTGGCCGTCTATGCTCACTGCGATGTCGGATCCAGCTTCAGCCGTTCCCTCGATGAGTACGGTGGGCGAGGCCAGCACGTTGCCGGACGTTGGCGGACCATCGTCTGACGAGACGTTCCCGATGACCGGGACGGGGGGGGCTGTCTTGCTCGCTAGGTCCGCAGAAAGCACCTTGCTCTCCTCATGCTGCCGACCCTGGGGAGCGGCCTTGGCGTTGCGGGGAGGAGCTCTGTCGCTACGGGCGACCAAGCTGATCCCGCAGGCTCGGGGTGGGCCTGCAGCTTTGGAGAAGCAACATCCGTACCCGGCTTCCCTCTAGGGGACGCAACTGGGCGAGGGGCACTGAATGTGCCGGAATTGGACAGAACCCAGCCCGAGAGGAACCCGTCGTCCAAAAACTGCACGCCGCCGCCCGGCCGGCCGCGATCAACCCTGGACGGGCCGGAACAGGGTGTCAGGCCGGCAGGCGCGCGCTCTCCTCAGCGAGCGGCCGAGGGTGTTTGGAGCGGCAGGACCTTGACCATGGCCACACCGCTCGTGGTCATGCCGAGGCGGCGGGCGGCCTTGGGCGAGACGTCCAGGATCCGGCGCTTCGTGAACGGGCCGCGGTCCGTCACAACGACGTTCACCGCCTTGCCGTTCTCGGCGTTCACGACCTTGGCCTTCGTCCCGAGGGGAAGCGTCCGACTCGCGGCCGTCAACTGGTCGGGCTTGAGCTTGGTCCCGCTCGCCGTGGTTTTGCCGCGGGCCTGGGTTCCATAGTAGGAGGCCCTGCCCACCTGCGGCTTTCCCGAATAGTCGATGTGTGGGTGGCGTGCGGGTCCGGAGGCCAACGCCGAAGAAAGTGGGAATATCCAAATCACGGCGGTGAGCGTGCGCCGCAAACCCCTCATGGTTTCGCGTCGAGCTCCTGACCAGGTCTGGAACGGCGGTCGCATGCGGCGTCAACGCGGAAGCGGGAGTTCTGATCCGCCACGGCCGAGGTGAGGCGCGACCAGAGGCAGTTGCGGCCGCTGGGCTTGCGGCTGAATTGGCCCAACGCCGGCGTGGCCCTCGCAGCCGCCGCACTCGTCGGGCGCATCGATGTGCGTAAAAAACTGGCGGATCGGGGCGGTGTCTGATCGATATCTCGGCGCCTGCCTTCGCTGGTGAAGCCTTGCGATATTACGAATTGAGCGATGCGTAATAATGGCGAGGGTAGGCTCATGACCTTGGACACCCAATCCCAGCTTGCGCGGCTGAGCGTCAGCCTGCCGGCGGAACTGTTGGAGCGGCTCGACGCCATGGTGGCGGAGCGGGGCCTTCCCAGCCGCTCGCAGATGATCGCCGAGCTGATCCGCCACGAACTGGCCGAGCACAGCGAAGGCGTCGACGGCGCCGTCCTCGCCGGCACCCTGACGCTGATCTATCGGGCGGATTCCGGCCGGGTGCGCCAGGCGCTCGCCCAGACGCAGATCGAATTCCTCAAGGAAGTCATCTCGTCTCAGCACGTCTTCCTCGAGGAGGACCAGTCGTTGGAGGTGCTGCTGGTCCAGGGCCCGTCCGAGCGGCTCAAGGCGCTGTGCGACCGCTTGCGCCAGATTCGCGGCGTCCAGCAGATCAAGCTCGTCTGCACCACCGCGCTCCTGCCGCCCTTGCACGCCCACGCCGGCCAGGATCCCGGGGAAGACAGCCAGAGGAGGACCGGGGCATGAATGGGTCCAGCACCGCGGACCCCGCCGGCGCGCGCGCGCACGCGCGCGCCATGGCCGGGACCCGGGTCGAGAGCATGCCGACCGTTCCGGCGACCGAGGCGGTCGATCGCCCGGCGGGCGTGCCGGCGGAGGCGATGCTCTGGGACGAGACGCTCGCGCCGGGAGGCTACGCCGGCAAGCGGCTGAACCGCGGCGCGCGCCTTCGGCTGGTGGACCAGCACGGCGACGCCTGCGTCTCCATGCTGGTGTTCAACGCCGAGCGGCCGGTCGAACGACTGAACGTGGCCGACACGCTGAAGGTGCAGTGGAACGCCTATCTGGGGGAGGGCCGCCTCCTGCTCTCGGACATGGGCAAGGTGCTGATGAGCATCGTCGAGGACACCAGCGGTCGCCATGACGCCTTCTGCGGCGCGTCGAACGCCGCTTCGAACGCCGCCAAGTACGGGGAGGGCGACAACTGGGGTCCTCACCCCAACGCCCGGGACCGCTTCCTGTTGGCCGCCGCCAAGTTCGGCCTGACGCGCAAGGACATCCACCCGTGCGTCAACTGGTTCAAGGGCGTGGCGATCGAGCCCGATGGAAGAACCCGTTTTACGGACGGCGTCGGAGCCGGGGCGCAGGTGACGCTGCGCGCCGAAATGGACGTGATCGTCGTGCTGGCCAACTGCCCGCACGTGCTCGACCCACGGGGGGCCTACAGCGTCACCCCCGTACGTGCGCTGGCCTGGCGGGGCGCTGCGACGCCCCCGGACGATCCGATCCGCAACGCGACCCCCGAAGGTCTGCGGGCCTTTCTCAACGTGGAAGAGGACCTTCGCCGGTGAACACCCAGGAACACCCCGAACCGCCCGGCACGGTGGTGCTGGACCAGGTGGTGCCCGCTCGCGCCCCCTGGACGGCGGTGGTCCGCAAGGGCCAGACCTTGCGGATCGTGGACCTGGAGGGCAACCAGGCGGTCGACTTCCTGATGTACGCCTTGGACGACGACGCGGAGCGCTACAGCGCCCAGGACACCATCGCCGCCCAGAACAACATCTTTCTGCGCGCCGGATCGGTCCTGCTGTCGAACGAGGGCCGGCCCATGGCCACGGTGACGGCGACCGCCGTCGAATATCACGACACCATCGGCGGCGCCTGCTCGTGCGAGAGCAACACCCTGCGTTACGGCCACCACACCAAGGCCCAGCACGCCTGCGTCGAGAACTTCCTGCAGGGCAACGCGCGCTGGGGCCGCGGCAAGCGCGACATGGTCTCCAACATCAATTGGTTCATGAACGTGCCGGTGGAGGCGGACGGCGCCCTGGGCATTGTCGACGGCATTTCCGCACCGGGCCTTTACGTCGACCTCCGGGCCGAGATGGACCTCGTCGCGGTGGTCTCCAACTGCCCGCAGATCAACAATCCCTGCAACGGCTTCAACCCGACGCCGGTGCGCATGATCATCACCGCCTAGTCGAGGTCGCTCGTGTTTTCGAAGGTGCTGATCGCCAACCGCGGCGCTATCGCCTGCCGCATCGTCCGCACCTTGCGGCGGATGGGCGTGGGCTCGGTGGCGGTGTTCTCCGACGCCGACGCCGGTTCGCTGCACGTGAGCCAGGCGGACGAGGCGGTGCGGATCGGCCCGGCGCCGGCGGCGCAGAGCTATCTCGACATCGACGCGATCCTCGCGGCCGCCCGGGCGACAGGGGCCCAGGCGATCCATCCGGGGTACGGCTTCCTGAGCGAGAACGTGGCCTTCGCCGAAGCCTGCGCGGCGGCCGGAATCGCCTTCGTCGGCCCGAGCCCGGCCGACATCCGCGCGTTCGGGCTCAAACATACCGCCCGAGAGCTGGCGGAGGCCCACGGCGTTCCGCTCGCCCCGGGCACCGACCTGCTCGCGGACGCCCAGACGGCGCGGGCGGCGGCGGAGCGGATCGGCTTCCCGGTGATCCTGAAGGCGACCGCCGGCGGCGGCGGGATCGGTATGCGGGTCTGCGAGGACGCGGACGCGGTGGCGGAGGCCTTCGCCGGGGTGGCGCGGCTCGCCGGCGCCAACTTCTCCGACACCGGCGTCTTCCTGGAACGCTACGTTCGCCGCGCCCGCCATATCGAGGTGCAGGTGTTCGGGGACGGCGCGGGACGGGTGGTCGCGCTGGGCGAGCGGGACTGCTCGCTCCAGCGACGCAACCAGAAGGTGGTCGAGGAGACACCGGCCCCGCACCTGCCGCCCGCCACCCGTACGGCCTTGATGGAGGCGGCGGTCCGGCTCACCGCCGCGGTGAGCTACCGCTCCGCAGGCACCGTCGAGTTCCTCTACGACGCCGACCGGGACGACTTCTTCTTCCTGGAGGTCAATACCCGGCTGCAGGTGGAGCATGGGGTGACCGAACAGGTGACCGGCGTCGATCTGGTCGAGTGGATGATCCGCGGGGCGTCTGGCGACTTCGCCTTCATGGACGCGCCGCCTCCGGCCCCGCGCGGCGCGGCGATCCAGGCCCGGCTGTACGCCGAGGACCCTGGCCAGGACTATCGGCCAAGCGCGGGGACCTTGACCCGGGTGCGGTTTCCCGCCGAGGCGCGGGTCGACGGCTGGGTCGCCGACGGCTCGGAGGTGAGCGCCTATTACGACCCCCTGCTGGCCAAGCTGATCGTCACCGCTCCCGACCGGCCGGCCGCCGTGGCGGCCCTGCAGACCGCGCTTGCCGAGACGCGCCTGGATGGGATCGAGACCAACCTCGGCTGGCTGCGGGACGTGGCGGCGAGCGAGCCCTTCGTCACCGGTCAGGTGGCGACCCGCACCCTAGCGGAGATCCCCTACGCGCCGTCGACGGTGCGAGTCCTGAGCGGCGGACCGGCGACCACGATCCAGGACTATCCAGGCCGCCTCGGCTACTGGGACGTGGGCGTGCCGCCCTCCGGGCCGATGGATCCCCTGGCGCTGCGCCTCGGGAACCGGCTGCTCGGAAACCCCGAAGGCGCGGCCGGGCTGGAGATCACCTCCCAAGGCCCGACGCTGCTGTTCAACGCGCCGACGGTGATCTGCCTCGCCGGGGCGGAACTGGAGGCGAGCCTCGAAGGAGCGCCGGTCGCGACCTACGCCCCGGTCAAGGTCGGAGCCGGCCAGACGCTGAAGCTCGGGCGCGTGCGTGGCGCGGGCCTGCGCGCCTACCTTCTGGTGCGGGGCGGGTTCGACGTCCCCGAATACCTGGGCAGCCGGTCGGGCTTCACCCTGGGCGGGTTCGGCGGCCACGCCGGCCGGGCCCTGGCGGCCGGCGACGTGCTGCACCTCGGCGATAGGGCGGGGACCGCGCCGGGGGGACCTCTGGGGCCCCAAGCGCGGCCGGCGCTGACCCGCAACTGGATACTGCGCGTCCTCTACGGGCCCCATGGCGCGCCGGACTTCTTCACCGCCGACGACGTGGAGATGATCCGTTCGACCGAATGGAAGGTCCACTACAACTCCAACCGCACCGGCGTTCGCCTGGTCGGCCCCAAGCCGCAGTGGGCGCGCCGCGACGGCGGCGAGGCGGGGCTGCACCCCTCGAATATCCACGACAACGCCTACGCCATCGGGGCGGTGGACTTCACCGGAGACCTGCCGATCATCCTCGGGCCCGACGGTCCCTCGCTCGGCGGGTTCGTCTGCCCCTTCGTGGTGATCCAGGCCGACCTGTGGAAGGTCGGACAACTCGCGCCCGGAGACACGCTCCGGTTCGAGCCGGTCGACGACGAGACCGCCGCCGCGGCCGAACGGGCGCAGGACCGTGCGGTCGAGGCGCTGGTCGCGCCGGCCCCGCTCCCGCCGCGCACCCCTGCGGCCAGCCCGGTGCTGGGCCGCATTCCCGCCGAGGGGCTCCGGCCGGAGGTGGTCTACCGCCGCCAGGGCGACCGTCACCTGCTGGTGGAATATGGCCCGATCGTGCTCGATCTCGAGCTCAGGATCCGGGTGCACGCCCTGATGCTGGAGTTGCAGGCCATGGCCCTGCCCGGGGTCATCGACATCACCCCGGGGATCCGCTCGCTGCAGATCCACTTCGACGGCCGGGCGCTGCCCCAGGCGCAGCTGTTGCAGGCGCTCGCCGACGCCGAGGCGCGGCTCGGCCAGCTCGACGACTTCCAGATTCCCTCGCGCATCGTCCGCCTGCCCCTGTCGTGGAAGGACCCAGCGATCTACGAGACCATCGACAAGTACATGGCGGTCGTGCGCGACGACGCGCCGTGGTGTCCCGACAACATCGAGTTCATCCGGCGGGTGAACGGCCTCGCCAGCGAAGACGACGTGCGCCGGATCGTATTCGACGCCCGTTACCTGGTGATGGGTCTGGGGGACGTCTATCTCGGCGCGCCGGTCGCCACCCCCGTCGACCCCCGTCACCGGCTGGTGACCACCAAGTACAATCCCGCCCGGACCTGGACCCCGCCCAACGTGGTCGGGATCGGCGGCGCCTACATGTGCATCTACGGCATGGAGGGGCCGGGCGGGTACCAGCTGTTCGGCCGCACCATCCAGGTCTGGAACACCTGGCGCCAGACCGGCGCCTTCACCGACGGCAAGCCCTGGCTGCTGCGCTTCTTCGACCAGGTGCAGTTCTATCCGGTGTCCGCCGAGGAACTGGTCGAATGGCGGCGCGACTTTCCGCTGGGGCGGCGGGAGATCCAGATCGAGGAGGACGTGTTCCGGCTCCGCGACTACCGCCGGTTCCTCGCCGACAACGCCGAGAGCATCGCCGCCTTCCAGGGTCGGCGCCAAGCCGCGTTCGATGCGGAACGGGCGGATTGGGAACGGCGGGGCGAGTTCGCCCGCGTCGAGGCGCTCTCGGCCGACCCCGCCGACGGGGCCGCCGCCGAAGCGATCGTCGCGCCGGAGGGCACGGAACTGGTCGAGGCGCCGCTCGGCGGCAGCGTCTGGAAGGTGCTGGTCAAACCGGGGGACCGGGTCGAGAAGGGCGCCACCATCGCCGTGATCGAGGCCATGAAGATGGAGTTCGCCGTCTCCACCCCGGACGCGGGCGTGGTGCGCGCGGTCTACGCCAGCGAGCGCCAGGCGATCGCGCCGGGGGCGCCGATGATCGCCCTGGAGCCGGCGTGATGGCGGGACTCCTCAAGGTGCGCGACGTGGCGGAGGCGGTGACCGCTGGCCGGACCAGCGCCGAAGCGGTGGCGCGGGAGGCGCTCGAGCGGATCGCCGCCTATGACGCGGTCCAGCCCCACGCCTGGATCGAACGGCCCAAGCCCGAGACGGTCCTGGCGCAGGCGCGGGCGATCGACGCGCGGATTTCCGCAGGAGAGTCCCTGCCGCTCGCCGGGGTCCCCTTTGCGGTGAAGGACAACCTCGACGTGGCGGGCCTGCCGACCACCGCGGCGTGCCCGGCGTTCGCCTACCGGCCCGAGGCTTCGGCCGAGGTGGTGCGGCGGCTGGAGGCCGCCGGCGCGCTGATGATGGGCAAGACCAACCTCGACCAGTTCGCGACCGGCTTGGTCGGATCGCGCAGCCCCTACGGTGCGCCCGGCTGCGTGTTCAACCGCGCCTATGTCAGCGGAGGCTCCAGTTCCGGCTCCGCGGTCGCCACCGCGGAGC
>FTIU01608768.1_pt1 | contig 15261 bp, 14 predicted proteins | sample 1658461 | NCBI WGS metagenome assembly FTIU01 (sample SAMEA3914827, study PRJEB12502) | metagenome | biome: forest; material: soil | place: Canada | collected 2011-07-03 | depth 0.3 m | reverse complement strand
CCACGCCGCTGCCGCTGGCCGCTGCTTCACAGGCGAGGAGCCCATTCTGAAACCGTGGCCCGGTCGCCGCCAGGCGGGTGTCCATGCCAGCTGACTCCAGCCACTGCGCCCAGTTCTTCTCTCGAAATGACGAGTGAAGCAATGTTTGCTTACGCAAGTCCTCCGGCTTGCGCAGCGTTCGGGCAATCTTTGGGCTGCATACGGGGACAAGTTCGTCACGAAATAGCAGGACTGAATCAAAGTCAGGCCAGGATGCCCCCCCGAACTGCACGAGAAAGTCGCATTGTTCGAAACCAATCTCCGCGCTACTTGCGATAGTTGTGACCTCGAGGTCTACGCCACGGTTACTGGAGAGAAAGCTCACCATCCGTGGCGCGAACCACCGAGCCGCAAATGTTGGTGCGAGCTTGAGCCGCAAGCGATTCGGTTCGGCATGCGCGACAACTTCCTGCATTGCCGTTTCCATGTCGTCAAAGCAATGCGTCAGCCGTGACAGCAGTTGCTCCCCTATAGCCGTCAGATCGTAACGACCACTCGTGCGGTCAAAGAGTTGCACACCAACACGGTCTTCAAGTGCTCTGACCTGTTGGCTGATGGCGCCGGGCGTGAGATTCAATTCAATGCAGGCCTGCTTGATGCTGCGTAGCCGCGCAGCGACTTCAAAGGCGCGTAGTGCGGTAAGCGGCAACTTTGCTCTGTTCTTCACGATGTATTCCCGCCAGTTCAGGAAATCTAAACATACACCATATCGTAGCATCGAGAGCGGGTTCATTGGATCTGGAAGCCATGTTAGCGGACGGCTTAAATATGGCATCGAACGCCCATTGTATAAACCGGTGAGGAAGATGGAGTGAGTAGAAAAACTAAACAGAGCGAAGAACATATCGTTTGTGTTGGCCGAAACTGGAATCAATAATTGCCAAGAGCCAGCAATTCTGCTGACACCATCTTTGTGAACGTTCCGCGACATGCACTACTCAGATTACGAAGCACTGGACATTTCGACGTTCAGCGAGGAAAGCCGCTACAAGTTCCTCATGGGCGCCGTGGTTCCGCGTCCTATCGCGCTGGTCACTTCGCTTAGCGCCGACGGCGTTCTCAACGCGGCACCATTTAGTCAGTTCGTCGTCATTTCCGTGACGCCATCATTGCTGGGCATCGTGGTCCACGAGGGGGCTGCCGGGTACAAAGACACCGTGCGCAATATCCTCGCGTCGGGCGAATACGTGATCAACAGCGTGTCTGAGTCCATGGCGCGACAAGTGCAGGAATGCGCCATCCCGCATCCGCCTGACGTCAGCGAAATCGATGTCGTTGGCCTTCACACTCTCCCTTCAACGCACGTGGCTCCTGCACGCGTCAGCGAATCACTCCTGCAGTTCGAATGCCGCCTTCACAGGGCGCTGGACTTTGGCGATGAAACGTCCCGAACCAAGCTCCTGGTAGGTGAAGTGGTAGTTGTCCACTGCGCATCAGGAGTCGTTTCGGGACACCGGGTCGATCATCAGCAGCTCAACCCGCTGGGCCGCATCGCGGGGCGGAGCTACTGCAAGACTGGGGAAGTACTCGATGTCTGAAGGAGGCGCACAAATGGCATCGGGAGTGCCCGGTCATCGAGTACCTCGCGCGCTGGACGGGGTGCGGGTCCTTGACATGTCGGGCCCGAGCGGGCAGTACTGCGGAAAGATGTTCGCTGATCTTGGGGCCGAAGTGATCCTGGTGGAGCCAGTCGGGGGCTCTTCTGTAAGAAGGGATGGTCCATTCATTGACAATCAGCCACATCCGGAACGCAGTATTCCGTTTGCCTACTTTAACTCGGGAAAGCGCTCCATCAGCATCGATCTGGACCTAGCCGAGGGGCAAGAGATCTTCCGGAAGCTCGTGAGCGAAACGGATGTATTGATTGAGTCGGAGAAGCCTGGCGTCATGGCACGCAGGGGTCTCGACTACGTCTCGCTGACTGCAATCTCGCCACGACTGGTGATGGCGAGCATTACCCCGTTCGGGCAGGATGGACCGTACTCACAGTACGAGTCTGAAGATATCGTCGCGCTCGCACTTGGCGGAATGCTCTATCTCGGTGGTTATCCCGAGACCTCGCCAATCGCAGCACATGGCAACCAGGCTTACCTGGCTGCTGCGCAGTTCGCAGCCGTCGCAGCGATGATGGGAGTATGGGAGGCGGAGGCCGAGGGACTCGAGACGCAAGGGCGTCACATCGATGTTTCGATTCAGGAGTGCGTCGTCATGGGCATGGAGAATGCAATCCAGTTCTATGACCTTGAGGGTACCGTCCGAAGGCGCGAAGCGGGGCAGCAAAGGTGGGCAGGGGCGGGGGTGTTCGACTGTGCAGACGGGCAGGTGTACCTCATGGCTGGAGGGATCGTTCCCAATCAGTTCCGCGTGGCTAATGTCAGATGGCTCATGGAGGAGGGAGTACCGGAAGCGGAGCAGATGCTGGCGACGAAATGGGACAATCCCGATTATCAGGCGAGCGATGAGGCGAAACAGATCTTCGCGGAATTGTTCGCGCCCTTCGCCCGCGCGCGTACCAAGGAGTACCTCTACTCTGAGGGCCAATCGCGTCGCATCCCAATCTGTCCAATCAATACGCCGCGCGATCTGATGGAGAACCGCCAGCTTGCGTATCGAAATTACTTTGTCTCCGTAGCACACAGCCACACTGGGAAGCCGCTGACAGTGCCGGGGGCTCCGTACGTACTAGGTTCCACTCCGTGGGGCATATCGCGGCCCTCACCACGGCTGGGGGAGCACACCAGTGAAATTCTGAGCGTGCTTGGCTATGACATCGCCGCGCAGGCGGCCTTACTCAAGTCGGGAGTGACGAATTGACGAACCTTCCACTTAAGGGCATTCGCGTTGCCGATTTCACCTGGATTGGAGCCGGCTCGTTCACCACGAAGCTGCTAGCTGACTTCGGTGCGGATGTGATCAAGATCGAGAGCCGCGAACGTCTCGACTCGTTGCGGCTGAGTCGTCCATTCAAGGACGGTGTGTCCGGCGTGAATCGCAGCGGCTACTTTGCCGATCGCAACACCAGCAAACGCAGCATCACACTGAACTTGAAGCACGACAAAGGGCAGGAGCTCGCCCGTCAGTTGATAGCTACGAGCGATGTGGTCGCCAACAACTTCACGCCCGGAACGATGGAGAAGTTCGGGCTGGGCTATGACGCGGTACGGCAAATCAAGGCGGATATCGTCTATCTTGCCATGTCGATGCAAGGCGCCACGGGGCCGCATCACAGATACCTTGGCTACGGCCTCACTATCGGGGCGCTAACCGGGCTGCAATTTCTTTCCGGATTGCCGGACCGCGAGCCTGCCGGTACGGGAACGAACTATCCAGACCACATACCGAACCCGTGCCACGCGGTGTTCGCAACGCTTGCAGCGTTGCGCCATCGGCGGCGTACTGGCGAGGGACAGTTTATCGACGTGGCCCAGACGGAGCCGACCGTCGCCCTGCTTGGTCCTGCAGTTGTTCACCATGCGGTCAACGGCGAACTGAGCACACGAAGTGGAAATCAACGTCTGCCCGCATTCCCTCACGGCGTGTTCCCATGCGCGGGTGAGGACAGTTGGATCGCCATTGCCGTACACAGCGATGCAATGTGGGGTGCGTTACTTGGCGTCCTGGGTGGACCCGCCTGGCTGAGGGAGCCAGCCTTGTCAAGGCAGGATGGCAGGGTGGCGCGGTGTACTGAGATCGACGTCGCCATTGCCATCGAAACGCGAAGCTGGAACGCGCAGGCGCTGATGGTTTCGCTTCAGTCGGTCGGTGTGGCCGCTGGTGTTGTTAGAAATGCAGCGGACATTGTGTGCTCCGACCCACAGCTTCGATACCGCGGGCACTGGGTCTACCTCGACCATGCGGAGATGGGGAGCGCCATCTACAACGCGCCGCCCTTCCGGATGTCGCAAAGCGGTGCGACGCCGGTTTCGGCTGCGCCACTGCTCGGAGAGCACACGGACGATGTATGCCGCGGGATCCTGGGTCTGAGTAGCGTGGAAATTGAGACATTACGCTGTGTCGGGGCGCTGACATGACCGCGCTCCAACTTAGTGCGAGCCAAAGAATCGCGGCCTTTGCGGCCGGGTTTAAACCGACACACCTGACCGAGATGCACGTTCAGCAATGTGCCCGCGCGCTGGCGGACACTTATGCGGTTGCCCTCGCCGGATTGAACGAGCAACCGGCGCAGCACGTGCTCCAGTACATCGCGACGGTGCAACCGGCCCTCGACGAAACGCGATACCTGGCCGGTAGGGGGTTGGCACGGCTATGGGGACGCGGCCGCGCAACGACAGTAGAACTGGCCGCATTGCACAACGGCGTGGCGGGGCACGCCCTCGACTATGATGATGCATCCTCGCCGATGAGTGGCCATCCTAGCGTGGCATTGCTCCCTGCGCTGATTGCTTTGGGCGAAGTCCGGGGCGTCACGGGCCTGCGCCTTGCAGCGGCATACACAGTGGGATTCGAAGTGTTGTGCAAGCTGGGGCGGGCGATGGCACACGAGCACTATGCGCGCGGTTGGCATATGACTTCGTCAATCGGTACCGTGGCGGCGGCCGTGGCTTGCGCCTATCTTCTGGAGCTGGACGAAGTACGGATTGTGAACGCCATTGGCCTGGCTGTAGCGCAAACGGCGGGGACCAGGGAGAACTTCGGTACGGATGCGAAGCCGTTCCAGGCAGGCCAGTGCGGAGCCGCTGCGCTGCGCTCTGTGTTGCTCTCCGAAACAGGATTCACGGCCTCGCCGGCAGCCCTCGATGGGCCAGCGGGGTTCATGTCCATGTATTCGGGCGGGAACGGTCTCACAGACGAACTTGAGACCCTTGGCCAGTATCCGCTGGAACTGATAAGCAGTGGCATCGAGATCAAGAAGTATCCCGCTTGCTATGCACTGCATCGGCCACTGGACGGCGTACTTGATCTCAAGCGCGAGCACGCCATCACGCTGAGCAACGTTGTTCACATTGCCGTCGAAACGAGTGGCGGTGCGTTGGTTCCACTGATCCGCCACTACCCCAAGACAGGTACCGAGGCGAAGTTCAGCATGCAATACGGGATTGCAGCCGCAGTTGCGGACGGCCAGGTCGGGCTTGCCAGCTTCACCGATGAAGCTGTGCAACGGCCTGCGATTCAAGCGTTCCTGCCTCGAATAGAAGCGCGCGAATCTGCGTGTGCCATGGTTCCGCGATGGGCCTCGGTGAGCATCACCCTCAAAGACGGCACGGCCCTGCAAAGGCATATCGATGCGCTGCGTGGCGCGTCGCAGCTTCCTTTGACGAACGAAGAGTTGTCGCGCAAATTGGCTGACTGTATTGCGTTTGGCGGCAGCACGGTAAAGCCGGCTTCTTTGTTGGAGGTCGCGCTGGACATGGAGCGCTTTACCGTGAGCGGTCTGCTTGACGCCGTGGAGCGGCCTGGAGCAGACCGATCTTCCAGCGTATATAGGCACAAGGAGCAATGATGACAGTCTTGTTTGATCTTTCAGATGGAGTCGCGACGATTACGCTGAATCGGCCCGAGGCCATGAATTCGCTGGACCCGGAGAGCCTGGTCGAACTGAACGAGGCCTTTCAACGCGCGGAGCGGGACAGCAACGTCCGGGCCGTTATCCTGACGGGCGCCGGGAATCGCGCGTTTTGTACGGGGTCCGACCTCAAGAAGACGATGCCCCCGAAGGAAAGCTTTGCCGAACTCACGTTCGGCCGGTGCCAGCCAGACTACCCGTTCTCCGGGTTGGACATCGACAAGCCCGTCATCTGCGCTGTGAATGGGTATGCGCTGGCCGGAGGGATGGAACTGGCGCTCGCCAGCGATATCCGCATTGCGGCGTCGAATGCGCGGTTCGGCCAGTCCGAGGTTCGCGTCGGCAGCATCCCGGCCGCTGGCGGCACGCAGCGCCTTCCCAGAATGATTGGCCGCTCGGACGCGATGCTGTTGATGCTTACCGGCGACAGCATCGACGCGCAGACCGCGTTGCGCATCGGACTGGTGAGCCGGGTGGTCGATCCGGCGGAATTGATGGGGGCGGCCCTGCAAATCGCCAGACGAATCGCGGACAATGCGCCGCTTGCGGTGCGTGCCGTAAAGCGCCTGGTTCGCGACGGCATGGACATGCCCCTGGCGGCCGCAATCAGGTCGGAACAGTTCGTTCTTGGCGCATTGCGCGACACCCAGGATCGCATCGAGGGACGCAGGGCGTTTCAAGAAAGGCGGCGCCCAACGTTCAAGGGGGCTTGAGCGGAAGTTCCCCGTTAGTACAACTTACCAGGAGGCACCCGTGAGCAAGCTCACCCGATCGGCTGCGCGGCGTTCTGCGCTATGTCTCATTCTCGCTCTCGTTGCGACGGCTGAAGGCCAAACGGCAGTTGCACAAGGCAATGCGTGGCCCAAGGGTCGCCCTATCAAGCTGATGGTTGCCTTCACGGCGGGCAGTGCCACCGACGTCGTGGCGCGAGTTATCGCCCCGGAGCTGTCTCGTTTGCTGGATGCGACGGTCGTCGTGGAGAACAAGCCAGGTGCCGGGGGATCTATTGCTGCCGGGGCGCTCGTGCAGGCGGAGCCGGACGGCTATACGCTGCTGGTGCAATCGTCGGCGCATGTCGTGAACCCAGCCTTCTTCCCTCATTTGGCCTATAAAACGCAAAAGGACATTCGTGGTGTCGCGTATGTAGGGACTTCTCTGTTCGTCATGGTCGCGTCCCCGGCAAAGGGCTTCAAGGGTGTGAGGGACGTGGTCGTGCGTGCGAAGGCCCAGCCTGGAGGGCTCAACTATGGCTCTGGGGGCATTGGATCGGGAGCTCATCTGAACGGTGCGAAGTTTGCGGCGGCAAGTGGAATAAACGTCCTTCATGTGCCGTCGCGCGGTACTGGCGAAGCGTTGACTGAGACGATGGCTGGTCGTCTTGACTGGACCTTTGCCCCGGCCCCTACCGTAGGGTCGCTGATCAAGGAGGGACGCTTGCAAGCGCTGGCGGTTGGGAGCGCCACGCGGTCGGCTGCGTTCCCCTCGGTGCCATCGATGGCGGAGGCTGGCTTCCCCTCGGCGGCCTACGCGTCGTGGATTGGCGTATTTGCGCCAGCCAGGACACCAAATCTCATCGTCGACCGACTTAACGATGCCATCAGGCATGTAGTGACCACGCCTGCGGTGAAAGCACGGCTTGAGGCACTTGGCACGGAGCCTCGACCCATGTCGCCTCAGGAGTTCGATAAATTAATTGGCGAAGAGCTGCACACCATGGCTGAGCTAGTCAAGGTCGCCAACATCAAACCGATGGAGTGAATATGTATCAGTCGAAGATGAGGAACGTGGTGGTGGTCGGTATCGGCCAGACTGTGTTTGGTAAATTCCTGGATCGCAGCGTCCGTTCCCTTGCCGAAGAGGCACTGAAACTCGCCGTCGAGGATGCCGGTATCGACTATGGGCAGATTGGCATCACCTACTTTGCCAACGCGTTGTCTGGACTGATCACAGGGCAGGAGACTATTCGTGGCCAGGTTGCCTTGCGCCACACACCGGTGATGGGCAGGCCGATCTTTAACGTGGACAATGCTTGCGCCTCAGGATCGTCAGCGTTTCACCTGGCGTGGCTCTCAGTCGCTTCGGAGCAAGTCGACGTTGCGCTTGCGATCGGAGCGGAGAAACTGACGCACGTGGAGAAGGCTGTTACCTTTGGCGCCTACGCTTCCGGCGTAGATGTGGGGGAGCGCAACGAAATGATGCGCGCAGCGCCAAATGATCACTCGATCTTCATGGACATATACGCCGGCAAGAGCCGCAAGTACATGGCTGCGAGTGGAGCGACGCCAGAGGACTTCGCGTTGGTGACGGTCAAGAGCCGGCAAGGGGCGAGCCTCAATCCGTGGGCGCAGTTCCGTCGGGAAACGACGGTGGAGGAAGTGCTCGGTAGCCGCATGATCAGCGAGCCCCTGACTCTGCCCATGTGCTCGCCGATTGCCGACGGGGCTGCAGCGGCAGTCCTCATGAGCGAATCGATGGCAAAAAGGTTGGGTCTTCGGCCGGTGTACGTACGCGCCTCGACGCTGGTCTCAGCGAATGGCGACGGGGCTGCCCCGATCTGCGCGGTCCGGGCCGCTCAGGGAGCGTACGCCAATGCGGGTGTTGGCCCACAGGACATTCATGTTGCTGAAGTTCACGATGCGTCAGCGCCGGCAGAGATTATGCTCTATGAGCACTTGGGATTTGCTTCCCGAAATCACGGTATAGATCTCGTTCGCCAGGGTGTCACATCCATTGGCGGACGGCTACCAGTCAATCCTGGGGGCGGGCTGCTAAGTCGGGGCCATCCAGTGGGGGCCACGGGCATTGCGCAGATCATTGAACTCACGATGCAGCTTCGCGGTACCGCCGAGGGCCGGCAACGGGAGGGCGCGAAGCTCGCATTGGCGGAGTGCTCGGGTGGCCAGATCGGTGCCGATTCGGCAACTGCGGCGGTCACGATTCTTTCGGCCTGAGAGGTAACGGGCATCCGTCAGTATCGCAACCCCAGGGAGCCCCTGGTGTGTTCATGCGGTGCTCACTTGAGATGACCTCTTCGTACCGATTGCCGTGCGGCTCCCGAAACGATAGGGCGGACCGATGAAACAGGTTCTTGCGACGGACATGCGCGCAGGCGCTCTATGAACCAGCGACCTGCGGGACCAGGTGGCGATGCCATGGGATAGACAGCCGACATCTGCAGGCTGAGCCCGCCTCGCGGCACTTCATCAATCTGCAGCTCAACCAGACGGCCAGCATTGATGTCGTCCCGGATGGTGTGTAGAGGCATACCCCCCCATCCGAGACCGTTGAGCAGGAATGCATGCTTGGCGAACAGATCCGCCAGTCGCCAGGTCAGGCCCGAGAAGACACCAAACTCTAGTCCACCCGAGAGGTCTGATCGGTCGGTCAGCACGAGCTGGGTATAACGCGCCAGTTCCTCCTTTGCTATCGGGCCATGAATTGCAGCTAGTGGGTGGTTCTGCGCGGCCACCATGAGGAAGGCGACGCTGGTTAATCGTTCGGACGCCAGGGTCGATGGCAGGGAAGGAAGGGAGCCGACCACTCCTACTGATGCCCGGCCGTCAAGAACTGGCTGGTATGCACCGCCCAGTGCCTCGACGTAAAGTCGCAGTGGCACCTCCGGAAAGCGCTCCCTGAACGCCTTGGCCACGTCGGTGATGGCCTGGATCGGGAAGAACACGTCAACAACAACAGAGAGCTCGGGCTCGAGACCTTTGGCCATTCCCTTGGCGCGGGCTTTCATGCCGTTAATTCCTGCCACGACGCTGCGTGCGTCAGCGAGTAACACCGTTCCCTCTGCGGTTAGCTTGGGGTATCTGCGGCTGCGGTCAAACAACGCCACGCCGATCTGGCCTTCCAGATCGGCGACCAGGCTGCTGACCATGGACTGGGCCCGGCGCAGCTTCCTTGCAGCAGCCGAAAAGCTACCTTCATCGACTGTTGCGATGAACGCCCGGAGTTGATCCAAGGACACACCGTCAAGCATATGGAAATTTGTGAACCATCTGGAATGGAGATGGATAGTATCAAAATATAACGTCTATTCAGGGGGTGTCAAGCGTGAGAAATTGTGCGCAAGGGTTCGAATGAACCCAGTTCCTTGCGTGGGAGTTCCCGTATGCAAGGGCACCAACCTACGTGAGGCTCTCCATGAAACTGTTGCATATCGGGGGGGCGGATGCAGATCGTGGCATTTGGCGCTACCAAACTCAACCTGGACGCGCGCCGCTTGTGCACGCGTACGGCCTGACGAAGATGCCCTGTCCGGATGTGGCTTTTACAGATGTGGGTGTGAAGGAAGCGCTTTGCGCACTGAGTGCGTGGCGTTCGCTGGCTCGGAGTGGACTCTTGTCGTCGCTGGACAATCACAGTAGGTGAACGGGATGGAGATTGGAATTGACAGTTTTGCAGCCGTTCTCCCGGAGTCCGGCTCAGGCGGTTGGTCATCGCCCCAGGACCGCATGTCGGCGCTTATCGACGAGGTCGAGATAGCCGATCGAGCCGGGCTGGATATTTTTGGTATTGGCGAGCACCATCGAAAGGAGTTTCTTGATGCTGCCCCGGCCGTCATACTCGCTGCAGCGGCCGCACGGACCAGGAATATCCGGCTGACGAGCGCGGTAACGGTACTGAGTGCCGCCGATCCGGTGCGCCTCTTCCAGGAGTTCGCTACGGTTGACCTCATCTCGAATGGGCGGGCGGAGCTTGTCGTTGGCCGAGGATCGTTCGTCGAAGCCTATCCTCTCTTTGGTTTGCGGCTGCAAGACTATGACGAGCTCTTCAGCGAGAAGCTGGAGCTTCTTCTCGCGCTGCGCGAGCAGACGCATCCGACATGGTCCGGCCGATTCCGGGCGTCGCTTGGCGGCCAAGGGGTGTATCCACGACCAGTGCAAGCACGGATGCCACTATGGGTTGGCGTGGGGGGAACACCTCAGTCCTTCGTTCGCGCTGGCGCACTCGGTCTTCCTCTCATGGTTGCCATCATTGGGGGGAGCTTCGATCGCTTCCGGCCCCTTGTGGATCTCTACCGCCAGGCCGGCGCCCGAGCGGGTCATCCACCGGAGGCCCTGAAAGTCGGGGTTCATGCCATCGGATTTGTCGGCGAGACCACCGCAGCGGCCAAGGACGCATTCTTTCCAGGATGGGCTTACATGTCCAGCGAGATCGGACGCGAGCGTGGTTGGTCCCCCGTGACGCGAGCGCAGTTTGAGGCCATGCGCGGCCCCGAAGGAGCGTTCCTGATCGGAGATCCCAAGGAAGTGTCAGCCAGAGTTCTTCAGGTCGGCGAAACGCTGGGCGGGATTTCGCGCATTACGTTTCAGATGAGTGCTGCATCGCAGAATCCTTCGGCCATGCGGCAGTCGATTCAGCTGCTTGGCACGGAAGTCGCGCCACTCGTACGCGACGCATGTAAGGGGTGATGATATGGGCGAGTTGATTGGCGGAAAGTGGTACCGCACAGGCATTGAAACGTCAATGGTAGACGGTACGATCCAGCGAAAGCCCTCTGTATTTCGCGGTAGGGTGACGCAGGACGGCCAGCCTGTTGACGGGGGCCGGGGTTTCAGGGCAGCGGCGAGCCGTTATCACCTGTACGTCTCACTTGCATGCCCTTGGGCTCATCGCACTTTGATCATGCGAAGCCTGAAGGGACTTGAGGATGTTGTCGGGCTGTCGGTTGTCCACTGGAGAATGGGCGAGGATGGTTGGACCTTCGAGGCGGCCGCGGGCGTGGTCGAAGACGCAGTGAATGGTGTCAACAAGCTCCATGAGCTTTACACCATCGCTGATTCGACGTGCACCTCACGGGTTACCGTGCCGATTCTCTGGGACAAGGCGGAACACACGATCGTATCCAATGAATCCGCCGATATCATTCGAATGTTCAACAGCGCCTTCGATGGGCTCGGGGCGTCCGTCGGCGATTACTATCCCCTGGCGCATCGTCGCGAGATCGATGTCATCAACGAACGCGTCTATGAGAACCTCAATAATGGCGTCTATCGCGCCGGCTTCGCATCCACGCAGGCTGCCTATGATGCAGCGGTGCGCCAGGTCTTCGCCACTCTGGACTGGTTGGAAGAGCGTCTGACTGGCCGCACGTATCTCGTCAGCGAATCTCTGACGGAAGCCGACATACGCTTGTTTCCGACCTTGATTCGCTTCGATGCTGTCTATTTCGGGCACTTCAAATGCAATATGAAGGCGTTGGTTGACTATCCGCGCTTGTGGGAGTACACGCGTCGCCTGGCGCAGCATCCCAGGATTCGACCAACCATCGACTTCTCGCATATCAAGGGCCACTACTACACCAGCCATCCCTGGCTCAATCCCAATGGCATCATTCCGGCCGGTCCGAAGCGGGATTTCGATGAACCGATCAGTCCCGTCGTCTTTAATCGGAGCGTATATGCAGACAGTTGCCGCTAGTGGCGCCAGTATTCCATCCCTCGGGGTGGGTACTTATGGTATGCGCGGTGAAGAGCTTTCCGGCATCGTCGCCTCTGCCTTGCAGGCGGGCTTCCGGCATATTGATACCGCGCAAATGTATGCCAACGAAGCTGACGTCGGGCAGGGAATCGCCCAATCCGGCGTGCCGCGGTCGGAAGTCTTTATCACTACCAAGGTTTGGGTCGGCAACTACGCTCCGCGCCTGTTCGGACCGTCGGTCGATGACAGCCTTCGCAAGCTTCGTACCGACTACGTTGATCTGTTGTTGTTGCACTGGCCAAGCCAGGATGTTCCGCTTGCTGACCAGCTTGGAGCGCTGAGCGAGCTGGTGCGTGTCGGGAAAGTCCGGCATATCGGGGTCAGCAATTACAACCGGGCACTGATGGCACAGGCCATCGCGCTTTCCGAGAAGCCGCTCGTCACCAACCAGTTCGAATACCATCCTTATCTCGATCAGCGTGTTCTGGTTACGGCTACGCGCGACGCGGGTCTTGCGGTCACTGCCTATTGCGGGATGGCCGTAGGTCGTGTCTTTACCGACCCGGTGCTCAAGGAGATTGCCGCTCGTCACCAACGGGGGGTCTCGCAGATCGTACTTCGCTGGTTGGTTCAACAGGATGGCGTGATTGCATTGTCTCGCACTACCAGAATCGATCGGCTTGGCGAGAACGCCGCAGTTTTTGATTTCGAGTTGTCGCCGGATGAGATGGCGGCAATCTTTGCCCTGGTCCAACCAGGCAGTCGTATAGTCGACCCGCCTGGCCTGGCACCTCTCTGGGATTAACATCGTTGGGAAAGACACGGGTCATTGTGCTTGGTGCGACGATGGCTCGATGAGACTTTCTACGGTTGGCATGGTAAATCCTCTTTTATGAAATAGTTGAAATTAACCTGCATCGACAAGAATGAATTCGCAATCCTGGGTGGCGGTGATCTCGATGTTCTCCTCCTCCGAGATTGCAATTCCATCGCGCTCCTCGACGTGCATGCCGTTTACCCTGACGGCACCTTTCGCAACGACGAGATACGCATACCTTGTCCGCGATATCGTGTAGGCGATGGTTTGCCCGGCCTGCAACAGGGCGCCTAGTACGCGAGCATTTGCATTGATGTGCACCGCCTCGCCATCGTCAGGGAATCCACTAGCCAATGGTACAAGTCGGCCGGCCCGTTCTGCCTTTGGAAATGGCTTGGATGCCCACTTAGGCTCGATCCCGCGCTGAGTTGACCGTATCCAGATCTGGAAGAGCCGTAGCGGCGAGTTGCCGGGGTTATATTCCGAATGGCGTATCCCTCTACCCGCGCTGAAGGCCTGCACGTTGCCCGCGGTGATCTGTCCACGGCTGCCCAAGGTGTCTTGATGCTCAAGTACTCCCTCCCTGACATAGGTGACGATTTCCATGTCGCGGTGGCCGTGCATCGGGAAGCCGGTTCCGGGTGCGATCTCATCGTCGTTCCACACAACCAAGTCCCCAAGCGCGGTATGTTGGGGATTGCCTTCGGCACTCACGGCAAAGTGGTGCTTTGCCTTCAGCCAATCCAGATTCGCTCCATCAAGGGATGGCCACGGTCGAAGCTGCAGCATGATGGCTCCTGTACGCTGGTTACATAGCTAAAAAGAAGTTCAGTGCGAGAAGACATCGGGGCCTGTCTGTCCTCTCGAATGCGTAAATCAACAGGCGATCGATATTGGTAGGTTATCCCTGAGTGCAAACGCTGAAAAAGGTGCCAGAATAGAAATGATCTTTGTCTACAATAGAACAATCAACAAGCAGCTATTGAGGCACGCCGTGGCGCCCGTCAGTGACCTGAACAACCTGTATTTCTTTGCGAAGGTTGTCGAATCCGGTAGCTATACCGCGGCGGCTGAAGCCTTGGGACTTCAAACTTCAAAGCTGAGCCGGCGTATCGGGGCGCTCGAAGCGGAATTGGGGGTTCGGTTACTGAACCGGACAACGCGAAGTCTGTCGCTGACTGAGGCTGGCAGGACGTTCCATGGGCACTGCGTCGCGCTAATCGCGGAGGCGCAGGCGGCGAGGGACGCGATCACCCGGACATTAGCCTCACCTCGGGGATTGGTGCGGGTAAGCTGCCCGACAGGTGTGCTACAGAGCGGAGTCGCGGAAATGCTGAACCGATACCTGGAGGCGTGGCCACAAGTCCAGCTCGCCCTGGACGCGACCAATCGCCGGGTGGATGTCATTGAGGAAGGGGTGGACATCGCGATCCGGGTGCGAGTTCCACCGCTGGAGGACTCCGATCTTGCAATGCGGACGCTTTGTCCTTCGGGGATGGTCCTGGCGGCTAGCCCAAACCTTGTTCAGGCGCTAGGGGAACCTCAGTCACTTGATGACGTTGGCCGGATGCCAACGCTCGCGATGGCCAGTGCCGGGGACTGGCACGTATGGCGGTTCCGCGATGCCGCCGACAGGCGAGCCGAGTTGATGCACGCGCCCCGGCTGAAGACCGACGATCTCTATACCCTCCGCCTGGCAGCGCTGGCTGGAGTGGGCGTTGCGTTACTGCCCGAAATGCTGATTTCCGAAGATATTGCGAATGGGGGGCTTGTCCGGTTACTGCCCGATTGGGGAGCACAGGACGGTGTAGTACATGCCGTATTCCCGTCGAGAAGGGGAATGGTGCCTGCGATCAGGGAGCTGCTCGACTTCCTTGCCGCATGTTTCGCTGAAAAGGCGCGCCCCGCCCAGTGAGTGGGCCTGACTCATCTCGGAGATGCGTGCATCTGTGTGGGGTGTACTTGCTGGCGTTGGTAAGTAAGTCTGAGGCATCTGCCTGAATATTGAAGTCAAGACACGCGTCCAGGTGGCATCTCTCCCGGGGCGCGCGTCTTTCCAGGCACTTGCCTTGTTTTTGCGCTACGGCGTGTTCGAAGCGCATCGGGTCGACGTTCGAAGAGCGAGGCGTATGGGGCCTGTCTAAGCAAAATCACAGAGCGCCTGTCCTCGCTTGAGCCATAGCCTTTGAATCACTGACGTTGATTGCCAGCGCGTTTGTCGCTGGCCAATTGCGCTGGCCAATTGCGCTGGACTTGAACGTCGAAGGAGGCGGTCCTTTACGCTGGCGTCAAAGACCGTGTGGAGCAGCCGATGCGCTCGCGACTCCAATCGGCAAATTCAGCCAATGTCCGCTGGGCCTCGGGCAAGAACGGGAACAGCGTGAAGACGTGCACCGAATCCTCGACTACGCGTAACGTCGTGTCTACCCCACTGGCCCGCGCCTTGTCAGCC
>FTIU01005112.1_pt2 | contig 16605 bp, 10 predicted proteins | sample 1658461 | NCBI WGS metagenome assembly FTIU01 (sample SAMEA3914827, study PRJEB12502) | metagenome | biome: forest; material: soil | place: Canada | collected 2011-07-03 | depth 0.3 m | reverse complement strand
GGCCGCGGCCGTGCAGGCGCAGGCAAGCCTCGAGCGCGAGGCCCTTGCCCAGATTCTGCCGGACGGAGTCGGCGCCGAGCAGTCTCTGGCCTACGCCTCCTTCACCGTAGAGGCCCTGCTCACCGTAGCCCTGGTGACACGTCGCCTGGGCCGCTCGATGAGCCCCGCCTTCGACGCGAGATTGGCGGCCTTCGCGGAGTGGGTCGCCTGGTTCGCCCTGCCAGACGGATCGACGCCCTCTATCGGCGACGACGACGAATCCACCATCTGGCACCTCAACGCCGGGCTCGAGGGGGGATATCCCTCGTCCATCGCCGCCGCGGTCGCCGGCTATCTTCGGCGGCCGGCGTTCGGCCCCACGCCGCGGTCGAATCCCTTGCGCCTGGCTGTGTTCTCGGCGCCTCAGGCGCCAGGGCCGCCTCGTCTTGGCGTGAGGACCTTCCCGCAGGGCGGCTATACGGTGATCCGCAGACAAGTCGGCGGCAGGGATGTGCACCTGGTGCAGGACCACGGCCCGTTGGGTTATCTATCGATAGCGGCCCACGGCCACGCCGATGCGAACGCCGTTTTCCTGGCTCTCGACGGTCGCCCGGTCCTCATCGACCCAGGCACCTATATCTATCACGCTGAGGACGATTGGCGGACTTGGTTCCGGGGAACAGCCGCCCACAACACCGTCTGTATCGCCGGACTGGACCAGAGTCAGGTGGCGGGGCCCTTCATGTGGACGCAAAAGGCCCATGCGTGGCTGGAGGCGGCGGAAGAGGACGAGGCCGCCTGTCGGATCGTGGGCGTCCACGATGGCTACCGGCGCCGCTTCGGCGTCCTGCACCGTCGCACCTTGAGCCTACGGGAGGACGGGCTGGTGATTGGCGACGAGGTCTCGCCGGCGCCGCCGGACGCGCCGATGGAGGTCGCCTTCCAATTCGCTCCTTGGGTTGAGGTTCGACCTTCCGCCGACGGGCGCTGGCTCGCCGTGTGCGACGACGTCGTGCTTTCGCTGGCTTTCGACCCACCGGGGCAAGTCTCGATAAGCCTTGGCGCGGACCGCAAGGACGGCGGCTGGGTCTCGCCTGAGTTTGGCCGCCGCGTGCCGGCCCCGCGCCTGTCCTGGCGAGCGGATCACGCGCCAGCAGGCGTCACCACGACGATACGCTGGGCGCCGGAGACGTTGGGCTAGCCTGGATCGGTCCAGCTATTCGCGCGTCGCGGAGCGACGGCAACGCCGCAACCGACACCGCACCATTACTTAGCCGGGCGGGCTAAGAGCGAACAGCCTGCAAAGCTGCGAACAGATCTAGATAGAGGCCAGCCACGTGACTTGCTTCGAAATGCGACGCCGCGCGCTGCAACTGTTCGTCGGGCACGGGGGCCGCCAAGGCGCGCTCCATTGCCTCCGCGAGCGCCTCTGGATCATTCTTCGGGACGATGAAGCCCGCCGCTCCTTGCTCGAGGATGTCGTGGATACCCGTCGAGTTGTCGGTTGATATGACCTGAGCCCCACAGGCGAGCGCCTCGATCGCGACTGTCGGCAGCCCCTCCCAAATCGAGGAAAGAACCAGCGCATCGGCGGCCTTCAGCGCCGCAAAGGGGTTGGTCGTAAACCCCGGCAGGGCCACGTCGCGTTCCAGCCCGAGCTCCCGAACCTGCCTCTCGAGGTCCGGCCTAAGCGAGCCTTCCCCGAAGATGATCAAACGGGCCTCCACGCGGGCTCTCAGCTTCGCGAACGCTTGGATCAGGAGCGCGAAATCCTTCTGCGCCTCCAGTCGCCCTAGGCCGATGAAGACCGGAGCCGCCTTGTTCCGCAGCCACGGCGACTGGGGCGCCTCCGCCATCTGGGCGTACACATGGGGCGCAAGAACGGGGTTGGGCATGACGGTCAGCCGGGCTCGGCGCGGCGCGATGAAGCGGGCGACCGAATCCTGGACGTTGTGCGAAACGGACACGATCGCGTCCGCGAGGGGGTAGACGACCCGGGCGAGGAAAAAATACGCGCGGAGGGACAGGCTCCTACGGTGCGTCAGCGTGAATTCCATTTCTCCATGCTCAACGCCCACGACGATCCTGCGCTTCAGCCCAGGCGACAGCCGGTGGGCCAGGATCGAGACGACGTTTCGGGTGGTCTGGTGGGCTAGAACGACATGCGGTTGAATGTCGCATATCAGCCTACGCAGATAGAGGACGAACCCCAGAGCAGAGGTCGCAGGCGAAGTGTAAAGCCGCACAGCTGGAGACAGTAGGGCCCGGTGAGGCCCCTCGGGTCGGTTCGCAACGATGCTGACCTCAGCGCCGCGGGCCTGCAGCGCATTGGCCAGAAGCACGGCCACCCTTTCGGCGCCTCCTCCGAAGAAATCCCAGATCACGACGAGGACACGGGTGGGGGGCGAACTGGGGTTCGTTGCTGTCATTGAGCCAGGATACACGCTCAAGATCGTCGGGGCGCGGCCTCTTTCCTGGCTACGCCGAGGTGATCGGGGCGAGCAAAGCGCGAGCGAGTTCTAGACCCCTGCCCATTTCGTCCTACACACCTGTGGAATCAGCGGACACATCCTACCGTCGCCGGTTCGACGCCGCTCAGCCACGCCGCCGCGCCCGCATCCGGTGGTGACGACGGGAAAATTGTCAAAGAGCGCGTTCAATTTGCGCGCGTCGCCCAGGGACGGCCCTGGGACCGCATCCCCCTGGAGTCCGCGAGGCCATTGCTCGGCCTCCAGGCGCTCGCCGCAGGGCTAGGCGCGGGATTCGTCCCTCTCTGCGGCGCCACGCATCCAGCGGCGGCCGCGGAATCTGTCGTGAATAGGGCGAAACCTTGCCGACAATCGCCGATTTTCGGCGCAATGCAGCCCCATACGCATGGTGTACCCGGCCTTAAGCATAATGCGCGTCAAGCTTTATGTGCGGCAATAGACCACCTCACCTTCGTGGTTATTATGTGTAAACTCTACTTAATTGCCGACGCACGTCGCGTTAACTTCCAGGTAAGCCGGACTTGCTAGTTTTTGCGAATGAAGCGGCGGATTTGAAAAGGCCCGACGTGCAATAAGGGCCGGCCGCATCAAAGCCTCGCCTTTTAACCGGCGCTCCAGCGCCTCTCATCGACCTAGCAGGCCAGCATGAGCACTCTTGATCCGTCTCAGTGGACCGCGACGACCTCGCAAACCGCCAACTCCGTCTTGGTGGGCGGGTTGCCGTACATGGTCCAAAATGCGCAGCGTGCTTATAGCTTCACCTCGCCGAGTGCGGGCACCCTGCGATTTGAAGTGCAGTCGGGCGACGTGTGGGCGTTGGATCCGGCCTCGCGGGAGCGGTCGGAAATCGCCGGCGTGACGCAGTACGGTTTCGACACTCAGATCAACATTTCCTACGGCTTCAAGATCGAGCCCGGCGCGGCCAACACCGGGTGGCTGGTCGTGGGGCAGCTGCACCAGACGGAAAACACCGCCGCAGCACCGCCGGTCGAGATCACCATGATCGGCGAACGCATGGCTGTGGTCGTCAACACGGACGGCCCGGGCGGAACGGTGCTGTCGAGCACGATCTGGGAGGACACCCAGAACATCGTGCGCGGACAAAACTACAATATGCAGATCCAGGCGACGGTCGACGCCCACGGCATGGGTCACTTGGACGTTATTCGCGACGGAGTGACCCTTATCGACTATACTGGGTCGATCGGATACGCCGCGACCAGCGGAGTATATTGGAAAGAGGGGGTATACAGGGGCGCGTCTTCCACTGACATCGCGGTGGATTACAGCAACCTAAGCGTCACCACCTCCGCCGCCTCTCTGCACGCGGCCACTTTCGTGCCGACCGTCAGCTTCACCCAATCATTGGACTACGACACCGGGGTCGTCGGAGACAACCTGACTAAGGTCGGTTGGGTGACGCTCGCCGGTCACGCCACCCCCGGCTCCGTGTTGACGTTGAGCGACGGGGCAAAGGTCCTGATGACCACCGCCGTCAACGGGCTGGGCAACTGGAATTATCACGCGGATCTCGGCGCGGGCGCGCACTCCCTCTCGGCCACGGTCGTTTATGCCGGCGTGAGTTCAGCGCCCGCGACGGGCGCCAGCTTCGTCGTCGACAATACGGCGCCCAACTTGCCGGTGATCACTGGCATCAGCCCCGATACAGGCGCGTCCAGCACCGACGGCGTCACCAAGGCCAACGCCTTGATCATCAACGGCTCGGCGGAGGCGAACTCGCAGGTGCTCGTCTATATAGACGGCAAGGCCCGCGCCTGGGTGACCGCCGACTCGACCGGCAAATGGACCCTGGACAACCGCAGCCAGATTTTGGCGGACGGCAACCACACGATCACCGCTACGGCCACCGACGCCGCAGACAACATCAGCGCCATGTCGAGCGCCTTCACGGTGAGCGTGCAAACCGCCGCGCTGCCCGCGCCCACCGTCAACAGCTATGCTGCAACCTCCTCCACCATGACCCTAGGCGGCTCGGGCGTAGCCACCATCGCGCTTAGCGAACACGGCGTCATCGAGGCGGCGACCTCCGCAAACAGCGGTGTCTGGACGACAAGCCTAGCGGATTCCAACAGCGCGACTCACGCGGTCACGGTGACCGAGTCGGATCTCGCCGGTCGCTCCGCCGTGACCCACGTTGTGACAGGAACGGCCGGCGCGGACACCCTGACTGCGATCAGCGCAGGGGATCAGTTGATCGGCAATGGCGGCGGCGACACCTATGTGCTGAGCACCTCTACCGCGAATGGAACGACCATCTGGAGTTTCACCTCTGGCCAGGACAAGCTTCAACTTAACGGCTTCAGCCCAGCTCTGACCAAGGTAGCCCAAGTCGACGCCACCCATTATTCGATCACTGACGGCTCTCACTCCGCCACGGTGCAGTTCCTGCAGACCACGCCCATTACTAGCGGCGATCTCTTCTTCTATACAAATGGAAGGTACTATCTTGGGGCGTCGGCCCTTCCGACACCTTACGTCAGCTCTTACGGCCAGTCGAACGGCTCCATGACGATAGCCGGCTTCGCGGCCACGGACGTGAACATCGTGGAGAACGGCCTGACGATCGCCACGGCGGCCCGGAACACGACTACCAGCGCCTGGAGCGCGACGTTTGGGTCGGACGCATCCAAGGCGCACAGCTATGAGGTGCTCGCCAACTCTCCGAAGGGTCAGTCTGAGCCGATGCACCTGCTCACCGGCACGTCCGGCGCCGACACCCTGACCGGCGTGGAGGCGGGCGACATTCTGGTGGGCAAGGGCGGCGGCGACACCTACGTCCTCAATTCTGTGACCGCGAACAACGCACAGATCGTAGGCTTTGTATCCGGGCGGGAACATCTGGTGTTTGAGGGCTTCGACCATTCCGCCGGCGTCACCCAGATCGACACCACCCACTGGAAGGTGGCAGACGGCACTCACTCGGAGATCTTCACGATCAACTCGGGGACAGTGCTCCAGTCGGGCGACTACAGCTTCGACCAATCTATCGCGGCGTTCGGTTTCACCAGCGTCAACGAATCCGGCACGACCCTCACCTTGTCCGGGAACACCACGGCGAGCTCCATCTCGGTGAGCGAAGGAGGCCAGGTTCTGGCCACGGTCGCCTCCTCCGGCGGCTCCGCTAACGTTTCGCTCACCTCCAGCGCCGCCGTCGCTCACACCTATACAGTCGCCGCTGGCAATGCCTTTTCCGAACATGTGGTCGTCGGGACCGCGGGCGCGGACGTCCTGAAGGCCCAGAGCGCAGGCGACTACCTGCTCGGCAACGGGGGCGGAGACACCTTCGTGCTTGGGGTCTCCAACGCCAATAACACCCATATCGCGGCCTTCACCTCAGGCTCGGACCACCTCGAATTCGTCGGCTTCAACCAATGGCAGTCGTCTGTAACTCAGGTCGATAGCAATCACTGGCGCGTCGCCGATGCGGTGCATTCTGCTGTCTTTGAGATAGACAACGGCCCCCACCTCACCTCGGCCGACTACTACTTCGGCTGAGGCGCCGGGTTTGCCTGTCGAAGCGCGCGCGGGCCAGGCCTCGGCCTGGCCCGCGCGGTACGCTTTGCGAGAAGGCGGACTAGTCCGGCCGGAAGCGGGGCGGGTTGGAACGAGATGGGAGTTGATCGGCGACCGAGCGCTATGGTTGAGAGATCGCTCTTGACCTTGCAAGCATCCGTTTCACCGTAAGGAAGACGCGGGGGCTGCACTTCTTGTCGGGTTCGTGATGGTCACACGTCGCCAGCTCGTAGCCGGCTTACCTCTGGTGCTGAGCTCGACGCTCGCGGCAGCCTGTGCGCCGACCCGCCCCACGAGGGAAGCCCCGGCGCCTAGGCTGCGCCGCGGCGTCAACATCCACCATATGTTGAACTGGCCCCAGCATCCCGCCGACGCCCCTACAAAATACGTATGGCCACCGTTCCAGGCGTCCGACTATCAATTGTCCCCCGAGACTCTGCGCTCCGTCACGTCGGCAGGCTTCACCTTTGTCCGCCTCACGGTAGATCCGGCCATTTTTCTCGCCGAGACGCCAGACCGCCGCCAAACGCTGATCCATATCGTCATGTCCCGGGTGGACCGGCTGTTGGACTCAGGCCTGGAAGTGCTACTTGATCTACATCCGACCGAAGAGAATCCATTGTTCCCGCCCGGGGCGCTGACGGCGCGTCACGCCCTTCAGGACACGGGCTATCCGCAGCTCGTCGTGGAAATGGCTACGGCGCTCTCCGCCAGACCCCCTTCCAAGGTCGCCTTGGAATTGATGAACGAACCCGAGGGACGCGATCCAGACGCATATGCCCGCTGGAGGGCTGAGCAACAGGCGCTCTACGCCCTCGCACGGCGGGCGGCTCCCGTATTGGCGATCGTCGTCACCGGCGCCCTTGGGGCGCCTGAAGAGCTCGTTCATCTCGACGCAGCGCCCTACCTCGGCGGGAACGTCATCTACACATTCCACTACTACTCGCCCTTACTCTTCACCCACCAAGGCATGGTGGGGGTTCGCCCCGAGCAGTACGTACAGGGCTTGGTTTGGCCCCCCGACCGGCGACAGGCGGAAGCCGTCCGAACTGCCTGCCTCAGTCGGATCGCCGCGTCACCCGGACTCCGCGAATCAGATCGGGTGGCGGAGTCGGCCGAGGCCGTCCGAAGTTTGACCGCTTATTTCAACGAGAGAGACCCCGAGGGTGCGGTGCGCCGCGATTTTGCGAAGGTCGCCGCCTGGGCGAAGCGGCAGGGTGTGCCGCCGGAACGCGTTCTGTTGGGCGAGTTCGGCGCGTTTCGCCGGACAGGAGAAACCCTGTCCGATCGCGCCAGCCGCTTGCGGTGGCTGGCCACCGTGCGCGAAGCGGCGGAGGCGTCCGGATTTGGCTGGGCGCTGTGGGCGCTCAAGGATGATGGCTCCCCGGCCGGCAGCATCGGGCTCGTCCCTCCGGGCGGCGATCAGGGTCTCGACCCGGGCATGCTGCGGTCGTTAGGGCTGCGCGCGACGGCATAGGCCAAGGGCGCCACCGCACCCGATTACACGCTTACCTCAAGGCGAGGCGCCGCTAATCCGCATCTGCGGCAGCCCTTTACGCAGGCGCCCCGCGGCCGCACTCATGCTCGACTGCGCCTGCAGAAGAGGTAGGGCCGTCCAGAGACCGACCACCCCGTCTTCAAGCACGTGAAATGGGGCTGGCTCTCCATAGGCTCTGAGACAGGCGCCGATCGCCACGCTGATGTAGATGATAAACGCCTCGCGGAGCGGTCCCTCCGACCGCAGCATGGTCCGATAGGCCTGAAAAAGCACATAACCGAGAGTACACGCGAAGATCAGGAAGCCAATCGCGCCGGTTTCGAGCAATATCTCCAGATAGCCAGAGTGTGTATGTGAGGCGGATGCAAACAACCTCTCGCCACCGACAGCCCCGAATACAGCCGTGTCGGTTGCGTAGCCATGGCCAATTAGGGGCTTTTGGCGGATGATGGTCCAAGCCAACGCCCAAATCTGCGTTCGGCCAGTCAAGGTCGGATCTCGTCCGAGCAACTCGGCTATGCTGCCGACCGAGATTGCGAGGCCCTGCGAAAGCAAGCCCGCGATCAAAACCGTCGGAATCAGGAACACCGGCTTCGAGGTCGGCTTGAAGCTTAGCATCGTCATGGTCAACAGGCAGACTGCGGCGCTCGAGAGACCGCTCGCGGATCGGGCCATAACGAGACAGAGCACCGTACTTAGCCGGCCTATCCAGAAGAAGACCTGCATCTGCCTGGTCTCGCTCCGGACGCTGCGCAGCTGGACGGGAAGGAACACGGCGGCCAAACCACCCAACACGTTCTTATGGATGAACAGCCCACGCCACCGCCCGGCGTGGACCGGCTCGAAAGCGTCCGAAGCATGATGGACCCCAATGTGAGGTGGCAGCACCGCAACTATGACACTGCAGATCATCACGCCGGCGCTCAGAATTTGGCTGGTCCTGACGAAAGCCGGCGCTCCGCGCCAATATACCAGGGTGCTGATGAGCATGACCGCGAGGGGAACGTCGATCGCTTGGTGCCAAGTGTCTTTCGGCGACGCCGACCATAGGATCGAACTCAACACGTACAGGCAGTACGGCCACAGCGGCAGGGTGAGGGCGATCGGGCGAGCCCCGGTGCGCGACAATAGGATCAGGAGCGGAATGAGCGCCGCCATGATGTGCCGCCCCATACCCCAGACGACGTCTACCAGGGGGTTCTGATAGCCTGTGACGTCCGGGTTGGAGATCAGTGCGGGACCGATCGGCAGGAACAGCACATAAATCAGCAGCAACGCCGGCGCGCCGAGACGCTCAAGATCGAGAGCGAGGCGAACAGGGGCGGGCCGCATGGGCGCCTGGAACCCAGGCCCGGCGGTTGGTTCTACGGACATCATACCTCCGCCGTTCCAGGGTATCCGATGCAGTCAGCTACAGCCTGCAAGAACGAACCAGGACTATATCGTAGCCGGAACCCGTCGGGAATTGCATAGCGCTCCGCGGAGTCCGCCCGTGAGGGATTTCGGAAGCTTTGGGCTCTAGCTTGCAAATGGCGGCTCTGACCGTGTCTACTTACCGCAAACCCCCGGCCGCCCTATCCTGATGGACGCCTCAGAAACAGTATATCGCTCCGGGGTTTGCATGCCGCGGCCCGCGAACGAGAAGGTCCACGTCGTCATCGCCACTCCGCTCGGCCAGGAAGGCAAGGGCGGGGTCGACCGGATCATGGACGTCGTGCGCTCCTATGATCAAGCTCAGCCGGACCCGGACGTGTCGCTCCGGTTCGTGACCACCCGAGGGCCAGGAAGCATACTCCTATCGCCCTTCTACCTCTTCGCCGCCCTGCTCCGGTTCGGCTGGCTGCGGCTGAGGCGCCGGGCCGACGTGCTGCATGTAAACCTGGGGCAGGGCGGAAGCGCGCTGCGAAAGCTGGTTCTGTGCGGGTGGGCCCGGCTTATGGGCGCGCCCTACGTGCTTCATCTCCATGGATCGGAGTTCCACCACTTCTGGGATTCCGCGCACCCGGTCACATCCGCCCGCCTGCGCGATCTCTTCGAAGCCGCAGCGAGCGTCGTCGTGCTCGGCGAGCCCTGGCGCCGCTACGTTTCCGGCAAGGCTCCCCGCGCTCGGATCGAGGTCGTACCCAACGCCACCTACGCCCCGAAGGGGGCCGGCGGTCAGCCCTCACGGCCGGGGGCCCCTGTGCACATTCTTTTTCTAGGGGAAATGGGTCCACGAAAAGGGGTTCCCGAGCTGATCGACGCGTTACAGGCCCTCGATACGCGGCAGCCCTGGCGCGCCACGCTCGCGGGCAACGGCGCCGTCGCCCAGACCAGGTCGGAAATCGAGCGCCTGAATTTGGCGCACAAGGTGCGAGTGACCGGATGGGCCGGGCCAGCCGAGGTCGAAGCCCTGCTCACGGACGCCGACGTGCTCGTCCTTCCCTCGCATCACGAGAACCTCCCGATGTCGGTGATCGAGGCGATGGCCTACGGCCTCGCTGTGGTCACCACCCCGGTCGGGGCGGTCGAAGACGTTATCGAGCCCGAAGTCACCGGACTTCTATGTCCTCCTGGCGACGCTGCCCGGCTCGCAGAGGCGATTCGCCGGGTCGTGGAGGATGCGAGCTTGCGGGCAAAGCTCGGCCAGGCCGCGAAGACGTTCCACAGGGCCCGACTGGATGTGGAGCCCTACGTCGCCAAGCTGCGGGCGATCTGGGTGGATGCGGCGCGGCGACGGCGGGTCCTTTGCACGACCCGGACCACATAGAGGCTCCTCATGAAGAACCGGGCTTCAGGTGGAGGTGGGGTTGGCGCCGTGGTGCGGCGCGCGCTCAGGGATCGATCGAGGGCGCCCGACCGCGGCTCCGGTTTCTTCCGGTCGCATTGACCGCGCCATAGCGCAGAAGCTCGACCACCGCCCGCTTCGCGATGCGGCGCTCGGCCGCCCGGCCGAAGCGCGGCGCCAGAGCGGCCACCTCCCCCGCAACCCTCAGAGCGGTGCGCCAAGCTGTGTCGCCGCTCGACCGGTACAGCAACCGCCGAAGCAGTTCGTAATCGAAATAAAGTTGCAGCAGCTCCGGCCGGGGTAGCGCCGGGCAGAGTCGAAAGGCCTGCTCGAACAGGATCGCGGGCGAGGCGATAGTCTCCAGTTCGGCGATAGACGCCGCATCGACCCCCTGCCGGCGGAGAAAGGCGGTGATTTCCGCCTTCACGCATGACAAGCGTTGCTGCTCGACCTTGACGGCCGAAACGCTGCCGCTATGCACCCGATAGTAGAGGAGATGCTCCGGCATCTCGCAGACCACGCCCCTCTCGCTCAGCCGGAACCAAAGGTCGTAGTCTTCCGCCGCATGATACGCCTCGCTGTACCCGCCGGCGTCGAGGGCGGCCTGAGTCCGCATGGTGACGCTCGGATGGCAGAGCGAGATTCCCCCGGTCGGGAAACCGTTGACGACAGGGTCCTGCCAGCGCCCGCCCCGCGTCCGGCGCACCTCCTGGCCGGCCGCATCTATGATGACGGTCCGTGAGCCGACGGCCACGCATTCCGGATGGGCGTCCATAAAGGCGACCTGACGCTCCAGCCGCTGCGGGAGGCATATGTCGTCCGCATCGAAGCGCACGCAGAGCGGTCCGCGAGCCAGCTTCAGTCCCAGGTTGAGCGTGTCCACCAAGCCGGTGTTCGCCTTACGCACCACCCGGAATCGAGCATCCCGCTCGGCCGCCGCGTCCATGATCGCGGGACTGCCGTCCGTGCTGCCGTCGTCGATGACGATGGCTTCAAAATCCTCGAAGGTCTGGGCGGAGATCGACGCAAGCGCCGCCTCGAGGTAGTGCTCGCCGTTGAAGACCGGCACCACCCAGCTCGCCCGGGGGGCAGTCAAGACGCCCTCCGATCCGGGTCGCTCCAGTGGGCCTCGGGTATGCTCGCGTAAGCGGATGTGAGCGTCTGCGCCACTCGCTCCCAAGAGAGCTCAGGCTGTCTCGCCACCGCGCCTTCTGTAAGAGCGCAGCGCAGCGCCGGATCCTGGCAGACCCGGTCGAGGGCGTCGGCAAGGGCCGCGGCGTCTCCGGGGGGAACCAGCAGCCCGTTGACGCCATCCTGAACCACGTCGACGAGGCCTCCGGTCGCCGAAGCGATGATAGGACGCCCGTTGGCGATCGCCGCCGCGGCCACGCCGCTCTGAGTGGCGTCGAGGTACGGCAGAACGACAACCGACGCCCTCTGCATCTCTTCGGTGGTCTCGGCGATCGTAATATAGCGGTCGAGCAGGATCACGTCCGACCGGCCCTCCATCCGAGCGGCGAGTCGTCGACGTTCGGGGCCGCGGCCAGCCAGGACCAGGCGGTAGTCGCGGCCACGGGCCTTCAGAAGGTCCATCGCGTCCATCAGGATCTCGAGGCCCTTGTAGATCTCCATCCGGCCGAAGAAGAGGATCCGGCCCGGCTCAGGGTTGCGCAGCTCGCCCGGCGAGGGGCAATGGATCAGGCCGTGGTAGGTCGCCACGATCGGGCGGCTGTCGTCCAGTTTCTGCAGCTCTCGCCTGCAATATTCGCCGTGCACATGGAAAAGACTCGCCGAGTCCCGGATCTCCGCCCGCTCCCGGTCCCGCACCTGGCCAAAGTCGGCGTCGGTTCCCGAGTGCGGATGGGGGTCGTGGACCGTCACCACGATCGGCGCGCGTCGGCGCATCACTCGGGAGACCATGAGGGTCATCCAGTCGGCCTGTTCCTGAATATGGACCAGGGTGGGCCGAAAAAGCAGCGCGGCGAGCAGCACCACGCCGGTCCAGAACCACCGGTAGGGGCGCTTTCGGACGGTGAACCGGATGACCCGCATCCCGGCGGTGGCCGACTTGAACCAGGACTCCTCGCATTGGGTGCCACAATTGTCGCCGTTCACGACGTACAAGACGTCCGCGTCGCGCCCGAGCGCCTGCACCATGCGGGTCGAATACTCCGCAAACCATGGCGCGTAGAAGAACAGCCGGTTGCGCCGACGCATCAGGCCGCCCCGATGCCGAGCAGCGACCGTACCTTGGCCCTTCCCTCCCCGGTGAGCAGGAACTGATAGGCGGCTCCGGCGAAGGCCGCCGCATAGACCACGCACCCGAGGATGAGCGTGGGTAGGGTCCGAGGGAGCAGGGCGTCCATCGCGAGCCGGGCAGCGTAGGCGAGCCCCGCGGCGATGATCGGGGGGGCGAAATCCCAAAGCCTTCCGGGGATGAAGCCAAGGGTTCGCCCGACCCAGAGGAACCGCAGCACGTTCACGATCGTGAACGCCACGCAGACGGAAAGGGCCGCGCCCACGTCCCAATACCGCGGCACAAGCAGATAACAGGCCAGCCAGAGGACGATCGCGCCGACGATCAGAAACACCAGCTCCGCCCGATGTTTGCCGGTCATGCTCAGCGAATAGCCCATCGGTCCGAGGGTCGCGCTGATCAGGTAGCCGAGCGGCATCAGGAAGGCGATCGCCGGCTGGAAGACGAAGCTCTTGCCGAACAGCAGGTCCAGGTGATCGCCGAAGCCGGCGACGCCGCCGAACAGGAAGCCCGCCATCACCGAGGCGAATTGGATGTAGTCGTTGAGCGCCCTGCGCAGCGCGGCCATGTCGCCCGCGTGGAAATGCTGCGAGATCTTCGGCCCCAGAGTCTGGCTGGACGCCATCGGCCACACCGAGACAAGCTGCGCCAGGGTGCTCAACGCGGCGTAGGCCCCGACCACCCGGGCAGGCGCATAGGCGCCCAGGACGAGTATGTCCACGAAGCGCATCATCCCGTAGACGAACAGGCTGACCGCCATCCAGATCGAGTCCGACAGGATCACCGTCACCATCCGCCGCTCCTCGGCGCTTTGCTCCACCGAAGCGACGGCCCCCGGTTCGGCGCCGTCCGCCTTGCGCCACTTCGCGAAGTGGGCGCCGACGCAGATAGCGCTCACGGCCACCTGGAAGGTGCCGATGGTGATCACCGCCTCTGGCGTTGGCGACACGAAGAAGGCCAAGCCGATCAGGGCGAGCCGGACCAGCGGCTGCACGTAGAGCGTCAGAAGCGCAAAGCTCGCCGGTCGACCGCGGCTCCGGTAGTAGGCGCCCAGCACCGCGAGATCCGAGGCGATCGGCAGAGCGATCATGGTGATCAGCAGCATCACGTCGAAATTCGGGTAGTGGTACACGCGTCCCATCAGGATGCGGCCCACGCCCAGTCCCGTGATCAACGCCAGGGCGAGGTTCACCGAGAGCACGATGATCCGCAGCCTGCGCACGATGCGGTTCGTGCTGGCCAAGTCGCGGTCGCCCCTGCCGACGTACTTGAGCAGAGCGAGGTCGAGGCCCAGCGGGGCCAATATCTGCAGGGGCGAATAGATGTTGCGGACGATGTTGATCAGCCCGTAGCCGGCCGCCCCGACCATTCGCCCGACCATGATGCCGGTGACGAGCGACAACGCCTGCTGCACCAGCTGGCCGCCGGCCACGACCGTGACGTCGGTCGTGAAGATCCGCCTCCCTATGCGGTATGGGAGAGAGAGCAACGTCAAGAACTCAACTGCCCCAAAAGGGCCTCCCAGCATCCAGGACAAAGTCGCGCGTCCGACAAGGCTTGGCGGCGATCCTGGCGAGATCGGCGGAGCCCATGCGGGACGCTGGCGCGAGGCGAGCAAGCCAACCGCTTCTCCTGCGGCAGGCTAATGAATGGCCGATAATCCTTAATTTCCGATGCAGTCCTACTGTCCAGGCACCCGCCGCCGCAGCCCGCGGATTTCGGTTTCCGTAAAGCTTCGTCGGGCGCTCCTGCACGCAGGGCCGCCCGACCGGAGGTCCCGCCCTTACCAGAGATATTGTGCGACGCAACGCGATTATCCGGCCAGGTCGCCACGCCCGGTGGAGCGCTTGAGCGGCGTCGACCAGCCGGGGCCGGTTTTGAGGCGCCGCCGGGGCCAGAATGATACAGAACCTTCAAGCGCCCCGAGTACCCTGTGGCTCGCGCATTCCCCAGCCGGCTGGGCAAGAAGCCCGCTGAAGGCTCCCACGCGCCCGGAATGGCACGATTTCAGGAGGAAAGGCCGCGGGGCCGAGCAAATTGCCCCAGGGTGAACAGGCACGGGCTTTGCAGTTGGGCCAGGAACTGGCGCGCGCGCAGGGCGCCGCTCGTGGGATCTGCGAGATGCCGAGAGAAAAGGCGGACACGGGAAAACTGCACAAAGCTCGTGAGCCTTTCGCGAGCGCAGCCGGAGCGCACGCCAAACCCACGTTGCATTGCAGCATGTCTAGGGTTAAAGATATTAAGGTAAAAGGGGGCTGGGATGCGTCTCATTCCAGCGTACGCACCATGTACGACGAAGCGATGCTGGCCGCCGACCTGGCCGCCTCCCCCGCCGCCGCCGCGCCGGGCTCGCCGGTCCACAGCAAGGCGAAGCGAGCCTTGGACCTCCTGGTCGCCGGCGGCCTGCTGTTGGCCCTGCTGCCGGTGCTGCTGATGGTTGCTGCGCTGATCCGCCTGGACTCGCCCGGGCCGGTCCTGTTCCGGCAACGGCGCGGCGGCGCCTTCGGGCAGGCCTTCGTTGTCTACAAGTTCCGCACTATGCGGGTGCTCGAGGACGGCGAAACGGTTCGGCAGGCGACGCGCGACGACGACCGCATCACCCGGGTCGGGACTGTGCTGCGCCGAATGAGCATCGACGAACTGCCCCAGCTGATCAACGTCCTGCGGGGGGAGATGTCCCTCGTCGGTCCTCGACCGCACGCCCTCGCCCACGACCGGGAGTTCCAGTCCGTTCTGCCCGACTATGGACGCCGCTTCGCGGTCAAGCCGGGGGTCACCGGGTTGGCGCAGGTGCGTGGGTTTCGGGGTGAGACGAGGGAAATCTCTCAGATCCGCAAGCGGCTCGACGCGGATTTGGAGTATATCGCGACCTGGAGCCTCTGGACGGACATCCGGGTGCTGCTGGCCACCCTGAAGGTGCCGCTCGACCGGCGAGCCTACTGAGAACGACAGGCGATTCGGAGGCCGGCGCCTTCGACTGACGCTTCAGCGGCTTATAAGCAGCGACACACCCTTGATTATGCCCCACCACAGCAGGCCCGAACTGCCGATCCACAGCGGCGCGCTGACGTAGAGGGGCCAACGTTGCGGAGGCTCGGCCCCGGCGAGGTCCCGCTCGATCAAGGCGGCGAGATCGGAGACGGGAGAGCCGGCGGGGGGATCTTCCGCCCGGGCGGCCCGGGGACCGCTCTCCGGCGGGCCGCTCTGGACCGCGGGCCTGGCGACAGGACTGGTTACGGTTACGGACGCCCTCGCAGCGGACATGGCCACCTCCACGGCCCAAGCATGGCCGTAGCCCCTTAAGTCCGGGTATCCGAAGGTGCTTAGCCGCCGCTTAACCGTTCCGGCGGCGGGAGCCGGCGTCTCCGTACGGAGACGCCGCCGCACGCCGAGGCCGAACCGTCGCTCGTTACTCCGCGGCGGTGCGAGCGTCGTCCGCCTCGCCGTGGACCGGCGCTGGGGCGCGTTCGAGGCGGTCGACCAGGGCCTCGTGCTGGGCCCAGAGGGCGGCGGGCAGGCGGTCGCCGAACTTGGCGTAGGCCTCCGGGATCAGCGAGGCCTCCTCCTTCCACACCGAGCGGTCCACCGACAGCAGCAGGAACAGCTGGTGGTCGCTCAGGTTCAGCCCGGAGACGTCCAGGCTCTCCTTGGTCGGCAGCCGCCCGATCGGGGTCTCCTGGGCCTCGGCCTCGCCCTCGATCCGCTCCACGATCCACTTCAGGACCCGGCTGTTCTCGCCGTAGCCCGGCCACAGGAACTTGCCGTGCATGTCCTTGCGGAACCAGTTCACGAAGTAGATCCGCGGCAGCTTGGCCCCCGCCCGCTGGCCGATCTTCAGCCAGTGGCTGAAATAGTCGCCCATGTTGTAGCCGCAGAACGGCAGCATGGCGAAGGGGTCGCGCCGAAGCTCGCCCACCTTGTTCTCCGCCGCCGCCGTGCCCTCCGAGGCCACGTTCGAGGCCATGAACACCCCGTGCTCCCAGTCGAACGCCTCGGTCACCAGCGGCACCGCCGTGGCCCGCCGGCCGCCGAACAGGATCGCCGAGATCGGCACGCCTTGCGGGTCCTCCCACTCCGGCGC
>FTIU01607030.1_pt1 | contig 17620 bp, 20 predicted proteins | sample 1658461 | NCBI WGS metagenome assembly FTIU01 (sample SAMEA3914827, study PRJEB12502) | metagenome | biome: forest; material: soil | place: Canada | collected 2011-07-03 | depth 0.3 m | reverse complement strand
AGCGCCAACAGCCACGCTGATGGCGCTATGCCAATGGCGTGACTGGATTTACTGCAGGTCAGGAGCTTCAGGAGCCTACCCAGCGAGATATTTATTTCGCTTTCCCCTGGCTGGCGACGGCGTTCATTGCCGCTGCAATCGCTGCCTGGTCGCCGAGATAATAGCTCTTGATCGGCTTCAGGTCGGCATCCAGTTCGTAGACCAGCGGCTGGCCGTTGGGGATGTTGAGGCCGACGATATCCTGGTCGCTGATGCCGTCCAGCATTTTGATCAGGGCGCGCAAGCTATTGCCGTGGGCCGAGATAATGATGCGCTTGCCGCCACGGATGGCCGGGGCGATTTCATCATTCCAAAATGGCAACACACGCGCTACCGTATCTTTCAGGCATTCGGTCAGCGGGATTTCTTCGTGCTTCAAGCCGGCATATCGCGGATCGTTATAGGAAGTGCGCGGATCGTCTGCATCCAGCGGCATTGGCGGCGTGTCGTAGCTGCGGCGCCACACCATGACCTGTTCGTCGCCGTATTTGGCAGCCGTTTCCGCCTTGTTCAAGCCTTGCAGTGCGCCATAGTGACGTTCGTTGAGACGCCAGTGGTGCCGGACCGGCAGCCACATCAGGTCCATTTCGTCGAGCGTGCCCCACAGGGTGCGGATTGCGCGCTTCAATACGGAAGTGTAAGCCAGGTCGAAAGTGAAGCCGGCTTGTTGCAGGAGCTGGCCAGCCTGGCGGGCTTCGGCCACGCCTTTTTCGGTCAGGTCGACATCGACCCAGCCGGTGAAGCGGTTAGCCAGGTTCCAGGTGGATTCGCCGTGGCGCATTAGTACGATTTTGTACATGGTAAAGTTTGCAATTTGCTAAGAGTGGGAAATCTGTTGCCTGCCATTGGAATTCAGTTGAAGGCTCCCCATTTACGCAACTGTAAAGCAAGTGCGGGGTGCAAAGGTTGTAAAGGTTTTTGCAAGGGGGCTGATACGAATTGAATGGCGCGTCAGCTTCTATTTTATAATGGCGGGATTAACTAATACCATTGGATCACTGTGAAATTCTTGATTGATAACATTTTTCTGTTTGCAGTAGCAATTTTGTCAGGTGGCGCGCTGTTGCTGCCTTTGTTGCAAAAACGCGGTAACCGGGTCTCGACCTTGCAGGCTACCCAGCTGATCAACCAAGGTAAAACGCTGGTGCTGGATGTCCGTGACAGCGTTGCTTTCGCCGCCGCTCACCTGATCGATGCCAAAAATATTCCCTTGAAAGACTTGCCGCAACGCATGGCTGAACTGGACAAGTTTAAAGCAAAGAACGTGTTGGTAGTGTGCCAGACCGGCAATCAGTCGGCCAAAGCCGTTGCGCAACTGGCGCAGGCGGGCTTCACCCAGGCCTATAACCTAGAGGGCGGTATCGCAGCCTGGCAGACCCAGGGTTTGCCTACCGTCAAGTAATGCAGCAGGGATCCATCGCAGGATCCGGCCAGTAGAAGGAAAGTACAAGGAACAATCATGACTGCCCAAGTAGTAATGTATAGCACCGCAGTGTGCCCGTATTGCATTCGCGCCGAGCAATTGCTGAAGGCAAAAGGCGTGGAAAATATCGAAAAAATCCGGATTGATCTCGATCCGGCACAGCGCGACACGATGATGCAAAAGACCGGACGCCGTACGGTGCCGCAAATTTATATCGGCGAAACCCATGTCGGCGGCTTTGACGACTTGCATGCGCTCGATCGTGATGGCAAGCTTGAGCCCCTGTTGCAAAGTGCCTGATTTTCGGCCGCCGGATTTCAGCAACTAATTCTCGGCAACGGATTTTCGTCAATTTGCCGGCGATTCAGGTATTGTTGCAGACTGTCCTAGCGACTTTAAGAACCGGCCAGATGGCAGTGTTTGTTATTTGGCTAATTTAAATTAACTGAAAGAGTGTCATGGCTGAAGAGAATCAACAAGTTGAACAACCACAACCGGTGTTCCAGATTCAACGCGTTTACCTGAAAGATTTGTCGCTTGAACAACCGAATTCGCCGGCCATTTTCCTCGAGCAAGATGCTCCGCAAATCGAAGTAGCGGTAGATGTCGGCGCTGAAGCGCTGGCCGAAGGCATTTTCGAGTCGACCGTTACGGTTACCGTCACCGCCAAGGTGAAAGACAAGGTAGCGTTCCTGGTTGAAGGCAAGCAAGCCGGTATTTTCGAGTTGCGCAACATCCCGACCGAACAACTGGATCCATTGCTCGGCATCGGCTGCCCGAACATCGTTTATCCTTATCTGCGCGCCAATCTGGCAGACGCTATCACCCGTGCTGGTTTCCCGCCGATTCACCTGGCCGAAATCAACTTTGAAGTGTTCTACCAACAACGTCTGCAAGCACTGGCCGAGCAAGCGCAAAAGGGCAGTGGCGACAGCATCGCGGTTGACGGTACTACAGCGATTAATTAATTTCGCACAGCAAGCAGGGTGGGTCGACGGTGTTTTGCCTTGCCTGGCGTCAAATAAATGGCGGCGGGCATGAGCGGTGCTGTCCACCCTGGACGTTTTACCGCAACTGGAGAGCAATAGATGAATTTTGCACGCGTAGCGGGTTCTACCGCTTTGTTGCTGGCAAGCTTGCTCGGTGTCGCCGGTTCTGCCCATGCACTTGACTTCAAGTCGGTCGGTGCGGCGCCGGTGGTGCTATACGATGCGCCATCTGAAAAAGGCCGGCGGGTAGCAGTTGCCCCGCGTGGCATGCCGGTCGAAGTAGTGTTGACTTACGGCGAATGGACCAAGGTGCGTGACGCCAGCGGCGATTTGTCGTGGTTGCAGTCCAAAGGGCTGGTCGCCAAGCGTAATCTGCAAGTCAGTGTCGCCAACGCCAAGATCCGGGCCAATCCGGACGATGCAGCAGCTGTCGCATTTACTGCCGACAAGGGTGTGTTGCTGGAATTGGTTGATCCGGTGGCATCCGGCTGGGCCAAGGTACGTCATCGCGATGGCCAGACCGGCTATGTGAAGGCGACTGAAGTATGGGGCGACTAGGTTTTGCGCCTCGCCGATTTTTGTTTTACTCGTTTTCCACACGTTTGATAGCCGCCCGTGCCTCCTGAATCCACCCCCCTATCCATGCATTCACCCATGAGTATTACCGTACTCGGCGCCGGCGCCTGGGGTACCGCGCTGGCGATTGCATTGGCCCAGCGCCACAATGTGCTGTTATGGGGACGTAATCCGGACACCATGGCTGCGGCGGCCGCGCAGCGCGAGAATACCGCGTATCTGCCCGGTTTTGCCTTGCCGGACACGCTGACTGTCAGTGCCGATTTTGCGCAGGCAATCGCGCATGTGACTACCGATGCCAAGGCGAGCCAGAGCGAAGCATTGCTGATCGTCGCTTCGTCAGTTGCGGGTTTGCGCGAACTGGCGCAACAGCTGCAGGCTTTTCCGATCCCGAATATCGTCTGGCTGTGCAAGGGCTTTGAAGAAAACACCCGTTTGCTGCCGCATCAGATTGTGCGTCAGGTGCTGGGTGATACGATTCCGGCTGCCGCGCTTTCCGGCCCGTCTTTTGCACAGGAAGTCGCGCGCGGCTTGCCTTGCGCCTTGTCGGTGGCGAGTGTCCATGCGGGATTGTGCGAGCAGGTGGTCGCCGCGGTTCACGGCGGCAATATCAGAGTTTATTCCACTGACGACCTGGTCGGCGTAGAAGTCGGCGGTGCGGTCAAGAATATCCTGGCGATTGCCACCGGCGTCGCCGACGGCCTTGGCCTTGGCTTGAATGCGCGGGCAGCCTTGATTACCCGCGGCCTGGCAGAAATTACACGGCTTGGCGTCGCTCTCGGCGGCCGCAGCGAAACCTTCATGGGTTTGTCCGGCGTTGGCGATTTGATCCTGACCTGTACCGGCGATCTGTCGCGCAATCGCAGGGTAGGGCTAGGGCTGGCGCAAGGCAAACCGCTGGCGTCGATCGTGACCGAACTCGGCCATGTCGCCGAAGGTGTGCGTTGTGCCGCTGCGGTGCGTGCTTTGGCGCAGGAGTGCGGGGTCGACATGCCGATTACTAACGCCGTGGCCGGGGTCTTGTTCGACGGCGATTCGCTGCGGACGGTGATGGAACTGCTGTTATCGCGCAATCCGCGTGAAGAAGCGGCCTGAATCATCCGCTAGGCCACAGCTGTTTATCTGTTGTTTACCAACTGTTCTACTAGCTGCTTTACTACCTGCTTTACGAATTAAGCGCGACGATGCAACGTCGTTGCGCGTGTTTGAAGTAGTATCATTTCTTTGTGTCAAACCAGTGACAAAACCTGGATAGATACGCCAAACAAAATTATGTGTGACTTTGTGTATTTCTCATGCTTGTAAGCGAGGAATGCGGCATATAATCGCCTTTTCCAAACATGCTCATGGTTTTTTTGATAAGGAAAGAAATGCATAGCACTATGTTCCCTGCTGTTCGACGCCGCTCTACGCTTGCCGTGCAACGCGGATTCACGCTGATTGAAATCATGGTGGTGGTGGTGATCATGGGGATTCTGGCCGCTTTGGTAGTGCCCAAGCTGATGGGGCGTACCGACGACGCACGGATTCAAGCGGCGCGCCAGGACATCGGCACGTTGATGCAATCGCTCAAGCTCTACAAGCTGGACAACCAGCGTTACCCGACCACCGAACAAGGTTTGCAGGCGCTGGTCACCAAACCGACCAGCGGACCGGCCGCCAATGGCTGGAAAAGCGGTGGTTATATCGACAAACTGCCTAAAGATCCTTGGGGCAATCCATATCAATACCTGTCGCCTGGCATCAAGGGTGAAGTGGACGTGTTCTCGTACGGCGCGGATGGTCAGCCGGGCGGTGAAGGCAACGATGCCGACATCGGCTCGTGGGATCTGTAATGTCCGCAGTGGCGCATCGCAATTTGCATTTGCGCCAGTTCACAGCCGCTAACGTTACGCGCAATGGTTTTACCCTGCTGGAGTTGCTGGTAGTGATCGTCATTGCCGGTATCACCCTGGGTGCTGTCTCGCTCAACGCTTTCCATAGTGATCGGCAGGTAATACAGAACGATGCGCAACGGATCGCCTTGCTGCTGCAATTGACGCGTGAGGAAGCCATCTTGCGCAATCGTCCTACTGCTTTCGAGGCCGACGCCAATAGCTACCGTTTCCTGGTGCGTGAAGAAAACGGCTGGCAGCCTTTGGCACAGGACGACATGCTGCGGCAACGTGATTTCAACCGGTCGCCAATGCAGCTTTCCATGAATCCGGCACCGACCGAGACGGCAGCACCGAATACGCTGCGCATTACATTTGGCCGCGAGCCGGTCGACAAACCATTTTCGCTTACCTTGGCCAACGGCGACAACAGCGTCGTCATTCGCGCCGACGGCGTCGGTCATTTCTCGGTCGAATAAATGCCTATCCTGCGTGTGCTTCCTCGTCGCCATAGTGCAAGTGCAGGTTTCACCTTGCTGGAAGTGCTGGTGGCGCTAGTCATTGTCGGCACCGCACTGGGCGCCAGCTTGCGGGCGGTGGGTAGCCTGACCCAAAACAGCAGTGGCTTGCGCGCCGCCATGATGGCGACCTGGTCGGCGGAAAACCGGTTGACGCAAATCCGTCTCGGACATGAATGGCCCGGGATCGGCAATCGTTCCTTCGATTGCCCGCAAGGCGACTTGCCATTGCATTGCGAAGAGCATGTATCCGGTACGCCTAACCCTTACTTTCGGCGGGTTGAGGTATCGGTATTCGATAACGCCAATTCGGAGCGACGCATAGTCAACCTGTCGCAGGTGGTGCCGAATGCGCGTTAGCAGCATGTTGAAAAAAGGCGCGTCCGGTTTCACCTTGGTCGAAATGATTATTGCCATCACCATCCTGGCGATGGTGGCGATACTTGGTTGGCGCGGGCTTGACGGTATTGTACGGTCGCGCGTCGCGTTGACTAATGAAATGGAACAGACGCGCGGCATGCAATTGACGTTTGCGCAACTGCAAAGCGATTGCGCGCAAATCGCGCCCGTCAGCCTGATGACGGCCCGTCCGACCCTGCTGGCTACACCGGGTCGTTTGTTGATGGTGCGGCTGGTGTTTGCGGAGCAGCAGCCGACGCGTGTCCAGATAGTCGATTACCGTTTGCGCAACGGCCAGCTAAGGCGGCAAGAGTCGGCGCCGACGCGCGACTTGAATGTGCTCGATACCATGTGGCAGAGCGCCCTCGAAGATACCGCCGATGGCAGCGCGAATAGCCAGTCGGTGCTGTTGCAATCTGATATCGCCAGCATGCAGATGCAGTTGTGGGGCAGCGATGGCCAGGGCTGGCGGCCCGCAGCCGCTGCCAATACCGGCAACCAGGACACCGGCAGTGTCAACACCAACGCCAACCATTGGACCGGTTTGCAAGTCGCCTTGCAACTGCTCGGCCACGATAACACCATGGCCAAGACTTTCCTGCTGGGGGCGTCATGAGCAAGCCGTTGCAGAGGCGATGCGCGCAACGCGGAGTCGCGGTGGTGACGGCTTTGTTGCTGACGACATTGGCGATAACCATCGTCGCCAGTTTGTTTTGGCAACAGCAAGTGCAGGTGCGCTCGATTGAGAACCAGCGCCTGCAATTGCAGAGAGACTGGATCATGCGCGGCGCGCTGGATTGGGCCAGCATGATTTTGCGCGCCAGCGCCAGGCAGTTCAACTATGACCACCTGGGCCAACCGTGGGCCACTCCCTTGGCTGACACGCGCCTGGATCAATATGCCCAGGACGGCCAATCTGCCGACGCCGCCGGTGACGCCATTCTTTCCGGCAGCATTATCGATGCCCAGTCGCGCTATAACCTGAATAACCTGAGTCTCAATGGCCTCCCGGTTCCGGATGAGGTGGCAAACTTCAAACGCCTGCTAGGTTATTTGCACCTGCCAACCGGCCTGGCTACAGCTACCGCAAAAGCCATCGCCGACAGCCAACCCGTCACGGCACCTGCCGGACAGCAGACTGCCGCCAAATCGGGCAGCGGTACGTTGCCTATGCTGCAGGTAAACGATCTGCTGTCGGTACCTGGCTTCACACCGGATGTCGTGCGTAAATTGCAAGATTATGTTGCGATCCTGCCTTTGGCAGGCGCTGCTACCCCGATCAACGCGAATACCGCGCCAGCGGAAGTATTGGCCGCCTATTTCGACAACTTATCGTTATCCGAGGCCAATACGGTAGTAGCGATGCGACGCACGGCGCCATTTCGCGATACCGACAATGTGCAGGCCCTGATGGGAAGCCGGTTAGGGAAGACGTTTTCGCCAACGGCAAAAATAGGACCTGCCAGCAATTTTTTTTTGGTGTACGGCAAGATTCGCATGGGGCGCGCTGCACTTAATACCGTATCCTTGATACAGCGCCCCACCAACAACCGTGTCAGCAGCGAAATCGTGTGGATTAGAGAACAATAAATGGAAGACGCGTTTTGAGTACCTTATTTATCCGCTTACCCGCCAGGGCCACGCTCGACAACGCGGGCGCGGTCGCCATGCCCGATTGCCGCTTCGCGCTGGTAGGCGATAGCGGCCGCATTGAACGCCAGGGAGTTGAGCAGCTATCCGGTTTGGCCGAAACCGTCCCCACTGCATCGCGTGTGGTGTTGATACTGGCCGCAGCCGACGTCAACCTGCTGCAATTACAGGTCCCGCCGCTATCCGACGCCAAACTGAAAATGGCGTTGCCGAATCTGGTGGAAGAACAACTGCTAGTCGATCCCTTCGAATGCGTGATCGTCGTCGGCCGCAAGCGCAGTGGTGCTGCAGAGGCTGCAAATAAGCTGCGCCTGATCGCCGTGGTGCAAAGAGACTGGCTGGAGTTGTTGGTCAAAACCCTGCTGGCTCTGGGTGCCCGCAATCTGCAGGCGTGGCCGGCCCAGCTGTGCCTGCCCTTACGTGAACCGGATATGGCAGTCGCCGCCATTACCGATCACGGCGGTGATATCGATGTCGCATTGCGCATCTCCGCGGAGCAGGGCATAGGCTGGTCTTTATCGCCTGCTTCGGGACAGTCGGTAGCGCAGGAAGTGCTGGACGGCATCGCGGCCATCTTGCCGCAACAGTCACTCACCTTGTACGTGCCGCAATCCAGCCTGGCGCTATATCAGGACCTCGAACAAGGGCAAGGAAAAACTACGGTGCTGGCCGACGACTGGTCGCACTGGATTGCGGGCGCAGAGGAACTGCCCCGTACTGGTATGGATTTGATGAGCGGCCTGACGGCAAGCGCGGCCGGTACCGAGTTCAGCTGGCGCCGCTGGCGCTGGCCGCTGGGGTTGGCGGCAGCTTTGTTATTGGTGAATATCGTTAGCCTGAATTACGACTGGTTGCGCATGCGGCACGAAGCCGCCAGCCTGCGTGCCGGCATGATGCAGAGTTATCGTGCAGCCTTCCCGAAAGAAACCGTGATCGTCGATCCGATCGCGCAGGCCAAACAAAAGATCGCTGCCGCACAACGTGACGGCGGCCAGCTCGCGGCGGATGATTTCCTGGCGCTGTCCGCTGTCTTCGGCGCCGCCTGGGCCGGATCGCCGCAGAGTGCGGACAGTACGGCGATCAGCAGCCTCGAATATCGCGACCACCATTTGTTGGTGCGTTTGAAAAACGCCGCCGATGCCGACGCGGCGGAAGCGCAAATCAAGAGCGTGCTGGAGAGCAGCCAATTAACGCTGAGCAAGCCGGCTACCGGCGTGTGGCAAATCGGAGGTCGTAAGTAATGCAAGTAACGTCGACAAGTAATCCGATACAGCAAACCTGGCAAAAAATCAGTACGCCGCTCGCCCTCTATTGGGCGCAGAGGAATCAGCGCGAACAACGCTTGCTGGCTGCCGCCGGGGCATTGGTTCTGATCGCCTTGATTTATCTGCTCTTGCTGGATCCGGCACTGAGCGGGCGCGCCCGCTTGCAAAAAGACTTGCCGGCGCTACGCCAGCAAGCCGCCGAATTGCAAGCCCTGACCGCCAAGGCAATCTCGTTGTCTGGCCAGCAGGCAGAGCGGCCAGCGTCGCCACTCGCCAAAGAGGCGGTTGAGACGGCATTGAAAAGCAAGGGATTGAATCCGCAAAGCGTAGTGCTCAGTGGCGACATGGCGAAAGTCCAGTTATCGGCGGTGGCGTTTGCCGGCTTGCTGGACTGGCTCGACGAAGCGCAAAAAACCGCACATTGGCAAGTAGTCGACGCTAATGTCACTGCACCGGGCGGAACCAATGCGCAACCGGGTATTGTCAATGCCACGGTCACTTTGTGGCAGCAAAAGCATGAGTAATGGCCACGCCAACGACCTCGCCAATGGCTGCGCGAAGCAATTGCAACTGCGGGAAATTTGATGCGCGGTTTGAGCCGGGTATTGATGTGGGCGGCGGCCGCGCTCTTGAGTGTGCTGATCACGATATCGGCTTTTCTGCCGGCTGCGTGGTTGGCGCCGCTGGTGGAAAGCCGCACCGGCGGCAGGCTCACGCTGGGTGATGCGCAAGGCTCGTTGTGGCGAGGTTCGGCCTTTGTCGGGGCCGCGCCAAGCGGTAAAGATGCGGTGACGGCGTTATTGCCGGGGCGCTTTGCCTGGCGCTTGTCGCCATTGGTTTTACTGGGGCGGGTCGAGGTGACATTGGAGAATGCGGAAGTGCTGTCGAGCGCAGTCAGCATTCGCGGTAGCTGGAGTACCTGGGTCATCAGTCCGTCCAGCCTGGCTTTGCCGGCTGAGCGTTTGGCGGCACTGGGTGCGCCTTTGAATACCTTGCAGCCGGCGGGGCGGATGAAGCTGGGCTGGCAGCAATTGACGCTGGCGCGCAATGGCACCGGCGGCGTCGATTTAAACGGTGTCATGACACTCGACATGCTGGCGATGGCGTCGCGCTTATCGCCGGTCAAGCCGCTAGGCAGTTATCGCATGCGGTTTGACTGGCAGGGCCGCCAGGCGAGCCTGACGCTGGCGACGCTGGAAGGGGCGATGCTGCTGAACGGTAGCGGCAAATTGCAAGACGGTCACTTACAGTTTTCGGGTACCGCGGAAGCGGCGGCAGGACAAGAGGAAAAGTTGGCGACTTTACTGAGTTTACTCGGACAACGGCGTCAGGTGAATGGTAGAAATGTTATCGGACTAGAGTTCAAATCATGAAAGATAAAATGTATTTCGCACTACTTTCAAGCACAAGCAACTGGCGCAGCGCTGCGGCCATCGCCCTGCTGACCTGCGCTACCGCGGTCCAAGCGCAGTCGATGCAGCCGGTGCAACCGACACCCGGAAGCGGTAACAATACCGCTGGCGGCGTGAACGGCCAGGCCGTGATGAATTTCGTCGGCGCCGATATCGAATCCGTGATCAAGGCCGTAGGCCAGTACACCAATACCACTTTCATCGTCGATCCCCGCGTCAAGGGTAGCATCAACCTGGTATCGGAAAAGCCGTTGAGTAAATCTCAGGCTTTCGATTTGCTGGCTTCGACGCTGCGGCTGCAAGGTTACGCAGTGGTGCGTGGCGACGGTTTTGTCAAAGTAGTGCCGGAAGCGGACGCTAAATTGCAAGTGGCGCCGACCCGGCCTGCCAGCGTCAGGGGCGATCAGATTGCAACCCAGATCTTTTCGCTGAACTATGAATCGGCGACCAATATCCTGCCAGTGCTGCGGCCGCTGATTTCGCCGAACAATACCATCAATGCCAACCCGGGCAACAACACACTGGTGGTAACCGATTACGCAGAAAACCTGCAGCGCCTGGGGAAAATGATAGCCGCCCTCGATGTACCGGCGATCAATGATCTCGATGTGATTCCGGTGCGCTATGCGGTAGCCAGCGATATCGCCGTGATGGCCAGCAAATTGCTGGATTCCGGTTCTGCCGCACCTGGCGCCGGCGACAGTGCGCGCACCATGATCATGGCCGACTCCAGGACCAATTCGGTGATCGTCCGGGCGCCGTCCGTGGGCCGTGCAAACCTGGCCAAGTCACTGATCGCCAAGCTCGACCAGCCGACCGCCAACGCCGGCAACGTGCATGTGGTTTATCTGAAAAATGCCGATGCGGGCAAGCTTGCTAAAACCTTGCGCGCGATTGTTTCGCAGGATGCTTCGGCCTCGACCAGCAGCCAATCCAGCAAGAATTCCAGTGGCGGGTCCGGTAGCATGCTGCAAGGTTCGGGCACTGGCGGGGCACTGAGTTCGAACAATTCGACGTCGCCTTCGTCGCCATCGCTATCGTCGTCTTCCGATGCGTCATCGCAATCGTCCGGCGGCAGCGGTAGCGGCGCCGCCGGCTTTATCCAGGCAGACGACTCCACCAATACCTTGATCATTACCGCCAGCGAACCGGTTTATCGCAACATCCGCGGCGTTATCGACCAGCTCGATACCCGTCGCGCCCAGGTGTATGTGGAGGCCTTGATCGTCGAAGTCACGGATAGTGCGGCCAGTGAGATCGGGGTGCAGTGGCTGGCGTTGAGCGGAGATAAAAACAGCAATTACCGGGTCGGTGGCGGTACCGGATTTACGGGCACCAACACCGGGATCGTTGGTAACAATCTGTTCAACACGGCAATCGGCCAGGCTGTCAATACCGGTACCAGCGCTACGGTACCGACGGTCGGTAGTGGTTTGCAGCTCGGCATATTCCGTCAGATTGCCGGCAAAATCGGTTTGGGCGCTTTAGCCAGCGCCTTGAATTCCACTACCGGCAGCAATGTACTGTCGATGCCGAATCTGCTGACACTGGACAATGAAGAGGCCAAGATCATCGTTGGTCAAAACGTACCATTTGTCACTGGTTCGACCCTGACCACCGGCGCCGGCACCAGCAGCCCGTTCACCACCATCGATCGCAAGGACGTTGGTACCGCATTGAAGATCAAGCCGCATATTTCAGAAGGCGGCACGGTGCGTCTTGAAATTTCGCAAGAGGTGTCGGCGGTGATTGCCAACACCGCCAATGCTGCCAACGGACCGACCACCACCAAACGCTCCCTGGATACCAATGTCTTGATTGACGACGGCGAGATCATCGCCTTGGGTGGCTTGATCGGCGATAACAACCAGAACGGCGTGCAAAAAGTACCGCTGTTGGGCGATTTGCCATTTATCGGCAATTTCTTTAAATATCAGTCTGGCTCCCGCGAGAAAACCAATTTGATGATATTTTTGCGCCCGGTTATTGTGCGCGACAAAGAGACCAGCAATCTGCTAGCCGTAGATCGCTATGACTACATGCGCAAGCAACAGATTAAAGTGCAGCCTGGCAGCAGCGTTCTGACAAATTTCGGCTCATCGGTGACATCCAAGCTTGAAGATGGCGGCCCGTTCATCGATCTGCGCAAGCAGCAGGACGGGACAGATGGCGCAGGCACACAGCATCAGCCAGCGTCTGAGCAATCCCAGTTGCCAATGCCGAAACCGGTGACAGCACCGGCGCCAGGCTTTGTGAATGACAGAGCGCCATGAACGACCCCAGAATGACCGACACGCGTCTGCTGCCATACGCCTTTGCCCGCGATTTTTCGTTGCTGGCACAGCGTACCGAGGATGCGAATGGCGCTGACAATGCGGTGGAATTGTGGATCTCAGAAGCCACCCAGCCTAGCGCCATTGCCGAAGTCAGCCGCCGCTTTGGCCGTGTCAAATTCCGCAAACTGTCGCGCGACGAACTGGAAGAGGCGATTGCCAAAGCCTATGCCGGCGCTGGCGGCGACGCCGCGCAAGTGGTGGATGAATTTGAATCCGATCTCGACCTCGCCAAGCTGATGCAAGACATGCCGGCGATCGAGGATTTGCTGGAGTCGTCCGATGATGCGCCGGTGATCCGCATGATCAATGTATTGCTGACCCAGGCTTTGCGCGAGGGCGCCTCAGACATCCATATCGAACCGTTCGAGCAGATTTCAGTGGTGCGCTTCCGCATCGACGGCAGTTTGCGCGATGTAGTGCGGCCCAAGAAAGCTGTCCATGCCTCGCTGATTTCCCGTATCAAGATCATGGCACAACTGGATATCGCCGAAAAACGCCTGCCGCAAGATGGCCGCATCACTTTGCGCGTCGGCGGCAAGCCGGTCGATGTGCGGGTCTCGACCTTGCCAACCGGTCATGGCGAACGCGCGGTGCTGCGCCTGCTGGACAAGGAAGCCGGCCGGCTCGATCTGCAGCATCTCGGCATGAGCCCGACAGTCTTGCCGCAGTTCGACCGCCTGATTGCGCAGCCGCATGGCATCGTGCTGGTCACCGGCCCGACCGGTTCCGGCAAGACCACCACGTTGTACGCCGCGCTCTCGCGCTTGAATACCAGCAGCACCAATATCCTGACGGTGGAAGATCCGATCGAGTACGAACTCGCCGGCGTTGGCCAGACCCAGGTCAATGCGCGTATCGACATGACATTTGCCAAAGCCTTGCGGGCGATCTTGCGGCAAGATCCGGATGTCATCATGATCGGCGAAATCCGCGATCTGGAAACTGCCCAGATTGCAGTGCAGGCGTCGCTCACCGGCCATCTGGTGCTGGCGACCTTGCATACCAACGATTCTGCCGCCGCGGTGACCCGTCTGCTGGACATGGGCATCGAGCCATTTCTGTTGTCGTCGTCCCTGCTGGGCGTGGTGGCGCAGCGACTGGTCCGGAAACTGTGCACCCATTGCCGGCGTCACGATGGCCAGCTGTGGCATGCGGTCGGTTGCGAGCAATGCGGCCATACCGGTTATCACGGCCGGGTCGGCGTCTATGAGTTGTTGCTGACGACCGATGAAATTACCGCGCAGATCCACAACCGGGCGTCGGAAGCGGAGATTCAGCAAGTGGCACAGCGCAACGGCATGCAGACCATGCGCCAGGATGGCGAGCGCTGGCTGGCCGAGGGCATTACTACCCAGGCCGAGTTGTTACGCGTCACCAAAGAGTAACTGAATGAAGAGTCACTGAAGAATAAGCGAAGAGTAGAGGAGCAGCGTGCCAGCATTTCGTTACGAAGCGGTAGATACCGCCGGCAGCACCACCAAGGGTGTGGTGAATGCGGATAGCGCCAAGATGGCGCGTGCCGACCTGCGCGCCCAAGGTTTGCTGCCGCTGACGGTAGAAGCGATTGCGCAGCAGGTGGATGCTGCCGGCAACTTGAAACGGCGCGGCTTTGGCGAACATCTGTCGACGGTAGAAATCGCCTTGTTTACGCGCCAGCTAGCCAGCTTGCTGGAAGCCAGCCTGCCGCTGGAGCAAGCGTTGACGGCGCTGCTGGAGCAATCCGAGCGTAGTTACCAGCGCGACCTGATCGCATCGATCCGATCCGATGTGATGGGCGGCGCTTCGCTATCCAGCGCACTGGCCGGGCATCCGCGCGATTTTGCTGAAATTTATCGGGCGCTGGTTGCGTCGGGCGAGCAGATCGGCCAGTTGTCGCGCGTGTTGTCCCGACTGGCCGATTACATCGAACGGCGCAACTCGCTGGTACAGAAGGTGAAGCTGGCGTTCACTTATCCGGCGATCGTGACTGTGGTGGCGTTTGTGATTGTGATTTTTCTGCTGACCTACGTGGTGCCGCAGATCGTTTCCGTGTTCGCCAACACCAAGCAGAAATTGCCGATGCTGACGGTAATGATGCTGGCCACTTCCGATTTTGTCCGCAACTATGGCTGGATCGTCCTGATCGCAGTGGTCGCACTGTTCTACGCATGGCGCACGGCGCTCAAAAATCCCGCCACCAAGATGCGCTGGCATACCTGGCTGCTGAGTGCGCCGCTGTATGGCAAATTCGAACGCAGCTTGAATACCGCGCGCTTCGCCAGCACGCTGGCGATTACCACCGGCTCTGGCGTACCGATTTTGAAAGCGCTGCAAACCAGCCGCGATACCTTGTCCAACGTCGCCATGCGGCAGCAGGTCGATACTGCCGCCACCAGCGTGCGCGAGGGTGTCGGTCTGGCGCGCGCACTGGCGGCCCACAAGCATTTTCCACCGATGCTGATTCACATGATACGGGCTGGTGAAGTGACCGGTGAATTGCCCGCCATGCTGGAGCGCGCGGCCAGTGCCCAGGAGCAGGATCTGGAACGGCGTGCGATGACCATTGCGGGCTTGCTGGAACCGGCCTTGATTCTGGCGATGGGGGTGGTGGTGTTGTTGATTGTGCTGGCAGTGCTGATGCCTATTATTGAAATCAACCAGTTGGTGCGCTAGGACAAAGTCAGGGAAAAACGTGAATCTACCATTAACAAAAAAACTGGGGCGGCAAAGCAAGCGCCTGCCGCAATTTCTCAGCCTGCTGCTGTTCATGCTGCTGTGCGCCTGCACGGCATACTGGGTGATGCAGCTGATCAAACCGCCACTGCGCGCGGTGACAGCGCCGCCGCAAGCAGAGCAGGCGCAGGTCGACGTCTCACTGGCGGCAGGTTTGTTCGGCGGCCGCGGCACGGTTACCGTTGCCAGCAATTACCAGCTGTTGGGTGTGGTGGCTGCTAAAAAGGATGAAGACAGTGTGGCGATTCTGAGCGCCGACGGCAAGCCGGCGCAGGCGGTGCGACAAGGTAAGGAATTATTGCCGGGCACCAGCATCAAGGAAGTGCATGCCACTTATGTCTTGTTGTCTGAGGGGGGAGTGTTGAAGCGCGTGATGCTGCCGGAAGATGTGCGTTCCAAGTCGGGAATGGTCAGTCCCGCGCCGATACCGGCGTCGGGCCGGGCACCGGCCGCCGCTCCTAATCAAGATCTACCACCGGAACAGCCGGCGGTGCCGGTGCAGGACAAGTAAGGCGGGCACATGTGCCCGTGCGTGAAGTCAAATTTCCCCATGCCGATTATCTCGGCAGTACCTGAGGGAAAACTTATCCATCTAATTCAACTTAGCTGGCTCAGTTCGAAGCAAATTTTCTGGCCACTCCACTTCTTAAAAGCAGGTCAAAGGAACATCCGCAAGAACTTGGGTCACCTCAGAGAACGCGTTCAATTCAATGAGGCAAAGGCTTATATCAACCTCTTTCAACATGCTTACCCTGTGCTGTTCATATAAAACAGAGATATGACTCACGCTTCATAGTTGAATTCGTGCATCTGTTAATCGTCATTCTTTGATTTCGGGAACGGGGAGTTACATGCTTTTCTGAAATCAAGAAAATCCCTATTTAAAAAAAAAGATCTAGATCGCATACTGAGCTCGATTCAGTCGCTTTTCTAGGGAGACAGTGTGCATCACATATCACTCGTATGGTTCATAGCATGTGCAATGTTGACGTGCTCCCACGTCATCGCTCAATCATGTAGCCTCGAACTCAAATTCACTTCACAAGCAGATAACAGTGTTGTGCCTAAAAATGAGGTCTTGCGTACAAACGTTGTCAACGGCACTGCCTCCAGTAGCCCGGGTATCCGGGAGGGCTGGATACAGGTCGGTATGATTTACGATGACGAAACTGGTGTCTCGTGGGAATTTTCCGATGAAATGGAATATTTCCATTTTGCTGTGCCTGAAACATTGCGTGAGGGGCGCAACAAGTATGAGCTTCTAGGTTGACTCTATCCTCAATGGCCACTTCCGCAGTGCGAAGCATCAGACATCATGCGCTTGTTCTATATAAAGCCTAATGATCAATGTTATGCGATGGTAGAAGAGCTCGATAAAATCCCAAAGCCGCCAAATGACCCAACCAATGGTTTCGTCACTAATCAACGTTGTATTGCTAAATACTCTTGCGGCAACCGTCCACAAATGCAGAACACAACCTGGTTGACGAGGGTCGTACCGGCGTTCGTACAGCCGTTTCTGGACAAGTCTGGGAAATGGAATGACGTGATGCAGGCCTGTGCTTCCCAGTGGACATTTCTTCCAAACTATGTGAGAGCGAAAAAGTGCGAAGCCAAGATGGCTGAATACCACATCGAGCAAGATTTACAAAAATCGCTCAATGAAAATGGATGTGGTACTGATGCGGACTGGGGTGAGGTGGGTACGTATATTGATGAATGTGTTGCTGAACAAAATGGTTCCATTCCCGCGTTTTTTGCAAAGAGTATCGTTGCCGCTACGCGAAAAGAAGTACGGGGTCTATGTCAGGTAAGTCATTCCAACAGCTGAATATCGATTTCGTTGATGAGGGGGATGGGGATGAAAGCAGCCAGCTATTTTTGTACAGTATTGTTATTGTTACCAGTCCCGATATGGGCAGAAACAAGCGCGAAGTATCCCGGAACAGAACCCAATGTAGAGTTGCGTGTCAGCGTTGAAAATCGACCTGTTCTAGGGGAGCGCGATATGGAAAACATGGAAAGAGAGGGGGTGGTTACAACGGAGGAACAGGCCAGAGCGATCTATGAAGCTAATATTGTTCCTATCGCTATGGGGCGGAGCCTACAAATGAAGATCGAAATGATCGAGGCGGGCGGCACGATCACCGATGTTACCCATAGCCCGACTACTTTTTATGAAATACTCGGCGAGCGGGGGGACCTGACAACGAATGCATCAGGTCTAATTACGGCTGCTTTCAGAAGAGAAAAGACTCTGCTAACAGGCAAGGTGTTTATCATTTACGGTACACCCGAAAAATCTGGGTATAACAAGATATTCTTCAATATTGAACCACCAGAAAAGTAGCTGTTGGTCATTGCCGCCGGGGATGAACCCAGCGGCAGTCCTGTCGCTTACAGCACGTAGCGCGACAGGTCTTCGTT
>FTIU01000004.1_pt2 | contig 17950 bp, 14 predicted proteins | sample 1658461 | NCBI WGS metagenome assembly FTIU01 (sample SAMEA3914827, study PRJEB12502) | metagenome | biome: forest; material: soil | place: Canada | collected 2011-07-03 | depth 0.3 m | reverse complement strand
CCGGCGCCACCACCGGCGCCGCCGTGAAGTTGAACGGGATGCCGAGGATGTCCGCATACTCGACGTTGAACAGGCCGTCCTTGTTCAGATCGTAAGACTGGCGCCGCAGGCCGCGCCCGACCACCTGTTCGCAGAGAAGCTGTGTGCCGAAGGCGCGCACGCCCATGATGTGGGTGACGGTGTTGGCGTCCCAGCCCTCAGTCAGCATGGAAACCGAGACAACACAGCGGATTTGCTCGCCGAGCCTGCCCTTGCGGCCCACGGTGTTCATGGCCTCCCGCAGGATGTCGGTATCGGTCAGGGCGTCGCCGGCCTGTTGATCGCCGGTGCGGTCGATCAGCTCTCGTTTGAATTGGTCGATCTCCGAGCCCATCAGCTCGCGATAGCCGCCATCCAGCGCCTCGCCGCTCTCCAGCGCTTCGGAGTCCACAAGTAAGGTGTTGAATCGGGTCAGCCGGTTGCCGTGCTCATCGTAGTTGCGGAACAGCGGCAGATGGCCGGCATGGCGGAAGCGCGCCTCGCCATCGTCGTCCTCGCGCTCGAAACCCGAGATCCATTCATAGACGAGCTTGGAGGTGGCGGTGTTGTTGCACACTACGATGAAGACCGGCGGCGTCTCTAGCCCGGCCTGCTTCCAGACCTCGAAGGTCTTTTCGTAGTGGCTGTAGAGCGCGTAGAGCGCCGTTTGCAGCTCGGCCGGGAACGTCGCCGCCAGCGGATCGAGCTGGCCGGATTTGGACGCGCCCTTCTTCGGCATCCGCTTGCCGATGTGCTCCCAGAGGTCGCGGTAGATCGGCATTTCGCCGGTGACGGAGTTGTCCGCCACGGGGATGCGCGGAAGTTTGACGATCCCGCATTCGATGGCGTCCATCAGCGAGAAATCCGAGACCGTCCAGGGAAACAGCGTCCCCTCGCGATAGCCGGACCCGCGCAGGAAGAACGGCGTCGCCGACAGGTCGAAGACGGTGCGGACACCGACCTTGCGCTTCAGGGCTTCCAGCCCGGAAATCCACAGGCGAGCCGCGTCGCTGTTGCGCTTGGCTTCCTCACGATCCTCCGCCGCGATGGGCGTTTCAGCGTCGCCATGCGGACGCTCCCGATAGCAGTGGTGAGCCTCGTCGTTGATGACGACGACGTTCTTGAACGCCAGCAGCTCACCACAGGCGCGCTTGAGCATGGCGCCTTCGGTTTCCGTGGTCTGGATGGGCGCGTCGCGCCCTTGCAGGAAGGCCCGGCCGACCTTGGTCAGCTCCATGACCTCGCGCCGTTTGAAGGCGTGATAATTGGTCAGCACGATCTTCGCCTTGGCGATGTCGAGCAGCATGTCGGCGGGCACAAGCTCGCGCTTGGCGTAGTAGTTGTCGGGGTGGGACGGCAGCAGGATTTGCAGCCGGTCGCGGATGGTGATTCCGGGCGCGACAATCAGGAAGGCGCGGCTGAATTGGTTGCTGGCGGGCGAGCGCACCGCGTTCAGCGTTTGCCAGGCGATCAGCATCGCCATCACCGTCGTCTTGCCGGCGCCGGTGGCGAGCTTCAGCGCGATCCGCATCAGCTCCGGATTGGCCCCTTCGTTGGCCGCCTGGATGTGCTTCCAAAGATGCGAATGTTGCTTCTGCTTGGCCGCGACCTCGGTCAGCCAGATCGCCGTTTCGACGGCCTCGACCTGGCAGAAAAACGGCCTGACGGATTCGAACTCGTGATGCCGCCAGTATTGCAGCAGGCGTTGAGTGACGGGCGTCACCCCCCAATCGGCAGGGTTATTCAGACCGCGCCACGCGGTCACGTAGCTGCGAATTTCGTTGATGATGGCGAGGGTATAGGCCTGCCCCTCTTCGTCTTGCTCGGCGAAGAGATCGAGGTCGAGTTCGGCCTGTTTAGCCCGCTTGCCTTGCTTCTTTGAGGGCGGAACGGGCGAGATCAGTTCAGACTTCCGCCGTCCTTCGACTGGCGGTGTATTGAGAGGTTGGCCCTTGGCGTCCAGTCCGTGGTGACGGAGCGGCTGCCCATACGGCGAATTCAGAATGGGTTGTTCGAAAAACGACTGATTCATGCGGCCCCCGAGCCCAGATAAGCAGGTTGCTCGCGGGGATTGCAATCGGGTGACCGACCGAAGATCGACCCGCCCAAATCGCTGCGCGCCGCCGGCGCCATCGACCCGTCAGGTCAGATCAAATATCCCATGAACTTCCAGTCCGCATAAAGCGGTGCTGTTGTGCCAGAATCGGTCGTAGCCCGGTCAGGGTTGCGCCTCAAGAGCCGGCGATCATAAGGGTTCAAACCGCCCCGCGAACTCAGGGTCCGCGAAGTAGCGGACCTTCCTGGCGACGACCGGAGCCAATCCTTGGCGCAGCAGGATTTCCAGGCTGGAGTCGAGGCGCATGACCTCGTCCGCCGTCAGCAATTCTCGCTTGCTGAGATGGTCAGACGTGGACGTGCTTGTCGTGGTTTGCCGGAACAGGAACGGCCCCGGCGCCTGCGACACGCTGGAACCGGCTGTCTGATAGGCCATGGTCATCGAACCGATGGAGCGCGAGACCCAGCTCGCCGTATCCACGTCGCCGACGTTGAAGACCTGGATCAGGCCGGCATTCGACAAGAAGGTGCCGGCGCGCTCGCCATAGACGCTGGAAAGTTGGTGCAAGTCCTGGAGGATTGGCCACAGTTGCAGGCCATAGCCGGCCATCAAGCCGAAGGCCTGTTCCAGCGGCTCCAGCCTGCCCAAGGCGGCGAACTCGTCCAGAAGCAGCAACACCGGCTCTCTGAGACGCGCCGTGGATCGCGCCAATGCGCCGATGGCTTGGGCGACCAAGAGGCGCAGCCATCGCGCGTGGGTGCTCAGCCGGTCGGGTGGCAGCACCAGGAAGACCGTGCAGGTCCCGGCCTTGAGATCCTCGAACCGGAAATCGGAATGATCTAGGACCGCCGCCATCCGCCGGCTGTCGAGGAAATGGGTGTGGCGCTGAGCGGAGGACAAGACGCCTGCCGCCTCGCGCCCCGTCTTGCTGAGATGACGATTGGCGGCCCGCGCGACCAGGCCGCCCGCGCAGGTCGATTTTTGCATCATCGCCAGCATGGCCGCGAACGTCTCGGGCGCGGCGGTCAGCAGCTCGCGCACGGTGACGAGGTTTCGAGCCTGCGGATTCTCGTGGCAGACCACGTAGAGGATCACACCCGCGATCAGCGCCTTGGCTTCCTCGTTCCAGTGGGCTTCGCCAACCTGGCCGGGCGGATCGTAGACCAAGGCATCGGCCAGGAGCGCCGCGTCTTCCGCTAGCTCAGGGCTTGCCTCGTCCAACCCATCCAGCGGGTTGAACGCGGCGGACAGGACGCCCGAAACGCCGAAGGGGTCGAGCACATCGACCGGGCCAAGCCGCAGGCGCGCCTGGACGGCGACCCGGGCGTTCTCGCCTTTGGGGTCGATGCAGAGGATCGAGCGGTTGGCGGTCAGCAGATTGGGGATGATGGCGCCCACGCCCTTGCCCGAGCGCGTCGGCGCGATGGTGATCAGATGTTGCTCGCCGCTGTAGCGCAGCAGGCTTCCGCCTTTTCGGTTCTCCCGGCCGACGATCAGGCCCTCAGACCCGCCAAGTGAGGTGCGCACGTCCCGCTCGTTCGCCCAATGGGCGGATCCATGGACGCCCCAGGAATTGGCGGGTGCGGCGCGATTACGCCAGTTGCCGAAGCCGATCACGATGCCAAGCAGCCCGCCCGCGACAGCCCATCGATTCACGACGACGTCGCTCAGATGCTTGATCGCCGCGACCGGGATCAGAACCAGGTGCGCGACGAGATTGCCGAGCACATAGCCCGCGACCAGGTAGCCAATCAGCAAGATGGCGCGACGGATCATCCCCGCTCCGGATCAGCGTTCGGGCGCGCCGCGATGCGCGCGGCGCTCAAGAGTGAGCTGAGGCGGAGGCCGGCGCCTCGTCGGCCGCAGGAGCCGTGCCGGGGTGAGCATCGCCAAGCAGATCGGCGAACAGCGCGGCGTCGTCGTCGCGGCTGATAAAGCCCGGCAGTTCGCGTCGAAGCCAATCGCGCAACTGCTCCTTCGAAAAGCTGTCTTGGCCCTTTTCCAGCCGGTGCAGGAGAAAGGCGCCAAGCAACACCTTGCGGCGCGTGTCCTTGGCCCGTTCCTGCTTTCCGAGTTTGGTCTGGAGCGACTTTCGTTGGGCCTCCAGTTGGGCCAGCCGCTCGGCGATGGAACGCTTCACCATCGTGTCCTCCGATGTGGCGCCCCCCAGGGCTCACGATAGCTGCTGATAAAATATCTGCCAGACCATTTTCAGCAACTCGAAGATACGATGCACGTCAGAGCGCACGGCGTGAAGCGTAGCCGTTGCTGTGCCGTGCCGCTATAGGTCTTCTTGCGACGTGAGTAGGTGTATCTGAAGTGTCGTTCCGCGCTATATAGCCACGCTTGTTAACAGGCGAGCCACACCGAGCGTTCTGAGCGCAGCGAAGATTAGTGAAGGGCACTTACGAGTTGCTGCGCAACTCAGCGCTTGTTAGCGTCAGATCGACGGACCGATGGCCGTATCGGGGCCTACGCACCCTTGGCCCGCCAGGATGGATCCACAGCGGGGATCGTCATGGCGATTTATCATCTGGCCACCAAGCCGATCAGCCGTAGCGGCGGACGCAGCGCCGTGGCCGCCGCCGCCTACCGCGCCTCACAGAAGCTGACCAATGAGCGCGACGGCCTGACCCACGACTTCACCCACAGGCGAGGCGTGGAGCATACCGAGATCGTCGTGCCGGAAGGCGTGGAGGCGGAGTGGACGCAGGACCGCTCTCGCTTATGGAACGGCGCCGAGGCGGCCGAGAAGCGCAAGGACGCGCGCGTCGCCCGCGAGATCGAGGTTGCCCTGCCTCATGAGCTGAGCGCCGATCAACGCCTGGAGCTGACGCGGGAGTTCGCCCACGGATTGGCCGACCGCTACGGCGTGGCCGTGGATTTCGCCATCCATAGTCCACACGGCGACACCGACGTGCGCAACCACCACGCCCACATCATGATGACCACCCGCAAGGTGGATCGGGACGGCCTTGGCGAGAAGTCTGACCTGGAGTTGGAGAACAAGCGGCTCGCTGCGCTGGGCCTGCCGACCTCGCACGATCAGCTCCGCGATATCCGCATGGATTGGGAGGATCGCGCCAACCGGCATCTGGCGCTCGCCGGCCACGACATCCGCATCGACCATCGCTCGCATCGCGACTGCGGCCTGGAGATCGAGCCGACCCAGCACATGGGCGTTCACGCCACCCAGATGGACCGGCGTGGCAAGTCCGTGGTGCGCGCCCGCCAGGACGAGGACCAGGCCCGCCGAAACGCGGCGCTCATCCGCGAAAAGCCTGAACAGGCGCTGACCCTCGTCACCAATGAGAAGAGCGTGTTCGACCGCACCGACGTGGCGCGGACGCTGCACCGCTACATAGACGATCCTGACGCCTTCCAATCCGCCTTCACAAAGGCGATGGCGTCGCCCGCGCTGGTCGAGCTGCGGCCCGAGCAAAGGGACGAATTCGGTCGAACCCTGGAGCCGGCGCGCTTCTCCACCAAGGAGATGATCGCGGTCGAGCAACAAATGGCCAACAGCGCCGACCGGATGGCCGGGAGCCGTGGGTTCAGCGTCGATCGCAACCGCGTGGAACAGGCCATCAAGGATCGACCGTTCTTGGCGCAGGAGCAGAGGCAAGCGGTCCGCCACATCACCGGCCCCGAACGTATCGAGGCCGTGGTCGGCATGGCGGGCGCCGGCAAGAGCACCATGCTCGGCGCCGCGCGCCAGGCGTGGGAGGCCGAGGGCTATCAGGTGATGGGCGCGGCGCTGGCCGGTAAGGCGGCCGAAGGATTGGAGGAATCCTCCGGCATCCGCAGCCGGACGCTGGCCAGCTTTGAGTGCAGTTGGGAGCGCGGGCGTGACACGCTCAGCGCGCGCAGCGTGCTGGTGATCGACGAGGCCGGCATGGTGGGAAGCCGGCAGCTTTCACGCGTGCTCGCCGAGGCGGATCGCGCCGCCGCCAAGGTGGTTCTGGTGGGCGACCCCGAGCAGCTTCAACCGATTGGGCCGGGCGCGGCCTTCCGCGCCGTGGCCGAGCGCGTCGGCTTCGTGGAATTGGGTGAAATCCGCCGGCAGCGCGAAGGCTGGCAGCGGGAGGCGTCCGTGGACTTCGCCAGTCACCGGACACACGCGGGCCTGTCGGCCTACGACGAGCGCGGCGCGATCCGCTTTGAGGACGATATCGGCGCGGCCCGAAACGCCATCGTGGGCGACGTGATCGGCGACATGGACGCGCGGCCGGATGGCTCGCGGCTGGTGCTGGCGCATCGCCGCATCGACGTGGCGGATTTGAACGATTCGATCCGCGCCGTTCGCCAAGGGCGAGGCGAACTTCAGGGCGAGCATCTCTACCAGACGACGGAAGGCGAGCGGACGTTCGCGGCCGGCGACCGGCTACTGTTCCGGGAGAACAACCGCGACCTCGGCGTGAAGAACGGGATGCTGGGAACGGTGGAGCGCGCCGAGCCCGGCCGGCTTGAGGTGCGCTTGGACACCGCCAGCGGCCCCGGCCAGGGGCGCCGCGTTTCCATTTCGATGGCCGACTATGCCGCCGTGGATCACGGCTATGCGACGACCATTCACAAGGCCCAAGGGGCGACGGTGGACCGGACCTATGTGCTGGCGTCCGGCACGATGGATCGGCACCTGACCTATGTCAGCATGACCCGACATCGCGACGAGGTGGCTCTCTATGCCGGCCGCGAGGAATTCAAGGATGCGGACGCCTTGTCCGCGCGCCTCTCTCGCGCCGGCTTGAAGGAGACGACCCTCGACTATGCGGCCCGGCGCGGCATCGAAGAGCCGATTGTTGTCCCCCAATCGATGCAGCGCACGGCGCGGGCCCCCACCGAGGCGCCGCAGGTCGAGCCGGAGCGCAGGCGAGGCATGTTCGACGGTCTCAGCTTGAACCGTAGAGCGAAGGCGCCCGAGATGGGCCGCGTCCAAGGTTTGTCCCCTAACAACCCGGTACAGTCCGCGCGCTCGCCCCAGAGGCCGCTGGAACCGGCCGTGGAGCGCTACGCGCGCGCCCTGGACGATGCCGAGCGCATGCGCGTCCAAAAGCTTCCGGTCCTCGAATTTCAAAAGCGCGAATTGCGTGAAGCCGGGGCGGCATTGGACGGGGTGCGGCCGGGATCGACGCGCGACCTTCATAGCGCCCTGCGCCACGAGCCCGCGACCTTCCGCGCGTTTCGGGATCTTCGTGGGGATGCGCGGGGCGCCGAGCTGGCCGGCGCCATTCGGCACGAGGACCGGGTGCGACGCGATCCGGCGCTGAAAGCCGACCGGTTGGTTAAGGAGTGGACGCGGCTGGAGGCGCAGCACGAACGGCTGGACGGGTGGCGCCATGGCGCCGCGCGCAAGGGGGTCGAAGGCCGGATGAAGACCATCGCGGGAACCCTGAAGCGTGATCCGCAGCTTGAGTCGCTGGTGCGCGCTCGCGCCCCGGCCTTGGGCGTCGGACCGGGCTCGTCCCTAGCGCGGGTGATCGCCGCGCCGACCGTTCAGCGGGCAACAATCGAGATCGGCATTGGGCGCGACAGGGGGTTTTCGCGATAGCGACCGGAGGTAAGGATGGCGGAAGACCGTGCGGGCGATCCCGCCCAGGCGTTCGAGGATTTGCGAGCGGAGGTGTCGGTCCTTCGGCGCGCCATCGAAGCCATGCCCGCCGCGATGCGCGAGAACCGGCCGCCCGACTACAGCCAGGACTTAGCCGTCATCGGCAAAGGGCTGGACGAGGTAGGCGAACAGCTTGAGGCCGTCCTAAAATCGCCTTCGCTCACCCGCACACCGGAACAGCAAGGCCAGGCCATCGCCAACGCCGGCGCCAACCTGATCCGCGAAGCGTCGCAGCGGCTCGACCGGGCCGCCCAAGAGGCCGAGCGCGAGCGGTCGCGTCTGTCTGGCATCATTGGTCAGGCGTGGGCTCAGGATCGGCAATTCAAGCTGTTGTGCTGGACGGGCGCCGCCGCTTTCGCGGTCGGACTTCTCCTGTCACCCATCATCGCGGGGTTCTTGCCGTTCGGGCTTAACGCCCGCGTCGCGGCGCTGGTGATGCGGGAGGATCAATGGACGGCCGGCGGCGCTCTGATGCGTGCAGCTAATCCCCAGGGCTGGGATCGCTTCATCGCCGACACCCAGTTGGTCAGTGATAACCGCGAAACCATCGACTCCTGTCGGGCCATGGTTGCGCGTACGGGCAAGGCGCAGCGGTGTGCATTGACGTTGGCACCATCGCCAGGTTCGAAATCGGATCGGCGACCGCAATAGCTCGCCGTCCACGCCGGTGCGCCGCGCCCGACAGCTCCTCATATGAACGGGGGTGCGGACTAATTTGACGACACCTATTGCAAAGTAGTCCACCCAAAACTATCTTCGCCTCGCATACAGTGGAGGTGAGTTGACGTGCCGACGGACGAAAATAAGATTTCTGAGGAAGAACTAGTCCAGATGGCTCGACTCGCGTTGGCCGGGCGGCCGCAGGACGTTCAGACGTTCCTCCGCCGCTTGGCCCGACGCCATCGCGCGGAGCTTCCAGGCTTGGCCGCGCAGCTCACCCAGCTTCTACAGGAAGCCCCGACCCGCCAGTCGCCGTTGCGCCGCGAGGCGACGGCGCCCATCCCCGTAGACTTGGAGAGCCGCCTTCAGCTCCTCCGTATCGAGGAGCATCCTACGCTCGACGTGGAGCCGATCTGGGACGTTTCGGTTAAACGCGCGCTCCACCAAATTCTATCGGAGCGTCAGCGCGATGAGGCGCTGCTGAAGCAAGGCCTTGTCCCGACCCGTTCGATCATTTTCACAGGCCCGCCGGGCGTCGGAAAGACCTTCGCCGCGCGATGGATCGCGCGTGAGCTGAACCGGCCGCTCCTAACCCTGGACCTGTCGGCCGTCATGAGTAGCTTCCTGGGTCGCACAGGCGCCAATGTTCGGCACGTCCTCGACTATGCCAAAAGTGTCCACGGCGTCCTTTTGCTGGATGAGCTTGATTCGATCGCTAAGCGGCGTGACGACAACACGGACGTCGGCGAGCTGAAACGGCTCGTTACCGTCTTGCTCCAAGAGATTGACGACTGGCCGGCGACTGGCCTTCTCCTCGCTGCGACCAACCACCCCGACCTGTTGGACCCAGCCGTGTGGCGCCGGTTCGAGATGCGCATCGAGTTCCCGATGCCGAACGAGCCCGCCGTGCGGCAGGCCATCGAAACCTTCATGGGGCCGAGCAAGGCCTCGCCGGCTTGGCGGGACGTCCTGGGCGTTACACTTCGCGGCCTCTCCTTCAGCGACATCGAGCGCGAGGTGATGCTAGCGCGCCGCGCCGCCGTGACCCGCGATATTCCGATCGAAGATGCGCTCGGCGAGCTGGTGCAGAGCCGCGTGGAGCCAATGCCCCGTCGCGAGCGTGGTCAGATTGCCTTGTGGCTGACCGAGGCCGGCGTCTCGCAGCGCCAAGTCCATGAGCTGACCGGGGTTAGCCGCGACACCATCCGCAAAAAGACGAAGCCAGGCGGCTTGGACAACGAGGAGGAATAGCCGATGGCCGAGCGCGTCAACTTCCTGATTGGGTACGGCGAACGCCTGGCGTCCGATATGGCAGCGCCAGTCGCCGGTGCGCCGAAGCGCCACCCCTACACCTTCGCCGAGGCTCGTCAGCGCCTCGCGCCCAAGGTGAAGGAGACCGCGCGAGAGCTGGATGAGCTTCCGCAATTGGTCTGTCCCGGCGATCAGACGGTCGCGCTCATGACGCTGCATCCTAGCTACCTCGCCAAGTCCTACTACCCCGGTGACCTGCTCAGGACTTACCAGCTTGAGACGATAGGCAGCCGGTCGCGCGAGGTCTCACCCGAGAAGTGGACGAAGAAGAAGCCGCCGGAATCCGCCGTGACTTCCGAGTTGTTCGTCGCTGGCACGCGGCGGAATTTTCGGCGGTTCGCCGAGAATATCGACCGCTTTAGTGAGGCGGGGCCGGGCGCCGGCGACCTCATCAAGATCGAGGACATCCGCGTCCAGGCTGTCGAGGAAAAACTTAAGCCCCTGAGGTCGGCCGACAAGGAGCCTCTGCTAGAGGTGGTCCTGCATGCTCAGCCCATCCGCGACGACGCTTTCATCCTGGAGGGGTTCGAGGCCTACCTCGAAGGCTTCGGCGTCACCCTTGATCTGGACAAGCGCCGGTTCTTCGCCGAGGGGCTCTGCTTCCTCCCGCTGCGTATCCCGCGCGAGATCGCCGCCGACGTCGCCAGGTACTCGTTCCTGCGCCTAGCCCGCGAGATGCCGCGGCTCCGCCAATTCCGTCCGCTGGTCAGGGCGGGCGCTGGCTTCACGCCCTTTGCCTGCAAACTGCCAAGCGAGGACGCGATTGACCGGGATCTCCGCGTCGCGGTCTTCGACGGCGGCGTGAAGGCGGATGGTAAACTGAACCCGTGGGTCAACCGCAAGAAGACGAAGAACATCGGCGCGCCGGTCGAAGAGTTCCAGAACCACGGCACGGCGGTCACGTCCGCGCTGCTGTTCGGGCCGCTGCAAGACGGAGTCACGGCCGAGCGGCCCTACGCGAAAGTCGATCACTACCGCGTCCTCGACGAGGACACGATGAAGGACGATCAGCAAGAACTCTACACGGTCCTGGAGCGCATCCAGGACGTGCTTGAGACCCGGCCAAAATACGACTTCGTCAACCTTAGCCTCGGGCCTGACCTTCCTGTGGAGGACAACGACGTCCACGCCTGGACGGCGGTCCTCGACCAGTTGTTCGCCGATGGACAGACCCTCCCCACCATCGCGGTCGGAAACAGCGGCGAGATGGACTGGACCTCCGGCAATGCCCGAATCCAGACGCCCGCCGACTGCGTGAACGGCCTCTCGATCGGCGGCTGCGACCGCAGCGGCCCAGGTTGGAAGCGCGCGCCCTACAGCTCCATCGGCCCAGGTCGAAGCCCCGGTATCATGAAGCCCGACGGCCTGGCCTTCGGCGGATCGAGCCGAGAACCTTATTGGGTCCTCAACGCCCAGGACCCAGGCGCGGCGATGCCTATTACAGGGACGAGCTTCGCTGCGCCCACCGCGCTGCGGACCGCGATCGGCGTCAAAGCGCACTTCGGGAAGCTTCTGACGCCGTTGGCGGTGAAGGCACTGTTGCTGCACGGCGCCAACGACGGCGGCTTCGACAAGGCCGAGGTCGGCTGGGGCCGGCTGCCCGAACAGGTCAGCGACATCGTCACCACCGGCCAGCACGCCGCCCATATCGTCTATCAGGGCGAACTCCGCCCCGCGAGCTGGGTGAGGATGCAGATTCCGATCCCCACCGCGAGCATGAGCGGCAATGTCGAAATCGCCGCCACCTTCTGCTTCGCGACCTCAACGGACCCCCAGGACCCGCTCAACTACACCCGCAGCGGCCTTGAGGTGCGCTTCCGCCCTCACGACGGGAAGCGCAAGGACCCGCGCCAAATCCACCCCGACGCTAGCTACTTTTTCCAAGCGAAGGACGTGTCGGTTGATGAGGTCGATCTCCGCGCCGACGCCCATAAGTGGGAAAACACTCTCCACAAGTCGCGGACCATGCGGGCTTCCGGCCTGCGCAACCCGGTCTTCGACGTCCACTACAATGCGCGAGCCGGCGGCCGTAATGCCTTGAGCGCAGATAAGATTCCCTACGCCCTGGTGATCACTATCACGGCGCGGAAGACGCCTAATCTCTACGACCAAATCTTGCAGCGTTACCCGACGGTGCTCGAGCCCTTGCGCCCGGTGGTGGACATCCCGATCCGGACCTGAACCCGAAATCCACGCCTGAAAGGAGGCGACCATGAGCGACCAACACGACAAGGCCGAGATAAAAGACCTGAAGGAGGAAGTAGCTATGCTCGAAGCCGAGGTCGAAATTCTCGAAGAGATCATCGACCTCGAAGAGCAGGCCAAGGCCAAGAAGGAGCCGAAACGCGCCAAGAGCTACCGCATCAGGATCGACAAGGAATACAAAGTCGTCCACGTGCACTCGATGACCGGCCGGGAAATCCTCGCCCTCGTCGGCAAAACGCCGGAGACTTATCTGCTTTCGCAGAAGCTCCATGGCGGCGTGATCGAGCCCGTCGCGGCCGACCAGACCGTCATTTTCCACGTCCATAAGATCGAGCGGTTTCAGACACTCGCCCTTGACCCCACCGAGGGCTGAGGCTCATGCGCCGTTCGTTTCAACTGCCAGAGGAGGATGAAGCGTGTCTCGCCGCGTGTGGTCGCCAGTGGGAGGCGATCACCGACGCCGGCGTAAAGTGGCTGGTATTCCCAGACTACCTGATCCCGGATGCCTACAACCACCAGAGCGTAAGCGCAGCGCTCCGCATCCCACCGTCATACCCAGACGATCAGATCGACATGGTCTATTTCTTCCCGCATCTCGCGTTGAAGAATGGCCGCGCCATTGCCGCGCTCTCCGATTTCCAACTCGATGGCAAGGTCTATCAGCAGTGGTCGCGTCACAGGACCACCAATAACCCTTGGCGTTCGGGCCTGGATAACGTCTGCACGCATCTTCTGCAGGTCAACAACTGGCTTCAGCGCGAGCTTCGCTAGGGCGTCCGATGCAGATCAAACTCCGCCTGACACAAACGCAGCACCGACTTCTCCGCGCTCACCTGCTGCCGGGTGACGGCAACGAAGCCGTCGCCGTCGCGCTTTGCGGTCGCCGTCGCAGCAAAAGCCATCATTGCCTTACCGTGAGGGACATCGTCCCGATCCCCTACGATGAGTGCAAGCTCAGGACGCCTGACAGCGTCACCTGGTCAACGAAGCGGCTGATCCCGCTGCTGGAGGAGGCCGAAAAACGCGACCTCGCGATCCTCAAAATCCATTCTCACCCCGGAGGCTATCCGGCCTTCTCCACTATCGACGACGCATCGGACGACGACCTCTTTAACTCCGTCTTCGGCTGGACGGACAGCATCTGGCCGCAGGCCAGCGCCGTGATGTTGCCCGATGGCCAAATGTTCGGTCGCGCGATCATGCCGAACGGCGAGTTCCAAGACTTGGACTCCATTCTCATCCCAGGCGATGACATCCACTTCTGGGTCCCGAACGCTAGCGGCGGCAGGACCGCCGCCTTCGCGCAGCGTCACGCACAGCTCTTTGGCGCGGGTACGACGCGCCGGCTTCGGGAGATGGCGGTCGCGGTGGTCGGGTGTTCCGGAACTGGTAGCCCCGTTATCGAACAGCTCGCCCGTTTGGGCGTGCGCCGCTTCGTCCTGGTTGACCCCGACAAGGTGGAACTGAAGAACCTCAACCGAATCCTCAACGCAACCCGTGAGGACGCATATTTGAGCCGTCCAAAGGTGGAGGTGATGGCGCGGGCGATCGCCGCGATGGGCTTTGACACTGAGGTCGAGATCATCGCCGAGGACCTGGCGACGCCCCGCGCCATCAAAGCGGTCGCCGAATGCGACGTTGTTTTTGGATGTATGGACGGCGTCGAGGGTCGCCATCTCCTGAACCGGCTCACTGCCTTTTATGTGTTGCCGTTCTTCGACCTCGGCGTGAAGCTCGATGCTGATGGCAAGGGCGGCATCGACGCTGCTGGCGGGGCCATCCACTACGTTAAGCCAGATGGGGCGACGCTCCAGGATCGCAAAGTCTATACTGCTGGCCAGCTCAAGGCCGCCGGACTGCGGCGCACCGACCCGAAGGCCTATCGGGCTCAGGTCCAGGCCGGATACATTCGTGGTGTCGATGAGGACCGCCCGGCGGTGATCAGCGTCAATATGCAGATTGCGAGTATGGCCGTGAACGAGTTTCTCGCCCGGCTTCATCCCTACCGCTTCGACGATAACGCTGAGTCCGCTGCGGTGCGCGCGAACTTCATCGGCGGGGAATACTATCGGCTTGCTGAGCCTGAAGCCTCTGGCAGTTTCTTCCCGCATATCGGGAAGGGTGACCTGAAGCCGCTTCTGTCGATGCCGGACCTGAGCGAACCTGAGGGGGACGAATGAACGCGGTCATCGCCTTCCTAGTTTGGCTGTGGTCGCTTCTCACCTATCTTCCCCGGCGCCTTCTGGCCGCGTTCGCGCCAGCACGCGAAACAATATTCCGGCCGGTGCACGTCGAGGATCTTCCAGACACTTTGTCTCCAGGATTGGTTTACCTCGCCGGTGAAGGAGAGAACCTCTGGGCTGCGGCCATGCTCTGCCCGTGTGGCTGTGGAGAAGTCATCGAGTTGAACTTGCTTTTCCAGGTCCGGCCTCGCTGGACGGTGGATGAACACGTTGATGGCACACTCACGCTCACCCCTTCAGTGTGGCGGCAGAGAGGTTGCCGCAGCCACTTCATCCTGAGAGGCGGTCGGATCGTCTGGTGTTGATCGCTTCACGGTTCGTTTCCCGTCCGTTTGTGCGGCATCCGGAGGTGCGACGCCGCATGACTGCCTGTAGCCAGCGGTCACTGGCTCTCTGCGAAAGCGGCCAGCCTGCGAAACGTGCAGCGGGACCGCTTTCTAGCACATAGATATGTCGGGGCTCTGCACATTCGAGAATATATGCATTCTTAATATATTGACCGTTACGCACATATGTATTCTTCTATCGCGCTAGGAGAAGAACATATGCATTCTAAGTCAGCCACTGCCGCGCTAGCCAGAAAGCACCTCGATCGCCGTCTGACGCCCCTGCGCAAGACGCAGGATTTGGCGCGTCCGGCGCGCGGTTGGATCAAGGCGATCCGTGAGGCGCTCGGCATGACAACGGCGCAGCTCGCCGAACGCATGGGCGTCGCCCAGACGCGCGTCAGCCGGATCGAGAAGGACGAGGTCGGCTCTGCCGTCACGCTTCGCACCCTCAGGCAGGCGGCCGAGGCGATGAATTGCACCCTGGTCTATGCGCTCGTTCCAAATGAAGACCTGGAGCAGATCGTGCGACACCGGGCAATCGTGCTGACCAACGAACGGCTCAGCCGCACGCATCACACCATGAAGCTGGAGAACCAGGCGCTTTCCGAGCGTGATCTCGACGCCGAGCATTCGCGGGTCTTCCGGGACATCCTTGAAGGCGACCCTCGCCGGCTGTGGACGTCCAAATGAGCGATCCGCTGACCGACGCGGATGACGAGGCCTCGACGCCGCTGACGCCGGATGAACGCGCAGCGCTGATCCCGAGCTACGTCACCCTTCGCTCGGAACTCAATGAGATCGAGCAGATCGGCATCGACCGGGCGGACGACTGGGCTTTCGGCCGCCGGCGCGGCGACGTGCTCGACGAAGATTTTCTATGCGGCCTGCACAAGCGGATGTTCGGCGACGTATGGGCCTGGGCGGGTGAATTCTCCAAAGAGACCAGCCGAAACATCGGCCTGGACACTTGGGAGATTGGTCCGGCGCTTCGCCAGTTGCTGGGCGATGTCCGCTACTGGATCGACCACAATAGCTTCCCGCCGGACGAGATCGCCGCTCGCTTCCATCACCGGCTGGTGTCGATCCATCCGTTCCCGAACGGCAACGGCCGTCTGTCGCGGATGGCGGCCGACCTCCTGATCGTTCAGCTCGGCGGCGAGCGGTTCAGTTGGGGACGGGGCAACCTGGTCGCTATCAGCGACCTCAGGAAGCGCTATGTGGACGCCCTGCGTGCGGCCGATGGCCAAGTCATCGAGCCGCTCTTGGCGTTCGTGCGGTCCTGACCGCCACGCTCCGCCAATTCTACGCCATGCCCCTACGGCGCCTGAAGCGCGGTTGATCGGCCGTGGTGCGCCGCTCAATGGTCGCTCTTCGCCTGCTTGAGCGACGTCGGAGCAAAGCCAGTGAGTGCGCAGACGGCACGCAGCCGGCGCCTGGAGCCGGAGGGAAGCACCGCCGCCCTCCACATGCGCTTCGCGGGCGGGCTCGAAAAATACTACCCCGTTGACTCAGCCACGGCCCGCCGTGTGCGCGTGGCGCTCGCCAATGGCCAGCAGGGCTTCCTGGCGTTCGACGCTGCCTACGCGGCTGCCGTGGTCCACTGCGCGAAGCTCGTTTGGACCCAGGTGATCTTCGACCCCGATCCGATCATGGACGACGGTGGACGCAGCGTTGGCGAGGCGGCGCTCGATTTTCGCCTCAAGCTCTATTTCGAAGGCGAGCCCGCAGCCCATGAGTTTGAGGTCGAGCCGGACGGAGTGGAGATATCGCAAGAAGGCGACGAAGGCGGCGCTGACGTCCAATGGCTGCTCGCGATGCTGGAGGCGTCAGGCGATCATCAGGACGTCATGTCGTTCGCCAGCGCGGACGGCGAGGTGATCTTCAATCCCTCCCGCCTCTGTCTGATCGAGGCGCCGCTGGTCACTGTTCGTCCAGATAGGCTTGCAGCGGCAGTTGATAGCCTCGGCTTCGGCGAGGACTGACTAGCATCCCCGACCTCGCCGATGAAGGTCCCGTGGGGTGGGATAACGCTCCGGCAGCTTCCACCAGAGTGACGACGCCAAATCCACTCAAGGGATATTGGTGCAGCCGCGGCCACGCAGCGAGTTCACTTAGTCAATTAGCCGTCTCAGGCCGCACCACTCGCTTACCACCCAGTGCGGGAATCTCCAGCACCGGGAATTGCACCGTAAAGGTCGTTCCGGTCTCATCCGATCTGGATACGTCCATCTTGCCGCCCAACTGGCGCACAAAGACCGCCACATAGTCGGACCCGTGCTTCCCGGTCCCGCTCGACGGGCCTTTGGCCGCCATGCCCACCCCGTCATCCGCGACGACCAACTTGATCTGGTCGCCAGCCCGCTCGACGCTCAACACAATCCGTCCGGACCCGCCCGGAAAGGCATGCTTGATGGCGTTGGTGCCCAGTTCGTTGACCAGCAGGCCGAACGGCACGGCGCGATCGGGGTCGATATCCACGGGCTCCGACCTCACCTCTATGCTGATCCCCGACGACGGCTCCAGCAGGCTCGCCGACATGGTCTTGGCAATTTCCCCGAGATAGGCGTCCAGCGAGACGCTTTCGACGCGGCTGGATCGGGAGATCAAATCATAGAGCTTGGCGATGGCGGCGATGCGCGCCTCCATGGCGACGTAGCCTTGCGCCGACCCGGCCGGCATCCGCCGGACCTCATTGGCGATCAGGGCGACGACGATCTGCAGGTTGTTCTTGATCCGGTGCGAGATTTCCTTGGTCAGCATCAGGGCGTCGGACTCGGCTTGCATGCGCAGGCCGATTTCCGTCCGCAGTCGAGTGTTCGACAGGTCGGCGGCTTCGGTCAGTTCATGCTGGCGCAGCGCGCCGAGCAGCAAAGCCTCGTTCATCGCCAGCGTCTTGTCGTAGAGCGACGGGGGCTGGATCACCTGGATCATAACGCCGACCGGACCTTCATCCGCGATCACCGGCCACATGGTGAAAAGTGGGACGACAGGACGCTGGCCCACGGGTTTCTGCCCCTTGTGAATGGCGGGTCCCCCCGTGCGATAGACGCTGTCCAGCAGCGCCAGGCATTCATCGTCCGCCGGCAGCAATTCGGCGAACGGCTTTCCCACGACGTCGTCGCTAGCCTTGTCGATCAGCTGGCAAAAGGCGGGATTGATGTAGCGCACGATGTGGGTCTCGCCCTCGACCGTGGCCAGGGGAAACGGCACGTGATCGAGGGTCGGAGACGCCGGGACCGATGTGCGTTTCGTGGCCATGCCGCAAACCCTACTCGTTTGCCTTCGGCTCCGGGGGGATTTCGTCCGCCTGCTCCGGGCGCGGACCGGTCCGGTGGGGAATCCCGGTGCTCAACTGCGCGTAGTCCGTGCGCCGGGGGTGGATGACCACCACCCCCTTGTCCGTGATCACATATTCCCGGATGTCCTTGCTGTGGTTGCCGCCGCGCATTTTGATCACCACCATCGTCTTCCGCAGCTGGCCGTCGATCTCCACATAGCGCAGCCGGATGATGTCGTCGGT
>FTIU01004702.1_pt3 | contig 17960 bp, 18 predicted proteins | sample 1658461 | NCBI WGS metagenome assembly FTIU01 (sample SAMEA3914827, study PRJEB12502) | metagenome | biome: forest; material: soil | place: Canada | collected 2011-07-03 | depth 0.3 m | reverse complement strand
TTGTCGGGCTTGCCGCGGCGGTGGAACTGGGCGTCGCGGCCCGGCATCACCTCACGTCTGTGGATCCGCCGCGCTGCGCAGCGATCGGGCAGAACTGCGCGTCCTGTACTGGGCACTGTCCCGGCGCATGACGACGTTCGCGCCCGATTCGATGTGCGACGGAGAGCCGCAACGCAGCCCTGGCCGGCAATCCGGTCCGGCGGCCGATTGCCCGGCGCCTTGCCAGGCCTGCAATGAACTGCTTCGGGAACCGCGCAGGGCGCATGGGCATGAAGGCATGCAGCCGCTGGACCTACCCGTGCGGCGCCGGCTCAGGTGCGAGACGGTATCCGAACTGCAGCCGTTTCGCTGCACCAGCTGCGGAGCGGCATGGCAGAGGAGCCAGTCGACATGCGAGCCTTTTGCAAACTGGTTTATACGACGTGCTTTGGGGCGGGCGGGATGTTGACCACGCCCGCCGGGATTGCTTCACGGCATTCGAACTGGGTTTCTAGGGAGATTGAGCCAGCGCGGTAGGTCACAGCGAGCGCTGGGCAGCTCCGTGCGCGGCGGACACATGCACCTTGGGGCTGGCGATGCGGCGAAAAATGCAATTAATCGCCAGCACTTTCCCTTAGACCACGAAAGGAGGGCTCAGCAGGATGGGGCTACCGCTTCCACCCAATCCGGTGACGCTCCTGCGTGGCCTGGTGCCGCACATCGTCTTCCATATGCAGGTAGGCGCTGGTGGTCGAGATGGACGCGTGCCCGAATCAGTCACTTGCTGACTGGTCCTTTTCCCCTGGTTTTGGAACGTTGGTCGGCCCCCGGCGCCGGTCAAGCGCGCCCGCGAGCACGGAAGCCCCCTGTTTCGACAAGATAATTAGATGTCTGCCCTCGTCTGCAGGCTGTGAGAGGTAGTGGCGCGTGCGGGCAGGCGTCGAACAATACTCGAGGGAGCAAACCGCGGGACACAGCGATGTGGCGTGCTGGGGTATGGCGATTGAAGCGTTTGCTCGATCAGCAGGGCCAGGGGATGTGGGAGGAAGCGTGGCGTGAAGCGGACCCAGGCATGGCGGGAGGTCGCGGCAGCGCAGGACCATGCCGCTCATGTGGTCCATCGCGCCACTCGATTGGCCGTTCGCAATGGGCAAATTGGGCACAGTCGAGCTCATGGAAGCGCATTCCATCTGGCACGATTCCCGAAGAGAAGTTTGTTACGTGGCAGTCGACACCCCCAAAAACTGCTGCGTACAGAACGAAGTCTGCGCACCTTCGAGCAGCCTATGCATCCGCACGGCATCCACAAATGTCGGCGCAGTGTGCGTGCCGTTCGCCACGTCGTCCGCATAGGCCCAATACAACTCGGCCAGTTCAAGCACCGAGGAAGGCAGATTCGAGGCTGGAAGACGCTGATAGTTCTCTGGAACCTGGAGCGTCTTGAGCGGCTGCTTGTCGCCGTGCGCACCGAGGATCTGGTAGTTCTCGCCGACATCACCGAACGCCGACGCGTTCATGATGCGCAGATCACCTTCCGTGCCGGTGACGTCAATCTGGACACCCGAACCGTTGCGTTTGCCACCCTCGATATGTACGGAGAGTACGGCGCGATGGGCCAGCAATCCCACGAGCGCGAGCTGATCGGGTGCCGATGTCGGCGTGGAATCGCCCGTCTCCTTGATCGTAACCACGGGGAACTGGTTCGACGTGAGCGCCGCAATTGAAATGGGCCAGCCCGTGGCTGCGAAGAGCATGTCGAGGAAGTGACCGCCGTAGATCGCGACAACTGATGAAAAATTCTCGGGCGGCACGGTCCATTGGAGTGAGCGTGTGCGCGTCGCCTGAAAATAGTTCACGCTCACGTGCATCCGCACTGAGCGTAGCGTGCCGACGTAGCCTTGCGCGATTAGCTCGCGGACGTAGCGATTGTGCGGCGCGAGGCGACGCTGTAGCCCAACGACATGACGCACGCTTCGCTCCCCAGCGAGTCGCAGCAGTTCCTCAGATTCGCTTACCGTGGTCGTCAAAGGCCATTCACAGTACACATCCTTGCCGGCCGCGATGACGCGCCGCACTGTCTGCGCATGTTGCGGAGCCGTGTTCAGCACTACCACGAGGTCAATGTCGGGACTCTCGATAAGGGCGTCGACCGAGGACTCAACCCGCCCAATCCGATAGTCGCGTGCCGCCGCTTCGGCGGCGTCGCGCCGATGGCTGAACACCGCGTCGAGCGAGTATTGAGGCAACAGGTCGAGCACGCGCAGGTGCCCGTGCTTTGCCCAGTTTCCGACGCCAATGATGCCCACACGCAGCGGCGCAACCCTAGGCGATTCCATGTCGTTCCAGTCCTCCACAAGCGGTCTCAGGTAGTGAGTTGGGGTGGTCCTATGCCGAATGCGAGGTCCGCTTCTGCAGCGGAACACCCGGGCGATCGGACAATTCATAACCCACGCGTGCCGGCAAATTTGCAGGTTCGACATATTCGTCACGCCGCCACATCGATTCCGCGCGATTGAGGCCGATCGCCTTCTCACGAATGCGAACTTCGTTCGCTCCGGAAACCAACGCGGCGGGTGTAGCCAGACAACCACGGACTCACCAGTTTCACCTGGAATTCTCCAGCGGCGCTCGTCGGCCAGCATTGCAGGTGGATCTGGCGCCACTTCATGCAGAATTCGCGGGCGAATGCGCATCGACTGGCATCAAAGACCGAACCATTGCGGAAATGCGTGTCCGGGGTGTCCCAACGCCTAGCCCATTTTTCTCGCGCAGACCGATCACTACATTGACGTCAAGCGTAGGCGGCCGTCGGCATGTCCCCGCGGCTTCCTTCCTGTGCTTGCTGAATAGCCTATTGTGGAGATTGTGAATGTCCAAGCTTTTTTCGAAAGTTGCGGTTGGTCCATATGAATTTGCCCATCGTGTCGTTCTTGCGCCCCTCACCCGCGTGCGCGCCGAGACGGGGGCACGCCCAGGGCCGCTAATGGCCGAGTACTACGCGCAGCGCACTTCGCCCGGCGCTCTCTTGATCGCCGAAGCCACCATCGTGGCTCCAGACGGCAACGGCTATTTTGGCGCGCCCGGTCTCTACGATGACGGTCAGATAGCGGGCTGGAAGGCAGTGACTGACGCCGTGCACGCCAAAGGTGGCAAGATCTTTCTGCAGCTGTACCATGCGGGTCGGCAGTCCAACGCCCTGCTACAGCCCGATGGCGGCCGCCCCGTGGGGCCATCCGAAGTTCCGCACGAAGCGCCTGCATACACGGAGGCTGGCTGGGTGCCCAACACGCCGAATCGCGCCCTGGAAGCCGCAGAGATCGTCGGTATCGTCGAGAGCTTTCGCGCGGCGGCCGAACGCGGCATGGAAGCGGGCTTCGACGGTGTGGAGCTTCACGCCGCGAACGGCTACCTGCTCGACCAGTTCCTGCAAGACGGCAGCAACAAGCGTACCGACGAATACGGCGGTTCTATCGCCAACCGCGCCCGGCTTCTCCTGGATATTGCGCGCGCCGTTGTCTCGATGTGGGGCGCGACCAGGATCGCCGTTCGCCTGGGCCCGAGCGGCTCGTGGGGCGAGATGTCAGACAGCCACCCGGAGGCCTTGTTCACCTATGTCGCTTCGGAGCTCGACAAGCTCGGCATCGCGTATCTGCATCTCATCGAGCCGCGCATCCGCGGCGTCGTGGAGGACGAGACACGTAACCAGAACCCCGTCGCAGCAAAGCTGCTCCGCACACACTTTCACGGCCCAATCATCGCAGCGGGCGGGTTCAATGGGGAAAGCGCCGAGGCGATTCTGCGGTCCGGCGACGCTGACCTGATTGCGTTCGGTCGGCACTTCATCGCGAACCCGGACCTGCCCAAACGTCTGCGTCACAACCTGCCGCTCAACGAGTACGACCGCGAGACGTTCTTCGGACGTACCGCAGTGGGCTATACGGACTATCCGTTCTACGACGAGGAGTCCGTCGCGGCGTGAGCTCAGCCGCCGCCGGCTAATGCGCGACCGCCTGTTCGCCGGCGCAAGCGCATATGCAGACGTCAGCCACGGTGGTCCGGACTGCAAGCTTTGCGTCGCGGGGCGGGGAAAGACACGGCTCGATGAGCTCGAGAATCTGACTTCCGACATCGATACGTTGACGCCGGCAGCCCGCCCGACGACGCTCAGGCCTTCCGTCGCGTCCGAATTCGGGCGGCTGAGAAACACCACACGGGTCCTGTCACGCTTAAACGGGTCGAAGTTGTTATGCCTGTCAAAGCCAACTGAGTTCGTTGGCGCCAACCAAGGAAATTTTAATGTCGCGCGTTATCAAGTTCGCCAGAATCGGCGGTCCGGAAGTTCTCGAATTCATCGAGACGCAGGTTCCCGCTCCAGGTCCCGCCGAAGTTCGCATCAGGGTCAAGGCTATTGGCCTCAACCGCGCCGAGTCGATGTGGCGAAACGGCCAATACATCGAACCGGTCATCGAGTTCCCAGCAGGTCTGGGATATGAGGCTGCCGGTGTTGTCGAAGCAGTGGGCACGGACGTGGCTGACTTCGCTGTGGGCGACAAGGTCAACGTACTCCCCGCGTACTCGATGAACCAGTACTTCACGTATGGCGAGGTCATCATCGCACCGGCTTACGCGGTTGTGAAGCATCCGAATTCCCTTTCGTTTGAGCAGGCGGCCTCGGTGTGGATGATGTTCGTGACGGCTTACGCCGCGCTCATCGACGACGCCAAGGTGGGCAAGGGCGACTTCGTCCTCATTCCTGCAGCCTCGAGCAGCGTTGGACTCGCGGCGATCCAGATCAGCAACTATGCAGGGGCGACGCCCATCGCGCTGACGCGTACCTCGGGCAAAAAGCAGCAGTTGCTCGAAGCAGGCGCTGCGCACGTGATCGCCACGGATGAGGTCGATTTTGTGCAGGAGGTGATGCGCATCACGGACAACAAGGGTGCACGTATCGCATTCGACCCAGTCGGCGGCCCGAACTTCTCGAAGCTGATCGACGCGCTGGCCTACCAGGGCATCGTGTACATCTACGGAGCACTCGCCGAGGGTGATACACCGATGCCGCTGCTAGCGATGATCGCGAAGATGCCGGTTATCAAGGGTCATAATATCTGGGCGACGACTGGCGACGAAACACGCCGTAAGGCTGCAGTGGAATACGTCCTTAAGGGCCTAGAGAATGGTGCACTGAAGCCGGTCATCGATCGCACATTCAAGTTTGATGAAATGGTAGAAGCTCATCGCTACCTGGAGGAAAGCGGTCAGTTCGGCAAGATTGTCGTAACGGTGTGATGTCGGACGGGGCGAGGTGCGCCCCATAACGCGCCAGAATTTTCACCCGCGAGGTACCCTGGAGAGGCGTTCCACGCCTCCTGGGCTTTTTTAAGGTCCATCGCCGATTTGCGGGGGAGGCCATGGGCGTCTCAGTACGCCCCTTCGTCTTCACGTATGATCGGTCTGATATCCACATGACCCTTCATCATGGCTCATACTATAGACCCCAGCTTCGCTGAACGCGTGCGAGCGAGCTTCTCTCGGCAAAAGGCAATGTGGTTGATAAGAGCCAGTATGCCGCTCGTCGAGAATGGACGTGCGGAAGTCCATCTCGAGCACTGGGACGGCGTCGAGCAACAGCACGGCTATGTTCATGGCGGCGTTGTCGGAATGATCGCGGATGCAGCAGCTGGCTATGCCGCGATGACTATTGTGCCCAGCAGCGCATCGATCCTGACTGTGGAGTTCAAGTTAAACTTTGTCGCGCCTGCACAAGGTGACAGGATTATTGCCAGGGGTGAAATTGTGCGTCCTGGGCGGACGCTCATTGTCACGCAAGCGAAAGTGTTTTCTGTCAAGAACGACCAAGAGAAGCTGTGTGCTTTGATGCAGCAAACGATGATGGTCATGCACGGGATGGAAGACGCTCCCGCCTAAACGAGGTGACCACGTCCAACGACGTGTGTTATCCCGCTGGCCTTCGGCGCGCAAGTCGACAAGCAGCCGCTTGAACCTTCAGGTTTCTGAACTATCAGAGCTTGCCTGCCTCTAGTCTGCATTCCTCCGCGCTCGACCCGGCCGAGATTTTTTTGGCCTACGGTCATGACGTGGCGAACGTTACCCAAAGTGCGCCGACATCTGCCGATGCGGCGCAGATGCGCAGGTTGATCGAAGGTGTGATAACGTCGTTTTCCTTGCAGCGACGGGCGGCTGCGAAACGTTTTCCGAACGGAACAGTGTGATGGTCAAGATGGATTCCGCTTCTACCGAGGCAACCGCGCGCGATCTGCCAGTTGCCAATGTCGCGCGGTCAGGCGGCGCGATAGACCATATGAGCGGCATAGTCGTTTTTAAACGGGCGGCGGAAACTCTAAGTTTTGCGGAAGCAGGGCGGCAGCTCGGGATATCGGCGTCGGCGGTGGGCAAGGCCATCGCGCGGCTGGAAGAAAGCCTCGGCCTTCCCCTATTTCACCGCAGTACGCGCAGCATGCGGCTTACCCACGAGGGCGAGCTCTTTCTGGCCCGCTGCCAGCGTATTCTCAACGAATTAGTCGAGGCGGAGGCGGAGCTGGCAATCTCGCGCACGACGCCTGCGGGCCGCTTACGAGTCAGCATGCCGGTAGTGGGGATGCTGTTGATGCCAGTGCTGTCGGAGTTCATGCATAAGTACCCCGAAGTGCAGCTCGACATCGATTTCTGCGACCGCATCGTAGACGTCATCGAGGACGGCTTCGATGTGGTCATGCGTACCGGCGAGGCTGACGATTCGCAGCTTATCACGCGCACCCTCGGGCACTACTCATATGTAGTCGTGGGCTCGCCGGCGTACTTCGCGCGGCATGGCGTGCCAGCTACACCCGAGGATCTCGCGACGCATGCCTGTTTGCAGCATCGCTTCACGGAAACCGGGCGCTTGCGGCGCTGGTTGTTCATGCGCGACGGCGCAAAGTTCGAGGTCGAACTTCCGTCAACGGCCATTGTGAACGCGCTGGAACCGCTCATAGCGCTGGCCGAGAGAGATTTTGGCCTTATCTGTGTTCCTCACTTTGCAGTGAGTGCACAACTGGCCAACGGGTCACTCGTGGCCGTGCTCCGAGAGTTCGAGGAGGATCGCATTCCCTTTCGCGCACTTTGGCCCTCGAATCGGATGATGCTGCCGAAGGTGCGCGTTTTCGTGGATTTTATGAACCAGAACCTCTTCAGCGAATCTTGATATGCACCTCATCGTCGACAACTATGCGTCCCGTAAGCATCCGAAGGTCAAAGCGTGGGTCCAAACTTGCTCGCTACCACATGCACTTCACGCCGACGTATTCGTGCTGGCTGAATGAGGTCGAGCGCCGGTTCGGTTTGATCGCCCAGCAGGCAATTCGCCGCGGATCGATCGAGAGCGTGCCCCCGCCTTCAGGCGTTGACTTCGCGCGGAAGCGGTCATTGCTCGGCGGTCCCGGAGAAGGCAGCGCCGATGGCCGCTTGGCCGACGACTAGCCGGATCGAGTCTGTACCTGAATGTCCGGTACCCGGTTAAGCCGACGTTCAAGGTCGGCCCGAGAGAGCGGGCCACTGACCGTAATGGCCGATCTGAGCCATCGCCCGAAGTCGCATCTCCGCATTCAAACAGGCTTTCATCGGTCAGAGGCGCTTGACCCGCTCATCATCTCAACTGAAGAGCCTTATTGGGTCATGCTGTACGCCACGTCGACGGTGAGTTCTGCGTACTCGTCGCACTCGGCAGCAGCCGGTGCGCGTAGCGTGCAATCGGGAAATCGAAAGTACCACGCAAATTGATGCCTTCCAGACGAGTTGGCGCAATCTGGCGCAGATCCTCGGCACGCATGGATTCGCCGCCGATAGCTTCGATCGCCTCCAGCGCGTGCTGCATGTGCAGCTTGTTCCAAGCCATTACGGCATTGGACAGTAGGGTCAATGCCGACGAAACCGCCGCCAGCGACGCATCGTGCGATCAATACCAGCCGGACATCCGCGTCCGCCACTGCAGCCAATTCCGATGGAATCACATTTCCCCTGGGCACATGCAGGCGGCGATCACGCAAATGAGAAAGGCGTGGGCAGAGATCGAACCCGAGCAGGCGTGACAGGCTCATGGCGAAATCGGTGTAGCCATGGGTATCAACGGCAAGTTGCGTCACGTCTTCCCCGCCGTTCTGGCGAGTCACACCCTCGATGGCAGCGCCGGCCTGTCTCTCATTCAGGAGGATCGGCTGGTCATAGAAGATGCCCCAGCGATCGCGAACATGCGTGTACATGCCAATCGATGCGGTACGCCGACGCGGATCAGTCCGTGCTTGCCAGACCGAGCGCGCAGTCTCCAAGGACATCATGTCCGATGATGTTGAGGATTAGATGAAACTGCGCGCCGAGATGGCTGACGATTCCGAAGAAAAGCGCAAGATGGTTAGCAACCTCTCCGAGATCCAGACGCTGGTGCAGGAAGGGCTGGCCTATGCGCGCACCGCGAGCGGCGAGGGCGAGAAGGCATCGCGGATCGATCTCGGATCGTTTGTCGAAAGCCTGGGTATGACTACCAGGACACCGGCAAGGCTGTGACGATCGAGCAAAATGCGGGCGGCGCCATCGTGACGCGTCCGCACGCATTGCACCGCATCCTGACCAATCTGATGGACAACGCCATCAAGTTCAGCGGCGCGGCGGAGTTGTCCGTGCGCCGCGATCGCGATACGGTGCGGATCGACGTGATGGGATCGCGGTCCTGGCGTTCCGGAAGACAAGCTGGAGGCTGTGTTGCTGCCATTTTCAGGCTCGAAGGCTCGCGCGGCCGGAAGCCGGCGGCACGGGCCTGGGTCTGGCCATCGCTCATCAGCTTGCCGTGGCCGTTGGCGGTTCGCTGAAGCTGCGCAACCGCGACGGCGACGGTCTGATCGCCGAGATCCGTATCGGCTAAGGGCCGACATCACTCGGGCCATTTCGGTCACCGCGGCTCCGGCATGTCCGCGCCAGATTCTGGCGCGGACATATTGCTTTTGCGACACTGTGTGCCGCTTTCGCCTCGACTTTCCTGCTCTCCCGTGCCTTCCCATGGCTATTCCGGGACGCCTCGCCGCCGTTTCCTTTCCTTTTTGTACGCATTTGTATCAGCCGACGGCACCGATACGTTCCCTGACACTAAGGCCCGAATTTCGCTACGGGCGCGATACGTGAGCCGTCTTAAATACGTTCCGTGGCAGCGCAACGCACAACCGACGAAGTGAAAACGCTGCTTCGCCATAGCTGACAACGCAAACCGCATTTCTGAAACCAATCAATGCAAAGGAAACTGATCATGTCCAAGAACTACGCCAAGCGCCTCGTCCTCGCCGTCGCCCTGGTTGCCGCCGCTGCCGGCGCGGAGGCTTCCGTCCTCGATGCCCGTGACCCGTACTTGGGTGGCGCCCGCTCCGTCCAGGATGCCCGCGATGTATTCAGTGAAGGTGCCCATTCGGCGACAGACGCCCGCGACCCGTACGCGGAAGGCGCACGTTCCGTGCAGGACCAGCGCAGCCCGTACTACGACGGCGCGCACACCATCGCTGGCATGGACCGCACCGGCGTGTCGGCCGATCCGGCCCGCGCCGTCGATCCGTACTACGACGGCGCCCGCACCATCGCTGGCATGGATCGCACCGGTGTGTCGGCCGATCCGGCCCGCACGGTCGATCCGTACCTCGATGGTGCCTATGCCTGATCGCCGCCCATCGCACAACCCTCGTCAATCCGCTGTTGAACACCCATTGAACTGTAGAAGGAGCGCATTATGACCCGCATCGAGAAAGTCCTGTACACCGGCAAGGTCCACATCACGTCTGGCGGCCGCGATGGCACGGCTCGAAGCGATGATGGCAGGCTCGACATCGAACTGTCGTCGCCGGGCAGCAAGGGGCAGGGCACCAACCCGGAGCAACTGCTGGCCGCCGGCTGGTCGGCATGCTTCATCGGTGCGATCGGCCTGGTCGCAGGCAAGCAGAAGATCAAACTACCGGAAGACTTGTCCGTGGATACGGAAGTGGACCTGGGCACTGCGGGCATCGAGTATTTCCTGCAGGCACGCCTGCGCGTGCATATCCCCGGTATTGAACGAGAGGTGGCTCAGGCGCTAATAGACACCGCGCACCGTACGTGCCCGTACTCGAAGGCGTTGCATGGCAACGTCCATATCGAAACCGTGCTGGTCTGATCCCTGCCCCCGTTGCCCGCCGTGCGGACGAGGGGCAAGACATCCAAACTCTGAAGCCTGAATCATGCGTAACCTTTTTCGCGCCATCCTGGTCGCAGCAGGCATTGCTGCGATCTATACCTTCGGCGTCGGCGTCCTTGCGGAGAGCCCCAAGGTGGGCGATCAGGGCAAGGCCCCGGAGTTCGCTAACATCGAGCACTGGCTCAATTCGGACCCGCTGACGATGCAGCAGCTGCGCGGCAAGGTAGTGCTGGTGGATTTCTGGACGTACTCGTGCATCAACTGCGTGAACACGCTGCCGTACGTCAAGCAGTGGCACGACAAGTACAAGGATCAGGGACTGGTTGTAGTGGGCGTGCACACGCCGGAGTTTCCGTTTGAGAAATCGACGGACAACGTGCAGGCAGCGCTCAAGCGGTTCGACATCCGTTATCCCGTGGCGCAGGACAACATGTATGCAACATGGTCTGCGTTCCGCAACCAGTACTGGCCCGCTACGTACCTGATCGATGCCAACGGCCGCATCGTCTATCAGCACTACGGCGAGGGACAGTACAAGGAGACGGAAGCGGAGATTCAGAAACTCTTGGCGGAACGCAAGGCAGCGCAGATGCAGTGAAGGAGGCTGCGCCCGTTGCTCACAAGAGCTATCCTGGCCGCGCCATGCCACCCACAACAGCGCTGGTTGATATGAGCGACCAGGACGATCGCCACGCATCCATCGCGCGGTCGTCTGGGCACATTCACGCAATTGCCTACAGCGTCGCCCCCCGCTCAGGCTTCCTGGGACTCGCCTTGCGTTCGCAGAACCTTCACTAGGTGTTCGCCGTGCATCTGTGCGTAGTCATGGGCAAGCTTCTCGGCTTCCGTCGTGTCCCCCTGCAGGATTGCCGCGGCCATATGCTCATGCTCGGCATAGATGGCTTCGGAATATTCCATCAATTTTGTGGTCATCAGGATGTACAGCATGACCGGATCGCTGATCAGTCCATACTGGACGATGAGGCGACGATGCCGTGACAGCGCAACGACGGTCTTATGAAAGGCCAGGTCGGCCTCAGCGATGCGTCTGCGGTCCATATCCGCGATGGCGGATTTCAGATCCGCCAGGGCCTCGTGTAGTCGCTTGCGGCCGGCATTGTCGATGTTTGCGGCCGCTAGCCGTGCGGCCATCCCTTCCAGGTTACTGCGCAGTGTATAGAGTTCCCACGCGTCTTCTGCTGAAAGCGATACGACTTCCCATCCGGTATACGCGTGCTGGATCAGCAGGCCTTCAGTAGCCAGGCGCTGCATGCCTGCGCGAACCGTCGAGCGGGAAAGGCCGATTTGCGTCGCAAGGGAGATTTCCGTGAGCTTTGAGCCAGGCGCCAAATCACCGGAAAAGATGGCGTCCCGGATCCAGTCGGCAGCCTGTCGGTCCAGGCTGCGCTTGTCAATTTCAACGCGAGTACTCATGTTTGCTTGTCCTGGCAGGCTGGGCTCCATCGCCATACCGGAAACGCCCGCCCATCCTGTCTGCCGCAACGGGAAAGATGCTTGCCATGATACCGCCAAACTGCATCATGATTGTTAATTGTGGCCAATTAGTTGTTGGCAGCCGCAAAACCATAGGCCGTGTTGGCGTCACTTCGCCAGCACGGGCCGCTTCGGGATGGCTCAGAGCCTTCCCGTCGCCCGCCGCACTTCGTACGCTTGCAAGTTCATCCAGCAGATCCGGTGCACGGTATCGTCCAGCCCATGTGCCCTGGTGTGGCCCAGCATGTAACCGACAATGTGCTCTCCTTCGATCGATGATTTCCTTTCCAGGTCGCGCAATATCGACGGGACATAGGCCGATTCCTTGTTGGCGAACAACTGGCGGTACTCCGCAAGGAATGCCTCGGTCATCGGATATCCCTCTCGCGTGGCGACCTCGGCATGGATCGAAAGCACCTGGTAGAAGAGTTCGGTGCCACCAGGCACCCGGGCGATCTCTCCGACGCTTGCGCGCAGGAGCGTGGTGACGGTGGCCACCGTGGAAAGGTGGACCAGTTTCTCCCAAAGGTTGCGCATGATGTCGGGGACGGCGCTCGCCACCACGCCGCCCTGGGGGAACGCACGTTGCAGCGCTTGCACGCGGTCACTCATGACGCCGGACTGTTCGCCGAACTTGATGTAACACCAGTCATTGAGATGCTGAATCGTTCCATCACTGTCGAGTGTGACGATGATTTTCGCCTGGCCGCCGAGCACGCGGTTGGCGCCGAATACGGCGTTGAGCTTGTCGATGTGCTCCATGCCGTTCAGCAGCGGCAGGATGGCGGTATTTGGGCCTACGGCAGGGCGGATGGCTTCGATCGCGGAATCCAGATCGTAGGCCTTGCTGGTCAGCAGGACGACATCCCAGTTGCCGCTTAGTTCGTCCTTCGTGACGGTTTTCACGGGCGCATGGAAATCGCCATATTGGCTGCGAATATTCAAGCCATCGCGTTCGAGAATGGCGCGCCGCGCGGGGCGCACAAGGAAGGTGACGTCCGCACCTTGCTGGACCAGCCGGCCGCCGTAGTAGCCTCCGATCGCACCAGCACCGAGAACCAGAATTCGCATAGGGACTCCATCAAAGGATTGTTGTACATGGCCAAGGCGCAATGACTGCTTGTGCCTTGAACCCTGAGTCGAAAGCATTCAGTGCCGGACTTCCTCTCGCAGCAAACGCTGCGGCATGGCGGCGAGCAGGAGAACAGCTCCGATTACCAGGGCTGCCGCGAAGGTGTACAGGCCGTAGTCCAGCGACCCCGTCGTCGTCTTCACCCAACCGAGCATGGATGGGCTGGCGAAGCCACCGATCAGCCCGATACTGTTGATGACGGCAATCCCTCCCGCCGAGCCGGAACTGGAAAGATAGGAAGTCGGGATCGTCCAGAACAGAGGCATCGCGGTCAGAACGCCCAGTGCGGTGATCGACAGCACAATCAGCGCAATGGGCAGGCTTGTATGGACGAATGTCACGGCTACCAGGCCGATGGCGGCAACGATCATGCCCAGCGCAACGTGCCAGCGGCGCTCACGTGTCTTGTCCGAATGCCTGCCGATGATCACCATGCCGATGCTCGTGACCAGATAGGGAATCGCCGTCAGGATGCCAATGTGCAAGGCGTTGGTCACGTGGTAGCTGCGAACCATCTCGGGGAGCCAGAAGCTGATGATGTAGAGGCCAGCGGCAATCGTGAAATAGATGATCGACAAGGCATACAGCCGCGGGTCGCGCAGTGTCTTCAGGAAGGAGTGATCGTGACCATGTGAGTCTGTGGTACCCACTTCGCGGGTCACGACCTCTTTTTCCCTGGCGGACAGCCATCGGGCATCGGCCGGCTTGTCGGCAAGCACAAAGATGACGAGCACGCCAAGGATAACGGACGGGACCGCCTCGATGAGGAACAACCATTGCCAGCCGCCCAGCCCTGAGGTATCGCTCAAGTTGGCCAGGATCCATCCGGACAAAGGTCCACCGATGATGCCCGATACCGCGATCGCCGACATGAAGAGCGTGATGATTTTTCCCCGCATCATGGGCGGATACCAGTACGTCAGGTAGAGCACGATGCCGGGGAAGAAGCCGGCTTCGAAGGCGCCAAGAAGAAAGCGGGCCACATAGAATTGCGTGGGGCTCGTGATAAAGGCGCAGCTTGCCGAAATGACACCCCAGACGACCATGATGCGCATCAGCGTCTTGCGTGCGCCAATCTTCTCTAGCAGCAGGTTGCTGGGCACCTCGAACAAGAAATAGCCGATGAAGAAGATGCCGGCGCCAAGGCCATAGACGGCATCTGAAAAGCCGAGGTCATGCTTCATCTGAAGCGCGGCAAAACCGATGTTGACGCGGTCCAGATAGGCAAACACATAGCAGATGAAAAGGAACGGAATAATGCGCCGCGTGACCTTGGTGTAAACGCGCCGGACTTCGTCGCTTGTGTGTATGGCCGCACTGCGTTGCTGCGCCGCCGAGGTGGAAACTGTCGTCATGATCCTGCCATCCGTTCAGATTGTTGTGAGACTGATGGCTTCCGAGGGGAGTCTGGTCGTGTCAATCCACGACAGGTCTCCACCCCGCCTCGAAAGCTGACTGGAAGTAGTAAGTGGTGATCAGGCGTGACGGGCAAAGGCGTTCCCGCCTTTGGCATTGTTTCCCTCACGCCAGGGATTGGGCTTACAGACCGAGATGGCTGCGGCGGACCTGTGGAGGATGGGCGCGCAGAACTTCTTCGATCGGGTCGCAACCCCAGCCGGGCGCTTTCGGGACCTGAATGGCACCATTCACGATCTCGGGCGTATGGGTGAACAACTGGTCATCCCAAGCCAGCCGATCCACGTCGACCTCCATCACGCGCAGGTTTGGAACCGCCGCCGCGAAATGAACGTTCATCATGGTCGACAGGTGGCTATAGAAGTTGTGCGGGGCGATGTTGACGTCAAAGGCGTCTGCCACGTTGGCGATCTTCATCGCTTGCCACACGCCGTTCCAGACCGCGTCGATGATGGCCACATCCATCGACTGCGCCTGGAAATAGGGCAGGAACTGGCGGATACCAAACAGCGTCTCGCACGCTGCAATCGGTGCGTGGCTCCGTTGGCGGATGTATGCCATGGCCTCCGGATTGTAGATATCGAGCTCGACCCAGAACAGGTCGAAGTCCTTGATGGCCTTGATCAGCGAGAGATAGCCCTCGGTGCGCGCGTTGAAATTCAGGTCCAACAGGATGTCGACATCCGGACCAGCACCATCGCGAAGCGCTTCGAGGTGCGCGCGCAGATTGCGCAGCAATGCCTTGTCCACGTTGAGCGACGGCGCGTAGGGCGAGCCGAAGCCAGCCATCCACTGGCGCGGCTTGCCGTTCTCGTTGACGAAGAGGTTGGTCTTGAGCGCGGAAATCCCGGATTTGCGCGCGTCCTCGCCAGCCTTCTTGACACCGTCCAGATCGACGATGGCCGGTTGGTAGAGCTTGGGATGGCTGATTCGCCACGTTGCGCAGTGAGACCAGTAGATCGGGATGCTGTCTCGGTGCTTGCCGCCTAGCAATTGGTAGACCGGGACCCCCAGCGATTTCGCTTTCGCATCGAGCAGCGCGTTCTCGATGGCGCCAATGGCCTCGGCGCTGAGCCCATAGGGAGCCGGGCGCAAGGAAGCTGCAAGCCGGCCATACGCCTCCTCATGGTCATACACGGATTTGCCAATCAGACGGGCCCCCAGTTGCTCGATGACCGCGGTCAGGCCGGGCGGGCCAAACGATTCGTCATACTCGCTCCAGCCGACCGTTCCGTCGGAGGTCACCACCTTCAGGAAGTAGTAGTTTCGCCACCCGGCATCGCAGGAGATGGTCTCGAAGTGCTCAATACGCATGGTTGTCCTCGTCAGTGATAACAGATAACTTTTATTGTTAACAATTAATAATTAATCTAGGCGAGGGGGTGCAGAGAGGCAACTAAGGTAAACCCTAGGTGGCCGCGTGACGACGCATGGGTCGGCGAATAGCCGTTACTGCCGTTTCCCGCGTAGTGCGCGCGAAGAGCGCGAATACGCCGCCGCTCCTCCAGACTGTACGGTTGACCGCCGGCGGCATTACCCCGGCTGCGACTCTTTCGTCGCACTCGATGAACGGGCAGGCGATTTATTCCTTGATGTAACAATTCATGTTCCGTTCGATGGCTTTATTGACAAAAAGGCGCCGCCTAGAGTCTTCCCCGCGGACAACGACCGCATAACAACGATTTCATTAAGGAGAGGACAAATGTCATCATTGACGCGACCATTGGCGGTGTTTTCGACTGCCATTTTTTTGCTTGCTGCTGCCGGAACCAACGCGTTTGCTCAGGCGAGAACGACACTTCAGACGATCGACTTCCCACAGGGCTACGAGACAATGGCCGTGATTGCTGAACTAGAGCCAGGTACCTGCACGGGTCGGCATGCTCATCCAGGGATTGAAAGCGCCTATGTGCTGGAGGGAGAGGCTGTCGCGAAGTTCGATAATAAGCCGGACTTGATTCTCAAAGCCGGGGGGCCGCTGCAATTCGGGCCCCGAGAAATGCATAACGTGTGTAATGTCGGCAGCGGGCGGTTCAAGGCTCTCGCCCACTATATTGTTTAAAAGGGCAAGCCGTTAGTATTGCATGCTCAGTGACATTCATCAAATTGCTGCAATAGAAACGCGATTGGTTTGCCTGGCAGTTTTTCAGTTGTTAGGTTTTGTGCAGTGTAAAACGCAGCACGGTGATGAGCCGCGCATTTTCCCTGAGGAGTAGTGGTCATGCTGAGACAAACAAAAGCAGCGGTGTCATTTATCTTGGTTGCCTTCTTGTTAATGATGGAAGGCGCGCCAAATGCGCACGCAGGCTCCAAACTACCGGATCCCGCCAAGGCCGGTGTCGCCGAACAGCTTTTTCGGTTGGATTGTGGCCGCTCCCTTGCAAACGACGAGTCGGTATGGACGCCCGGCGAGAACGCTGGACACAGTATCGAGTTCTCATCTACTTGCTGGCTGATAAGGCATGGAAGCGAATGGTTGCTTTGGGATACGGGCGTTCCTGAAGCAGCGTTCAACGACCCCAAAGGTTGGTCCACTTTACCGAAATTGATCGTCTATCACCTCGACAAGACAGTGACAGATCAACTCGCCGAAATCGGGCTGAAGCCAGGCAATATCGCTCGGGTTGCAATATCGCACACACATGGAGACCACATAGGTAACGTGAGCTTGTTCCCCAACGCCAAAATTCTGATGCAGCAGGCTGAGTATAGCTGGATACATTCCCCCAACGGGTCGAATGACAACGTAAATCAATTGATGGCACTGGCGCGTAAACTTTTGGGCGCGCCGAAGAACCTTCAGCTTGTCGACGGTGATACCGATGTGTTCGGCGACGGGAGCGTCATTTTGGTTTCCACGCCAGGGCACACTCCCGGCAGCCAGTCGCTGCTAGTCCATCTCAAGAATTCTGGCTTCATCATCCTGTCGGGCGATGTTGTTCATTTGGAAGGAAATTTCGAGAAAAACATAGTTCCGTCATTGAATACCAACAATGCAGAATCAATCGCTTCAATGGAAAAAATCAGGCAGTTGATTGCAACGTACAATGCGAAGCTCTTCATCAATCATGACAAGAAGCAATCCAACAAGCTTAAGCTGCTCCCTGCTTTCTACGACTAAGGTTTGGTGATTGGTCATTGCACCCTGGCAGGATTGAGTGCGCCTGCCGGGGTCGTCATCTAACAAACGTCAAATGCAAAAACGCGGCGAAAGCACGAGGAGACGGAAAGGAGCACTTCTCGGTTCGCCCAAAAGCTGCGGTAGCAGAATTTGTGGGTATCGCTAGCGAAGTAAGACGCCTCGGTGCCAATTCAGCAGCGTCCACGCAGTATCGCGCCGACGGTGCGCATGATTTGTACCAACCGCGCATTACTGTTTGTCCATGGTGGCTATTCGAATCCAGCGTGGATCCGCCTAGACTTATCTCCATGGACACCGCTGGCCGGATCGGCCAGGACGCCGAATCCATTTATTCGAGAGTTACCATGAGCACGTCGCAAAAAGTCGTCATTGTTACTGGTGCGTCACAAGGCATTGGTGCAGAACTGGTCAAGGCTTTCCGCAAACGCGACTACCGCGTTGTCGCAACGGCACGGACCATCAGGCCGTCGGATGATCCCAACATTCTGACGGTGGCGGGCGATATCGCCGACCCGACTACCGCGCGCCGCGTGATTTCGGAGGCTGTGGCACGCTTCGGCCGCATCGATACGCTGATCAACAACGCCGGCATC
>FTIU01000155.1_pt3 | contig 17971 bp, 19 predicted proteins | sample 1658461 | NCBI WGS metagenome assembly FTIU01 (sample SAMEA3914827, study PRJEB12502) | metagenome | biome: forest; material: soil | place: Canada | collected 2011-07-03 | depth 0.3 m | reverse complement strand
GGCTTTCTCGGCATGATGTATTACTTCATTCCCAAGCAGGCCGAGCGCCCGGTGTATTCCTATCGTCTGTCGATCGTCCATTTCTGGGCGTTGATTTTCACCTACATGTGGGCCGGCCCGCATCACCTCCACTACACCGCACTACCGGACTGGACCCAGTCGCTGGGCATGGTGTTTTCGCTTATCTTGCTGGCGCCATCCTGGGGCGGCATGATCAACGGCATGATGACCTTGTCGGGCGCGTGGCACAAATTACGCACCGATCCCATCCTCAAATTCCTGGTGGTGTCGCTGTCGTTCTACGGCATGGCGACCTTTGAAGGCCCGATGATGGCGATCAAGACCGTCAACGCCTTGTCGCACTACACCGACTGGGGTATCGCCCATGTCCACTCCGGTGCGCTGGGCTGGGTCGGCTTCATCACGATGGGCTCGATGTATTACCTGATTCCGCGGCTGGTGGGCAAGCAGCAGATGTGGAGCGTAAAAATGATCGAGCTGCATTTCTGGATGGCTACGATCGGCATCGTCATGTACATCGCCGCGATGTGGATTGCCGGCGTGATGCAGGGATTGATGTGGCGTGCGGTGAATCCGGACGGCACGTTGACCTATGCCTTCGTTGAAGTGGTCAAGGCGACTTATCCCTACTATGTGATTCGCTTCTTCGGTGGCCTGCTGTATCTGAGCGGCATGCTGCTGATGGCTTTCAACACATTCAAGACCATGCGCTATAGCTTCCCGGTGGATACGCGTATCACGGTGCCGCGTACTGATCCCGTGGCGCCGGTACTGGTCCCTGTGGTCAAGATCGCAGCTGACACGGTGGAGGCGCTATGACGCAGCTGACTCATTTTGAACCTGGAGCGCAGGCATGAAATTCTCACATGAATCGATAGAAAAAAATCACTGGCTGTTGATCGGACTGGTGATTCTGGTGGTCAGTGTCGGCGGCCTGGCGGAAATCGTACCCTTGTTTTTCCAAAAGTCGACGACCCAGCCGATTACCGGCCTGCGCCCCTACTCACCGTTGCGGCTGGCTGGGCGCGACATTTACATACGCGAAGGCTGCTACAACTGTCATTCCCAGATGATCCGGCCATTCCGTGCCGAAACGGAACGCTATGGCCATTACTCCGTGGCCGGCGAATCGGTCTACGACCGGCCGTTCCAGTGGGGATCGAAGCGCACCGGCCCGGATCTGGCGCGCGTCGGTGGCCGCTATAGCGACGAATGGCATCGCGCCCATCTGCACAATCCGCGCGACCTGGTACCGGAGTCGAACATGCCCGGCTATCCGTGGCTGGAATCGACCCGTCTGGTTCCTGACGATATCGTGCCGCACCTGCGCGCACTGCAGCGCCTGGGCGATCCCTACACCGATGCCGAGATCGCCGCCGCACCGGCAGCATTGGAAAACAAGACCGAGCAAGATGCGTTGATCGCCTATTTGCAAGGATTGGGAATACAGATCAAGGCGGAGAGATAATCATGGCCATCCAAAAAATACTGATTGAGGCGCACAGCATCATTACCCTGATCAGCTTTGTCACTTTCATCGGCATTGTCTGGTGGAGTTATATTCGAAAACGTCCCAAGGATTTCGACGAGGCGGCGTTGCTGCCGTTCGCCGACGACCAGGAACAGCTCGATAAAGTGAAGGCGCAACTGGATGCCAGGGAGCGTCACCATGGCTGATTTTACCGATGGCTTCTGGAGCCCCTATATCACCGTATTGACGATACTTAGCATTTTCGGCTGTGGTGTGCTGTTGTGGATGCAGGGCAGCCGGCGGGTTACGCTTGAACCGGGGCAGGATCCCGCTGACAATACTACCGGCCATGTCTGGGACGACGACCTGGGCGAATTGAATAACCCCTTGCCGCGCTGGTGGATGTGGCTGTTCTACGTGACCATCGTTTTTGCCCTGGTCTATCTGGTGCTGTATCCCGGCCTCGGCAGTTTCGCCGGTCAGCTTGGCTGGAAATCCAGCAGCGCCTATCAGGCCGAGTTGAAGAAAGCCGATGCCGACTACGGCCCCATGTTCAACAAATACCTGCACCAGGACTTGAAAACCGTCGCCGCCGATCCGCAGGCGCATGCGATCGGTGAGCGCCTGTTCCTGACTTACTGTGCGCAATGCCATGGTTCCGATGCCCGCGGCAACAAAGGATTTCCGAACCTGACCGACGATGACTGGCTGCATGGCGGCGCACCGGAAACCATCAAGACCACCATCATGGAAGGCCGGCATGGCGTCATGCCGCCGATGGGAGCTGCACTCGGAGGCGACAAGGATGTCGAGAACGTAGCAAATTATGTGCTGAGCCTGTCCGGCTCGACCCATGATCCTATCAAGGCGATATTCGGCAAACCGAAGTTTACCGTTTGCATGGGCTGCCACGGTAGCGGCGGCACCGGCAACCAGGCCATCGGCGCGCCGAACCTGAGCGACAAGATCTGGCTGTACGGCGGCAGCGTCGACACCATCATGGAAACCATCCGCAAAGGGCGCGATAACACCATGCCGTCATTCAAGGATTTTCTCGGCGAACCGAAGGTGCATGTGCTTGCCGCCTATGTGTGGAGCTTGTCGAACCATCCCCGCAGCGTGGTCGCGCTTGATCGTCCGGCGGCTGCCTCACAATGATCGCAAGCCCGACGGCCAATCATGAGCGCGAGTGAATCTTCTCCTAAGACTGCCGTTGTCAGGATGTACCAGGCGCGGCAGCAAATATATCCCCGCGATGTGAGCGGGCGTTACGCCACGCTGCGCTGGTTATGTGTGTGGCTGACGCAGCTGGTGTTTTATGGCATGCCATGGTTAAGGTGGAATGGCCGCCAGGCAGTGCTGTTCGACCTGGCCGCGCGCAAATTCTATTTGTTCGGCATCGTGCTGTGGCCGCAGGATTTTATCTATCTTGCCGTGCTGCTGATTGTCTGCGCGTTCTCGCTGTTCTTGTTTACGGCAATTGCCGGCCGGGTCTGGTGCGGCTACGCTTGCCCGCAAACGGTGTACACCAAGATATTCCTGTGGATAGAAGGCCGGATAGAAGGACCACGCAGTGCGCGCATGCGGCTCGACCGGCAAGCGTGGTCGCTCGATAAATTGCTGCGTAAAAGCGGCAAGCATCTGGCCTGGAGCGCCGTGGCTTTGTGGACCGGCTTTACTTTCGTCGGCTACTTCACTTCTATCCACGATCTTGTGCGCGAGGCGAGCGTACTTGGCCTGGGATCGTGGGAATGGTTCTGGGTTCTGTTCTATGGCTTCGCCACGTATGGCAATGCGGGCTGGATGCGCGAACAGGTGTGCAAATACATGTGCCCGTATGCCCGCTTTCAGAGCGCCATGTTCGATCGCGATTCCTTGATCGTTACCTACGATGCGGCGCGCGGCGAGCCGCGCTCTAACCGCTACCGGAAAACACCGGAACCGGGGTCTGCTCCCTGCATCGATTGCAGCATATGCGTGCAGGTTTGTCCGACCGGGATCGATATCCGGGCTGGCCTGCAATACATGTGCATCGGCTGTGCAGCCTGTGTCGACGCTTGCAACATGGTGATGGGCAGGATCGGTGCGCGGCGAGGACTGATCCGTTATTCAACGGAACACGCCACGGCGGAGAATTTGCCGGCGGCGGCCATTCTGCGTCGGATTTTTCGTCCGCGCGTGTTGATCTACAGCTCGGCGCTGCTGGTGATCGTAACGGTCTTCCTTGGCTCGCTGATACTCAGGGTTCCTCTCAAAGTAGATGTGATTCGGGACCGTGGCTCCATGGGCAGGGAAGTCGAAGACGCCATGATTGAGAATGTCTACCGGCTGCAGGCGATCAATGCCGACGAATTGCCGCATCGTTACAAGATAAGTGTGGCTGGCATCGATGGCATCGCGCTGTCCGGCGAGAGCGAGGTAACGCTCGCCGCCACTGAGACGCGGCTGATTCCAGTGCGGGTAAGAGTACCGCATGGACGGGGCCGGCCGGGTTCCAACAGTATTTTTTTCAGGCTGCAGGGACTAGATGGCGCCAGGTCGCAGGTGAATGAAAAAGCCGTGTTTTATATACCAAGATGAAACGACCGGGAACCGGCATGAATTACACGAGACGAACAGGATAATCATGAAGAACCAAGCACATTCAATGACCACGCTATCTGCTGTCTCTACGCCGTGGTACACCCAGCGCTGGCCATGGTTTCTGATACTGGGCCCGCTGGTGGTTGTAGTGGCGGCCAGTTATACCGGCTGGCTGGCATTTTCCCGGCAAGATGCGCTGGTGGAAGACGACTATTACAAAGAGGGCAATGCGATCAATCAGGATCTGAGGCGTGACGAGGAGGCGATACGGCGCGGCATCGTCGGTAATCTGCGCTACGATGCCGTGCAGGGCGTCCTCAGCGGCAATATGCGCAACATCGCTGGTCACGGCACGGCACCGCTGGCCGATCATCGGTTGCGGCTGCGCCTGGTTCATTCGACTTTGCCTGAAAAAGATATCGACTTGTTTGTATTGCCGAACGTCCAAGGAAATTTTTCAGTGCACCTGCCGTTGCTGGAGATGGCGCGCTGGCAGATCCTGATTGAAGATGCGCAGCACGACTGGCGCCTGCATTCCACCTGGAACTGGCCACGGCAACGCAGCGTGGATTTGAATCCGCTGGCCATGAAGCCGGCAGACGATTGAGCAGCTTCGGATCAGTTGCAGGCGTCTGCGCCCATTGCCAATATTTTCAATGCCGGGAAATCGATCAGTTCGATATCTCGTTTACTGACGTTCAGTATGCCGTCCTTCCTGAACTTGGACAGCAGGCGGCTGATACTTTCGATCGTCAGACCAAGATAATTGCCGATATCCTCGCGCGTCATACGTAACTGGAAGTTGGTCGATGAATAGCCGCGCGCAGCGTAGCGCGACGACAGATTTACCAGGAACGCCGCAAAACGCTGCTCGGCGCGCATATTGCCGAGTAACAGGATGACGCTTTGCTCACGCGTGATTTCCTTACTCATGATGCGGTGGAAATGCCGTAGCAGTGTCGGGATATCGCCGAACAGTTCTTCCAGCCGCGCGAACGGAATGTCGCATACCTCGCTGTCTTCCAAGGCCACTGCATCGCACTGATGGGTGTCGGTACTGATCGCATCCATGCCCAGTAATTCGCCGCTCATCTGGAAGCCGGTGATTTGCCGGGCGCCGTCAGGATTGGCTTGATAAGTCTTGAATTGTCCTACCCGCACTGCATACAAGGAACCGAACTTGTCGCCGATCCGATACAGGGTGTCGTCCCGGTGCACGCGGCGGCGGCCGATGATGCTGTCGAGACGCAGCATGTCGGACTCATCCAGCCCCATTGGCAAGCACAACTGATGCATGCTGCACGAGGAGCAACTTCTGCGCAGGGCCGCGATGTCGAGCAGCGGCGCTGTGTGAGGGGAAGGCTGATGCATGGCGAAGTCCGGTAGTAGATAGGGCATTGCAGCTTGCCGCAACACGCTATTTTACCGCTAGACATCGCCTGATGGCGGTATTCCCGTCTGGCTCAGATGACGTTTGCCGACGCGCTGGTTGGGATGCCGGAAAAATCTGTCCAGCAGCGGCGTCGAAAATCGTAGAGTTTGCATCGGCGCGCCGTATCAAAATACCAGTGCCAGGAAAATTTCTGGATCACTATGCGCGACGGCAGCATGATTTCCAGGATCTGCTGTGCTTTTTTCAAACGATAGAGCGGGATGCTCATGTCGACATGGTGCGCGGTGTGTTCCATGATGTGATGCAACAGCGCACCGATGCGATGGCGAAACGTCAGGTGAACCGTGGTGGAGACAAATGGCTGCGCCGCTGCCCACACGGCTTTCTGGTCGTACCAGGCAACGCCGGTATGGGTGTGGTGCACATAGACCACAAAACCGATCATCGCATTCCAGAACAGGAACGGCAACGCAAAGCCGGCCAGCAAGATCAGCCACACCGGCTGCCCGGTAGAGGTCGCGGCAATGCTAAGCGCCGCAATCCAGAACGTTGCTGCAAACGTGACCAGCATGCCGTCCCAGATGAATACCGAGCGCCGGGTCGGCATTGTCTTCCGACTGGGGAAGTACATGCGTTGCCACCACATTTCAACCAGGTAGTACAGCCAAGGCCCCCAACCGCTGCGATAGAAACGCTCCAGCCATTGGCGCCAGCGCGGCAGGGCCTGGAATTCCTCCAGCGACAACGGATGCCAGACAAAGTCGAAACCTTTCAGGTTGGTGTAGCCGTGATGCACGACGTTATGGCCGACGTCCCACAGGCTATATGGCGTCAGCGACGGCAGGAAAACCAGGCGGCCGAGCCAGCGATTGAGGCGCCGGTGCGGCGTAAAGCTTTGATGGCAGGCATCGTGGCCGAGAATGAAGAGGCGACCGATGATAAAGCCGGCGATCATACCGAATAACAATTTGGCTGCAATATTTTGCAACCAGACGGTGGCGACGATCGCCAGCGAAAACAAGACCAGGTCAAGCAGGACCAACGCCAGTGCGCGGCCCGTACTGCGCTGTACGACAGGCAGCAGCCATGATCGGATGACTTTACGGTGCGGCATGGCGGCCGACGGCGACACCGGATCGGGTAAGCGGATGGGAATCATTTGGCAAACCTTTGATAAAAAATAAAAATGCCAGCCGATCGTAGGTGATATAAGGAAGGCTGACGTTGATTTCGATCAAAGATTCGCGGGTTTCCTGATACGGCTTCTGTTTCAGGACGGTTTTCCTGTGACAGGCGCTGATGAACCAGGGAGCGTAGAGATCATCCATTTCCGTCCAATCGCGATATGCGCCACCAGCGCCAGCGCGCCATTGAGTGCCAGCGCATAGCGCACTCCCATAAGATGCACAGACAAACCTGTTAAAAGACTACCGACGGATAGCCCGCCGCGCATGGCAAGCATGTATAAGCTGACGCTCTGGCCGCGCAGCAACGGGCTCGCGCTTGCCTGTAACAGAGAATTCGCCGAGATGTTGCTCGCATTCATCGATAAGCCAGCTAACACCAATAGGATCGGCAACAACCAGTACCACGGGTTTAGAGCCGCGCATACCAAAATCGCGCCGTAGCCTGCGGCGCCCCAGGAACTCAGCCGGCGCAGGTCATGTCCGGTACCGATGCTAAGCAAAGTGATCGCGCCGAGCAGGCCGCCAACACCGAATGCACCCAGCGCGATGCTGAACTGGCGCGCATCGCCATGCAAGGCGTCTTTGACCAGCACCGGGCAAAAGACAATCAAGGGTCCGCACAAGAAGCTGCTGGTCAGCACGGTAAGCAGTGCGCCGCGCAGAAGAGGATCGCCGATAATTTTACCGACGCCTGAAAATGAAGTGCTGCTACCAGATTTATTGGTGGCAGCCACCGGCATTTTGGTATGTGGCAGTATCCACAGGGCCACGGCTATAAACGGTAGATAGGACACGGCGTTAACTGCGAAGCAACCGACTGCTCCTACGCTAACCATCAAGATGCCGGCGATGGCCGGTCCCAGAATGCGGGAAAGATTGAACTGTGTGGAATTCAATGCCAGGCCTTGTGCAATTTGCTCGTGTTTCACGAGAGAGGGCACGATCGACTGGAATGACGGCATGGACAGCGCGTCGGTGATGCCCACTATCAGCGAAAGGACGATGATCATCCATGGCTGTATGGCAGCAGTGAGCAGTAGTATCACCAGCAGTATCGGACACAGCATCTGGATCGACTGGAACAGCGTAATCACGCGGCGCCGGTCCGCATGGTCAGCCAAGGCGCCGCCGACCAGGGTCAGCAACCATATCGGCGCCCCCAAAGCGAAGGCGTCCAGTCCGATCAGGAACGGTGACGCGCCCAGGCTTAGTAGCAACCAGGGCTGGGCGACTTGCTGGGCCCAGGTGCCGATATTGGAAAGCAGGCTGGCAATCCAGAACGTACCGAAGCGACGTGTGCCCAGGAGATTGAGCGATTCGGCTAGCGTATTCAGGGATGTTGACGATTGTTTCACATGCCACCTGCAAGTTTGCTCAAGCCAGTGCCGGACCGCCCGGCATGTTCGCTGAGGCCAACAGGGGGACTAGCGTGAAAGTACGAATGCCTGGGGGACCGCGCTTCGAGCCAACGCCTTTGCGCCGCTCCCGTTGTCAGGATTTGATGATCAGTACCGGACGATCGGCAATACGCAGATAGTGTTCGGCAACGCTGTCCAGCATAAGCCGTTGCATGCCCTGCAAGCCATGCGATCCCATCACGACGACGCTGGCGTCCCATCGTTTCGCCACTTCCCGGATAAGGTCGGCCACCCGTTTGCCACGCTCTTGCAAATCCAATATCTGTACGTCGCCTCGGACGCTGAAATCGTCGAAAATGTGCAAGGCTGCCTTCCTGAGGTTCAGTGCTTGCTCGGCTGCCGCCTGCAGCATCTGCTCGCGCTGGAAATAGACGACGCCAAGCAGAGGGAAGGATAGCAGCGGGTCGACATTGACATACAGCGCACGGATCTCGCAACCTTGAGTCTTTGCTAACAAGCACGCCTGACGCAAAGCGTTTTGCGCAAGTTCGCTGCCATCTGTTGCGACCAGGATGCGTTTGAGCATGATGACCTCACTCCTTGGACGCAAGATTTTCCTGGGCAGGTTTTTTGGACGCTTGCTCGTTGCCGTGTACCAATAGCACCGGCCGCTCTGAGATGCGCACGAAATGCTCGGCAACGCTACCCATCAGCATGCGTCGTACCCCGCGCCGCCCGTGGGTGCCCAGCACGGTCAGGTCAGCTCCCCATTTTTCACCTTCTGCCTTGATGGCTCCGGGAATGTCGCAGTCCATGTCACGCAGGTCGAGCATGCTGGTTTGCACTTCGTAACCTTGCGACCGCAAGTCAGCTTCTGCCTTCGCCAGAATTTTTTTACCTTCAGCCACGGATACTTCACGCAACAGTTCGATATAGGTGAAATCGTCATTGATCATCGGAAAGGTGGTAAGCGGATCTTCCACCACATGCACCACACGCACCGTTGCGTCGGGCGCTGCGAAGTTGGCAATCTGCTTCAGCGCTTGAGCGGAAGTAGGGCTACCGTCGATAGCAAGCAGGATCTTCTTATATATGGCCATGATGTTTCTCAATAGAGAAAATGTGGGTGATTGCGGTTTGCCGCAACTGCCGATATGAACGCCGTGATGAGGCCTTAAGAATCATTGTATGTCTTGAGCGCAAGCCGGCAAGTGCAATTGCAGGGGGAGTTGAGATAGATCAAACACGCCGTCGCCAACCAGGGACACGACTGGGCCGCATCTGAAATTCCAGCGCATTTTTGATCCAGCGCAAGTTGTCACCGGCGATCTCCGCCAATATGTATCAAACATCGTTACTTGTGCAGTTGCGCGTAGCTACTGATGGAAATCGCATGAAAAATTCAATACTGCCCTGGCCGCTGAAAATATTGATGCCAGGTGCGTTACTCCTGTCGATTCCCGCTTTCTACCTGGTTCTGGCAGGGCCGGGGCTAATGCACCGTCATGTCGGAAGCGGGCTGTATTTAGCCGTCGCTGCCATGGTTGCCGCCGATCTGCTGATCCGGACCAGGACCCATGGCTGGCATGACGGGGTGGTCACGCTGAATGCGATGTTTTTTTTCGGCGCTGTGCTCAACGCCTGGCCAGGCTATCCTCCGTGGAGCGTGGTCGAATGGACTTTACGGATGGCTTATTGCGGCATCGTTTTCCTGCGTTTGTCGATGCTGTTGGGAGAATACCTGGTGCCACGCCGGCTGCTGTATGTGGTGGCGCTGGCAATCGCAGTGCTGGCAGTGGCCGGAGCCGGTTTCTTGTGGCTGGAACCGCGCGTCCATACCTATGCCGACGGCGTCTGGCTGGCATTCATTACAGGGGCGACAGTTGGCTATGGCGACCTGGTTCCGTCCACGCCGGCCTCCAGGATTTTCGCTGCCTTTATCGTATTGCTGGGCTATGCCTTGTTTTCGGTTGTCACGGCGAGCATATCTGCAATGCTGGTGGGTGAGGATGAGAAGCGGCTGGAACGCGAGCTGCATGCTGACATGCGCATGTTACGTAGGGAAATTTCGCTGTTGCATAAAGAATTGCAATCTTCGCATCCTGAGTCTGGCGGAGAGGATGCTGGCAGTGCCGGCAAAGAATTGCTCCGGGTTTGAATTTCCAGGCAAGGTGGTTGCAATCGATCACCGAAGGCACCTGCCTCGGGAACGATTTTCCGGGCTTCACTGGGCACGCGCATCGAGGTCGGGCAGCCATTGCTGACCATTCACGCTGAGTCGCCGGGAGAGCTGACTTGTGCACGGGCTTATGCCGAGGCGCAGGAAAATTTAATTTCTTTACAGGAGGTTTGATGAAACCCGTATTTTTTACCATGCCGGGCAACGACGGCTTTGCCTCGCAGCTGCGCTGTTACTTGCCAGCCGAGAGCGGGGTCATGGAAATGCATCATTTTCCCGATGGCGAGTCTTGCCCTCGCTTCATGACTTCGGTCGCAGAGCGTGATGTAGTGCTGGCCTGCGCACTGGAGCGGCCAGATCGAAAAGTCATGGAGCTGTATCTTGCCGGTTGCGTTGCCCGCGAGCTGGGAGCGCGTAGCGTCGGTTTCGTCATTCCCTATTTGCCTTACATGCGGCAGGACGCACGTTTCATGGAAGAAGAAGGAGTAACGTCAGCGCATTTCGCGCGCTTGATTTCCAGTTGCTGCGACTGGCTGGTGACGGTTGAACCGCATCTGCACCGGTATCGCGAGCTGGCCGAAATCTATCAGGTCCCAAGCCAGGTGGTACATGCAGCCCCTGAACTGGCGAAATGGATTGCCGGAAATGTGCCGCTTCCCGTCATTATCTGCCCCGATGCTGAAAGCGAACAGTGGGTTGCCGCCGTGGCTGATGCGGTTGGATGTCCATATACGGTATTGCAAAAGAAACGGCACGGCGACCGCGAGGTAGAAGTCTCGATTCCGCACGTGGCGGACTGGTACGGCAGGACCCCGGTATTAATGGACGATATTGTTTCTACCGCCCGCACCATGGTCGCCGCCGTCAAGCAGATCAACGCAGCCGGCATGGCTCGGCCAGTATGCATCGCCGTGCATCCTCTGTTTGCCGGGGATGGCTATATCGCGCTCCAGATGGCCGGTGTCGATCGTATCGTCAGCTGCAACACCATTCTCCATTCGAGTAACCGGATCGATATGGCAAAACCGACGGCCGTTGCTGTCACGGATTTACTGAGAGCGCGCAGTTAGCGGCGTGCCAGCGAATCCCCTGCTGCATTGTTCAACGTATTCGATCCTGGTTCAGGTTTTGGCGGCAGGAGAGGCGGCAGGTTTGCAATCTTTTTTTGTCATCCGTTCCGACTCGCCGCCAAGCGCCAGTTCTTTCAATTTCGTCAGGTCGAGGATCTGTAAATCCCGCTTGTCGACCGCGATCCAGCCCTGGACCCTGAAGTGGGACAGGAGCCGGCTAATGCTTTCGATGGTCAGTCCAAGGTAGTTGCCGATATCCTCGCGCGACATGCGCAACTGGAAACTGGTTGAGGAATAGCCTCGCGCCATATAGCGCGAGGAAAGGTTAACCAGGAACGCCGCAAACCGTTGTTCGGCGCGCATATTTCCCAGCAAGAGCATGACATTTTGATCGCGCGTGATTTCCTGGCTCATGATCCGGTGGAAATGATGCAGCAGCGTCGGGATATGGCTGAATAATTCTTCCAGTCGCGTAAATGGAATCTCGCACACTTCGCTGTCTTCCAGCGCCACGGCGTCGCAGTGGTGAAGATCGGAACTGATGGCATCCATGCCAAGCAATTCACCGGCCATCTGGAAACCGGTAATCTGCTGTTCGCCGCCATTGTTCATATGGCAAGTTTTGAAATGTCCGAAACGAATCGCGTAGAGATTTTTAAACGGATCTCCCATCCGGTACAAGCGTTGGTCGCGCAAGATGCGTTGTCCGCGTCCGATGATCTGGTCGAGGCGCGTCATGTCGGCACTATCCAGGCCCATCGGCAAGCATAGCTGGTGCAAGCTGCAACCCGCACAGCTGGCTTTCAATACCGGTATGTTCAAAAGCGGCGACGCCACTCTGGCAAACGGCGTATTCATAGTGATGGGTTAACTCCGCATTGATGGTTGGCTGGCTCTCGATTTCCCCCCACACGCGCCCGCAGGAGGAGGCGCCATATCGGTATCTTGCTTCTGAATGTACACCCTATGCAAGAGATATACAAATGAAGGCAGATTTCAACATGAAACGGCGGTCGTTACCGGGGATTTCTTGATGTGCATCAAAACCTCATTCCCCGCCTTATTTATGATGGATGTCAGAACGTGTAAGTGGGTGCGGCCGGCCAGGTGCGGCCGGCGAAAACGAGTGTTTTTTGAAGTCAGTAACGGAGAGATGAGATGAAAAGCGATCGTCAGTTAAAGCAGGAAGTCATGGATGAGCTGGAGTGGGATCCGTCTGTCAAGGATATCGAGATCGGGGTCGAGGTAAAAGACGGCGTGGTGACGCTGACCGGGCACGTAGATAGTCATGCAGAGAAGTACGCCGCTGAACGCGCGGCGTTGCGCGTTGCCGGCGTCAAGGGAATTGCAGTGGAAATCGATGTGTGGATACCTGGTCCAAATGAGCGTAACGATGCCGATATCGCGCGCGCCGCGGAATTGGCACTGGAATGGAACGTATTGATCCCCAAGGACCAGGTCAAAGTCATGGTTGAAGACGGATGGATGACGCTGAGCGGCGAACTGGAGCGTGGTTACCAGCGCGTGGCGGCAGAAAATGTCATACGTAACCTGATGGGCGTCACCGGAATCAGCAATCAGATCGTGGTCAAGCCGGCCGTGTTGCCGGCGGACGTCAAGGTCAAGATCGAGGCCGCGCTGCAGCGGCGCGCTCACATAGAAACACAACGCCTCACGGTGGTAGTCAACGGCGACCAGGTGACCCTTACCGGCCCGGTGCGTTCATGGTCGGAACGCTACGCCGCATTGCAGGCGGCAGCGGTCGCACCAGGCGTGGTGCGTGTCGTCGATAAAATGGAGATTGCGTAGGCAGGACGAGCAGGGCGGATGGCGACATCCGCTTTTTTCATAAAGCACGTTGTCGGCCACGGATGGCCGGCAACGTGTTTTTCTTTCAGTGTGACATCAGCACCGGCACCGTCATCGAAGCCAGGACAGTGCGCGTCACTCCACCCAGCAAGACTTCGCGGAAGCGGGTGTGGCCATAGCCGCCCATGGCGATCAGATCGGCGCCGAAATCGGCAGCGTGCGACAAGAGTGCGTTACCTACATCGATATCGGCCGGGATCTTTTGTTCCGATACCTCGACTTTGATGCCGTGACGCGCCAGGTATAGAGCGATGTCAGTTCCCGGTTGTTCGCCGTGGGTGTCGGTCGGCCAGCCGCTGTCAAACACCAGCACCTGGACCAGATCAGCCCGTTGCAGCAATGGAATCGATGCGCTGACGGCGCGTGTCGCCTCCATGCTGCCATCCCAGGCAACCAGCACTCTTTTGCCGAGTTGAGGGAAATGACCTGCATAGGGGACGAACAATACCGGCCTGCCTGAATTCATCAGCACATATTCTTGGAAATCGGCGCGCAGTATCGGCGAGTAGTCAGCCGGATTTAGCTGGCCGATCACCACCAGATCGCTGTAGCGCGCCTGCAGAACCAAAGCCGCACCGGCGTCGTCCTCGATGAGTCGTTTTTCGAAAGACTTGACGTCCATATTCCAGGCAACCGATTCAAATTCCGTCAGCAGATTTGCTGCATGCTCGCGTAGCTCGCCCAGCGTCTGGCTGAGCAGAGCCAGGTTGCTGTCTCCTATTACCCCGGGCATGAGGAGTTGTGGTGCAACGCCGGTCGCTGCGGCGCCGATCAGATGTGCGTTGTATTTTTGCGCAAGCAAAGCGGCAATCCTGATTTGTTCGTGAGCACGACCGGACTCGTCCACGTGCACAAGTATGGTTTTATATTCCATGTGATACCCCTCTGGTTGATCAACGCAGAAGATCTGCCTTGATAAAATATTTTCGGGCAAACGCTAATAATTGCGCGTCGCTAGGATGGTCTACGGTTTCCACGCTGACGATTTTTTCTGCCAGTTCGTGTTCGTGTCTCAGCAAATGTTTGATGAACGCCATTTTTTCCAGGCCAGGCCCGACAATCAGAATTTCAAGAGAGTGCTTCAATGCATTCGCAATGTCGTTGAAATAGGGCACCTGTTCGACCGGATCGGCCATTCCCGGTTTTCCTGTCGTGGAATGTCGATTTGCATGCTTCGAATGCGTCTTGATGACTTCATGTTCTGCTGCATCCAGGCTGAACTGGATGACGTGTGCTTCCGTACGATCCAGCCATACGACGACGTGATTGAATGACATTTGTGTTTCCTTAAAAAATTGAAAAGGTAAATTCAAGAATGTATCGATGCATGTCAAACATCATGTTGTCTCTTGGTTCATGGTCGCAACACAGCTCGCCATACGCTTGTCAGACGTGCTGTACCTGCAGATTGCTGCTTGCCGTCCATGGCGTGATTCTCTACGAAGGGCTACTGTCAGCATAGCAATGGCGCGATGGGAGAATTTGATCCATATCAACTCAATCGGAAAGAGTCGGAATTAAACTGATTTCATGGATGGCGCACGGGATGCAGTAAGAACGAAGATCAGGAAATCTCATGAAAACCGCTAATGCAGGTAGCCTGGAACAAATGGCAACGCTTGGAGACTTGTTTGACTGGCGGATCAGGCAGACGCCAGAGAATGAGGCATATCGCCATTTTAATTCTGAGACGGGACACTGGCGCTCCCATACCTGGGCGCAAATCGGCGAACGTGTCCGGACCTGGCGCAGCGCGCTTGCCGCATCGCGTCTGTTGTCCGGGGCACGGGTTGCCGTGTTGCTACCTAACGGTCTGGATGCCGTCTGCATCGACCAGGCGAGCCTGGCGCTGGGCCTGGTTCCTGTGCCGATGCACGCGCTCGACAATCCGGCCAGCATCGCCTACATCGTCAAGGATTGCGATGCCTCCATGCTGGTGCTGTCGACCCGTGCGCAATGGGAAGCGATTGCAGCGGTCGGCGAAACGATGCCTTTTTTGAAGCTGGTATTGGTGGTAGACGATGGAAATTTCGACAATCACTATGCGTCGGCTCCTGTTCATGGCGTGGTGGTTGCTTTAGCTACATGGCTGGCTAGCGGCGCACTACCCAACAATACACGCAGGCCGCCGGTGTCGGGCGATGCCCTGGCGGCGATTGTCTATACCTCGGGAACTACCGGTAAACCTAAGGGGGTCATGCTGACCCATAACAATGTATTGTCGAATATCCAGGCGGTGATGGCGCGGGTCGAGGTGCGCTCGTCCGATGTGTTCCTGTCGTTCTTACCGCTTTCGCACACTTTCGAGCGCACCGTGGGGTATTACCTGCCGGTTGCGGCCGGCAGCTGCGTCGCTTACGCGCGGTCGGTGGCGCAGATTCCCGAAGATCTGACGACGATCCGGCCGACGGTATTGGTTTCGGTGCCGAGAATCTACGAGCGGTCTCACGTGAAATTGCAGGGGAAGCTTGCCGAATCCGGTTATTTGACGCGACGTCTTTTCGCGTTGACGCAAGCGATCGGCTGGCGGCGTTTTTGCCGAAGCCAGCAGTTACCTTGCAACGGCGCCGCCCCGGGTTGGCTGGATCAGTTGTTGTACCCTGCCTTGCGTTTGCTGGTGGCGCGCAAGGTGCTGGCGCAGTTCGGCGGGCGCTTGCGTGTCGCAGTATGCGGCGGTGCACCTTTATCGCAGGCGGTAGCGGAATGCTTTCTGGCGTTGGGTTTGCCATTGGTGCAGGGATACGGCATGACAGAAACATCGCCGGTGGTGTCCTGCAATACGCCGTCCGACAATTGGCCGGCCACGGTGGGCAAGCCGCTAGAAGGCGTCAGGGTGCGTATCGGCGAGAACAGCGAGTTGCAGGTGCGCGGCGGCGGTGTCATGGCAGGATATTGGAAGCGCCTGGACGATACTGTCAACGCAATGACCGACGACGGCTGGCTGCGTACCGGCGATCAGGCGGTAATGGAAGGCGGGCGCATCCGCATCATCGGCAGGATCAAGGAAATTATCGTCACTTCAACCGGCGAGAAGATTGCGCCGGCAGATCTGGAATTGGCGATCACGGCCGATCCGCTATTCGAGCAGGCATTCGTGATTGGCGACAACCGCCCGTTCATCGCCGCTTTTGTGGTACTTAGCCGTAGCGGCCTGGACACGCTGCTGCAGCAACTTAAGCTTGGTGCCGGCGATAGCGTCAATCTGGATTCTGCATTAATACAAACTGCCGTTTTGCAGAGAATTCAGGCAGCAAGCAAGCACTTTCCCAGCTATGCGGTGCCGCGCGTTGTCCGGGTCACGATGGAACCATGGTCGTTGCTGAACGGGCTGATGACGCCGACACTGAAACTCAAACGCAATGCCTTGCTTGCGCATTTTCGTGCTGAAATTGACAATGTTTACGCGCAGCGTACGCCAGCCCAGATGATGGACGAAGCCGTAGCAGCCATCGTCAACTAAGAGTCGAGCATGACTAGAGCGTGCCGGGCTGCGATCCATTCCTCGTTGGTGGTCTCGACGGCGACTGCGACCCTGCTGCCATGTGCCGATATCAATGGTGCGTTGCGCTGATTGGTATCGTCTTCCAAGTGTACGCCAAGGAATTCCAGCTCGCGGCAAACGCGGCTGCGAATCTCTGCACTGTGTTCACCGACGCCGGCCGTAAACACCAGCAAATCGAGGCCGCCCAACACGGCGGCCAATGCACCGATTTCGCGAACGATACGGCGCACGTACAAGGCGAGTGCGGCGCGCACCTGGTCACCGACGGCATCGTCCCGTTGTTCTTGCGCGAATAGGATCGGCGGATCGGCGGAAACGCCGGAGACCCCAAGCAAGCCTGACTCGTGATACAGCAAGTGCGCTACTTGTTCCAGGCTTAATTTTTCGATTTCCATCAGGTAAATTACCGCGCCCGGGTCGAGTGCGCCGCAGCGGGTGCCCATCATCAACCCATCCAGTGCGGAAAATCCCATCGTGGTGGCGACGCTGCGCAGATCTTGCATTGCGCACAGGCTGGCGCCGCTACCCAGATGGGCGGCAATGACACGGCCGTGCGCCGCGGCGCCGAAACGCTCATCCAGCGCCACCGACATGTATTCATAGGACAAGCCATGAAATCCATAACGGCGCAAGCCGCGCTCCCACAGCGCGTATGGCAGTGGCAGCATTTGTTCGACATGCGGTAGCGTGTGATGGAAAGCGGTATCGAAACAGGCGACCTGAAGCAGGCCGGGCTGGCTGGCCAGCAGCACTTCGATGGCTTCTAGCGCAAACGGCTGATGCAAAGGAGCCAGCGGAATGTAATTTTTCAAATCCGCCAGCACTGTCGCATCAATCCTGGTCGGTGCGGAATACTTGCTGCCGCCGTGAACCACGCGATGCGCAACCGCACACAAGCGGCGTGCACCAAGGTGCACGCCAACCCGATGGCGAATATGCATCAATGCGGAGTGATAAGGCTGTTGTGCGTCCAGCACCAGTGGTTCAGGTTCGCCGCCAGTTTCGATATAACCAGGCTTGGCGCCGCCGATGCCCTCGACTTTGCCTTTCCATTCGGCCTGCCTCGGGAGCGGGGCGCCGGTAGCATGGGTAACATCAAACAGCGCGAACTTGATGCTGGACGAACCGCAATTGAGCACCAGGATGAATCTTTCGTTGTTATCGACTGGCGTCGCGGATTGGGCTGGCATATTCATTGGGGATGGTCGCGATAATGGTGCGCCAGCATCAGTGCGATGGCGCAAGAGGCGATGCGGGTCTCGCGCGAATCGGCTCGGCTGGTGAGGATGATCGGCACTTTGGCGCCGAGTACGATGCCGGCGCTGGCGGCGCCGCTCA
>FTIU01000731.1_pt3 | contig 19262 bp, 14 predicted proteins | sample 1658461 | NCBI WGS metagenome assembly FTIU01 (sample SAMEA3914827, study PRJEB12502) | metagenome | biome: forest; material: soil | place: Canada | collected 2011-07-03 | depth 0.3 m | reverse complement strand
CTGGTCGCCAGCGACGTAGGCGCGATGAGCGAGATCGTGGAGGAGGGCCTCAGCGGCCTGCTTTTCCCGATGGGAGATGTCGGGGCGTTGGCGGACAGGCTGGCGGTTCTGGCCGATCCGCAGCGGCGATCAACCATGGCGAGTTATGCGCGAGCTTCTGCGGCACGGTTCGAGATCAGCGGAATGGTTGATCGTTATGAGCGCCTCTTGGCAGAGTTGAGCAGCGCCGGACCTCCTGCGGATTGCGGAGATGAACGGCCCAGGCCTGCGACACTTGGGCGCGCTTCGAAGAATGAACGTGCCACGTATCCGCCAACGGACCGTTGATAACTGTCCTGAAGTGCGGCAGGACACTCCACGCACAGGTTTGCAGCTGAGGGGCGGCGAGAGGCGGCTGGCACAATCTGCTCGGCGTCGTCGACTTCGTCGCTAACTGTCGCGGCGCGCCGAGGGCATGCCGCGGCGTTGCGGTGATCCGGCAGGCGTCGGCTTGCCGGTCGGGCGCTCTTCGGCCAAGGGGGTTTACGGGTGACAGGAGCGAAGCCGTTGCACGTGCTCGTTGTCACGCCGTTTGGAAAGCACGGGCGCGGCGGCGTCGATCGCATGACCGACATCATCCGACGCGATGCACGGGAAAATCCGGACACGCGTTTCCGGCTGCACTTCGTGGCCAGCCGCGGGCCCGGCTCGATCTGGCTCTCGCCGTTCTATCTCGTCCGGGCGGCGTTCGTCCTGCTCGGACTGCGGGCGATTGGTAGGCTGGACCTTGTCCACATCAACATCGTCCAGCGCGGCAGCACGCTCCGCAAGCTTATACTGGTCTACCTCGCCCGGCTCGTGCGCACCCCCTACGTGCTCCATCTGCACGGCTCCCTTTACCGGCAGTACTGGGAAAGCGTTCCCCCCTGGCTTTCGGCGCGAATCCGCTCGGCGTTCGAACATGCGGCGAACGTCATCGTCCTTGGCGCGGTCTGGCGCGCCTTGCTGGCGACCAAGGCGCCTCGCGCGCGGACAACGATTGTGCAAAACGCAACCTACGCCCCCAAGGTCGGCCGTGAGCATGCAGACTCGTCCGAGCCGGTTCATATTCTTTTCCTTGGTCAAATCGGCGGGCGCAAGGGCACGCCGGACCTGATCCAGGCGCTGGCGCGGCTGAAGACGACCAAGCCGTGGCGGGTCACCCTTGCCGGCAACGGCCAGGTGCAGGCCGCGCGGCAGCAGATCGCCTCGCTCGGGCTTGCGGAGCGGGTGGATGTTCCGGGATGGGTCGGGCCTGAAGAGGTGGAGCGGTTGCTCGGCGACGCCGACATTCTGGTCCTGCCGTCGCACGACGAAAACCTGCCATTATCCGTCATCGAGGGCATGGGCTATGGACTGGCCGTGGTCACCACGCCGGTAGGCTCGGTGCCGGACATAATCGAGGACGGCCGGACCGGCCTGTTGCACCCCCCCGGCGATGTCGTCGCCCTCTCCGAGGCCCTGGAGCGCGTGATCGGGAGTTCGGCGTTCCGCGCACAATTGGGATCCGCCGCGCGAGAGTTCCACTCCAGCCACCTGAGTGTCGATACCTATATCCGGCGCCTCAAGGCCCTGTGGTTCGCGTCGGTGCCCTCGCACCGCGAACCGCCCGCCGCCCAGGATTATCCAACCCCGTGAGGCGCAAGCTCGTTTGGGCGATCCGGCGGCTGAGCCTCATGACGCCCGCGGAGGTTGCGCTTCGTTTGCGCGACATGGCTCTGCGGACCTACGACCGTTCGCAGCGGCTCCAGTGGGCGGATTTCACGACGGCCGGCCCCGCCCCGGACTTCCCCGGTTTGCGAGACTCCCTGCACGCGTTGGACGACCGTGGCCGAGACGCCATCGCCGCTGCGAACGGTCGTAGGTCCGCAGAGCCATGTCGCGCAAACGAAGCGCAACCTCCGCGGGCGTCATGAGGCTCAGCCGCCGGATCGCCCAAACGAGCTTGCGCCTCACGGGGTTGGATAATCCTGGGCGGCGGGCGGTTCGCGGTGCGAGGGCACCGACGCGAACCACAGGGCCTTGAGGCGCCGGATATAGGTATCGACACTCAGGTGGCTGGAGTGGAACTCTCGCGCGGCGGATCCCAATTGTGCGCGGAACGCCGAACTCCCGATCACGCGCTCCAGGGCCTCGGAGAGGGCGACGACATCGCCGGGGGGGTGCAACAGGCCGGTCCGGCCGTCCTCGATTATGTCCGGCACCGAGCCTACCGGCGTGGTGACCACGGCCAGTCCATAGCCCATGCCCTCGATGACGGATAATGGCAGGGTTTCGTCGTGCGACGGCAGGACCAGAATGTCGGCGTCGCCGAGCAACCGCTCCACCTCTTCAGGCCCGACCCATCCCGGAACATCCACCCGCTCCGCAAGCCCGAGCGAGGCGATCTGCTGCCGCGCGGCCTGCACCTGGCCGTTGCCGGCAAGGGTGACCCGCCACGGCTTGGTCGTCTTCAGCCGCGCCAGCGCCTGGATCAGGTCCGGCGTGCCCTTGCGCCCGCCGATTTGACCAAGGAAAAGAATATGAACCGGCTCGGACGAGTCTGCATGCTCACGGCCGACCTTGGGGGCGTAGGTTGCGTTTTGCACAATCGTTGTCCGCGCGCGAGGCGCCTTGGTCGCCAGCAAGGCGCGCCAGACCGCGCCAAGGACGATGACGTTCGCCGCATGTTCGAACGCCGAGCGGATTCGCGCCGAAAGCCAGGGGGGAACGCTTTCCCAGTACTGCCGGTAAAGGGAGCCGTGCAGATGGAGCACGTAGGGGGTGCGCACGAGCCGGGCGAGGTAGACCAGTATAAGCTTGCGGAGCGTGCTGCCGCGCTGGACGATGTTGATGTGGACAAGGTCCAGCCTACCAATCGCCCGCAGTCCGAGCAGGACGAACGCCGCCCGGACGAGATAGAACGGCGAGAGCCAGATCGAGCCGGGCCCGCGGCTGGCCACGAAGTGCAGCCGGAAACGCGTGTCCGGATTTTCCCGTGCATCGCGTCGGATGATGTCGGTCATGCGATCGACGCCGCCGCGCCCGTGCTTTCCAAACGGCGTGACAACGAGCACGTGCAACGGCTTCGCTCCTGTCACCCGTAAACCCCCTTGGCCGAAGAGCGCCCGACCGGCAAGCCGACGCCTGCCGGATCACCGCAACGCCGCGGCATGCCCTCGGCGCGCCGCGACAGTTAGCGACGAAGTCGACGACGCCGAGCAGATTGTGCCAGCCGCCTCTCGCCGCCCCTCAGCTGCAAACCTGTGCGTGGAGTGTCCTGCCGCACTTCAGGACAGTTATCAACGGTCCGTTGGCGGATACGTGGCACGTTCATTCTTCGAAGCGCGCCCAAGTGTCGCAGGCCTGGGCCGTTCATCTCCGCAATCCGCAGGAGGTCCGGCGCTGCTCAACTCTGCCAAGAGGCGCTCATAACGATCAACCATTCCGCTGATCTCGAACCGTGCCGCAGAAGCTCGCGCATAACTCGCCATGGTTGATCGCCGCTGCGGATCGGCCAGAACCGCCAGCCTGTCCGCCAACGCCCCGACATCTCCCATCGGGAAAAGCAGGCCGCTGAGGCCCTCCTCCACGATCTCGCTCATCGCGCCTACGTCGCTGGCGACCAGTGGAACGCCCATGGCGAGAACCTCAAGCGCGGCCAGCGAAAAGGTCTCGATCGTGCTGCAGAGCACACACACATCGCACGCCGCCACAAAGGGTCGAACGTCCTTCTGGTCGCCGGCGAAGACGACATGATCCATGAGGCCAAGATCACGCGACTGCCGCTGGAGCGCGTCCCGCCCCGCGCCGTCTCCCACGATGAGCAGCTTCGGCCGGAGCCCGCGATGGTGCAGGAGTGAAACGGCCTCGACGAGATCGTGGTGCCGCTTTTCTGGCCTGATCGCGGCCACGATGCCGATTACGTAATCATCGGGGGCGAGGCCGAGCGCCGCCCGCTGTCGGGCTCCGGCCTCGGCGTCGGCCCGGAACCGTTGCAGGTCGATCCCATTGGTGATCACCGACGCGCCCCTCGCGCGCAGGCCGTGCGCCTCCCAGTAGCGTCGCTGCGTGGCGCTCACATAGACCAGGGCGTCGACCCACCGTCCGAGCACCCGAAACGCAGCGAGGCTTGCACGCTCGCTCGCATCGAGCACGGTGCTGTGGAAGACGCAGACGATCTTCGATCGGATAAGTCCAAGGCCGCGAAGCGCCGCGACCAGGGCGGTCGCCGGCGTGTTGGTGACCACCAGCACCTCGGGGTCAAGTCGCCGGATCGCCTGCGCGGTCTCGATCCACGTGGCGGGCCGGGACAGCAGGCGGGGCGCGTTCAACTCGATCACCCCCTGCGCGCCCGGCGCGTCGAACAAGGCCCGCGACTTGGCCTTGCCGATCGCCAGCAGATCCGAGGTAAGACCGCGCTCGGCGAGCGCCTGCCTAAGCGACACGGTGTGACGTTCCGCGCCGCCGGTGTTGAGCGCCGCGACAACGAACGTGATCCGGGCGCCCGCCATGCTCACCTGCCCCAGCTATCGCATCGGCCATGTCCTGACCCGCTCTCGCCGACGGGCCGCCCGCCGACACGCGGTGCTGATCCATAGGGCAATCGAACTCGGTTACGAAATGGTCGTCGCAATTGGTTTAGGACCGCGGGCGTACACTGTAGCAGACGACGCAAGGGGCAGGCGCCCGGGAGACCGGCGCCACGTGTAGGCAGCGCAATGAACACTAGCCGCACTGTTCTGGTGACCGGCGGCGCCGGGTACGTGGGCAGTCACGTCGTCCTGGAGCTGCTTGCGACCGGCTATGAGCCCGTCGTCCTCGACAACCTCTCGACCGGCCGGCCCGAGAATCTCCCGGCCGGAACGCCCCTGGTGGTCGGCGCGGTCGCCGACGCGGACCTGGTCGGCCGGCTCCTGACGCAGCACCGAATCGAGGCCGTGCTGCACTTCGCGGGCAGCATCGTGGTGCCCGAGTCGATCGAGAAGCCGCTGCTCTACTACGAGAACAATACGGCGGCCTCGCTTTCGCTGATCCGGACCTGCGTGGAGCACAAGGTGTCGCGGTTCGTCTTTTCTTCGACCGCGGCGGTCTATGGGACGCCGACGGGAGAGGGCCCCGTCGATGAAGAGCGCCCGACCGAGCCGATCTCGCCCTACGGGGCCTCGAAGCTGATGACCGAGTGGATGCTCCGCGACACGTCTCGCGCGCACCCGTCGTTCCAGGCCGTGGCGCTGCGTTACTTCAACGTGGCGGGGGCGGATCCGCAGGGACGGACGGGCCAGTCGGGCGCCTCGACCACCCATCTGATCCGCTCGGCGGTCGAGGCGTCGCTCGGCCGTCGGCCGGTGCTGGAGGTCTTCGGCACGGACTACCCGACGCGTGACGGAAGCTGCGAACGCGACTTCATCCACGTCAGCGACCTGGCCGCGCTGCACGTGAAGGCGCTCGCCTACCTTGAGGCGGGCGGCCGTTCCACGATCGTGAATTGCGGCTACGGACGCGGCGCCACGGTTCTGGAGGTCATCGCCGCTTTGGAGGCGCTCACCGGCGCCCCCTTGCCGGTGCGGCACGTCGGGCGCAGACCTGGAGACGCCCCCTCCATGGTCTCGGATGTATCGCGCATGAGGTCCCTTTTCGACTGGCGCCCCCGCCACGACGACCTGATGACCATCATCGGCACGGCCTTGGCATGGGAGCGCGGGGCGTCGCTTCGCGGCGGGGGAGGCGCGCGATGACCTCCGCCTCCGTGGGCTCGACGTCGCCCACCTTCCTGATCACCATCGACACCGAGGGCGACAACCTCTGGGGCCGGCCGCGCGAAATCACCACGCGCAATCTCGCCTTCCTGCCTCGGTTCCAGGCCCTGGCGGAAAAGCACGGCTTCAAGCCGACCTATCTGTCCAACTGGGAAGCGGTCGTCGACGAGGGCTACCAGGCCTTCGCCCGGGACGTCATCGCGCGTGGCCAGGGCGAAGTCGGTCTGCATATCCACGCCTGGAACTCGCCGCCGATCACGCCGCTGACCGACGACGACCTGCATCACCAGCCCTATCTCACCGAGTATCCGGAGTCGGTGCTGCGGGAGAAGGTGCGGTTCATGACCGACCTCTTGGAGCAGACCTTCGAGCGGAAGATGGTCAGCCACCGCGGCGGACGCTGGGCGTTCGACGCGACCTATGCGCGGGCCCTGCTCGACTTCGGCTACCGGGTGGATTGCTCCGTCACCCCCCACGTCTCGTGGAAGCGCGTTCCAGGCGACCCGAATGGAAACGGTGGGCCGGACTGCACAGACGCCCCGGACGCCCCCTATTACGTGGGCTGGGCGGAGCCGGCCCCTGGCCAGCCCTGGCTGCTGGAGGTGCCGATGACCATCCTGAAGCGCCGGCGCAGTCCGCCCGAACGATGGCTCAGGAAGGCGTTGGGGCGGCAGGTGGACCGTCTGCTGTGGATGCAGCCCACCGGCCGCAATCTGCCGCAGCTCCTCGACGTGGTGGACAGCGCGGTGGCCGATGGGCGCGAGCACCTGGAGTTCACCCTGCACTCGTCGGAGTTCATGCCGGGCGGAAGCCCAACCTTCCGGACGGAGGACGACATCGAACGTCTCTACGACCACATGGAGGCGCTGTTCGAGCGCATCGCCCGGCGCTTCACCGGCCAGACCCTCGCCGAGTTCGCCGAGCGCTATGTCGAGACGCACCAGCCGCCGATCCTGCCCCGCCCGGCCAGAAAGTCGTCTGAAATCGGGAGCCCGCCGCCGTCAGCGGTGGCGGCGGCCCCGCCCTTATGACACGGACGGCTCAGCTCCACCGGGCTTGATCGTCTCCGCCCCGGCGCTTCCGGGTCCCAACACGTTCCACAACGCACGGACATCCTCATGAAAGTCGCAGTCTTCGGTATCGGCTACGTCGGCGCGGTCTCCGCGGCCTGTCTGGCGCGAGACGGCCATGAGGTCATCGCGGTCGACCCCAACCCGGTGAAGGTGCAGGCCCTCATGGAGGGAGAGTCCCCGATCGTCGAGCGGGGCCTGCCCGAACTGATCCAGCAGGCGGTCAGCCGAGGCCGGCTCCGGGCCACCTCCGACCCGGTCGAGGCCCTCTCGACCACCGAGCTGTCGCTGATCTGCGTCGGCACGCCGAGCCGGCCCAACGGCTCGCTCGATACCGGTTATGTGCAGCGGGTGGCGCATTCCATCGGCGAGTTCTTGAAGACCGACGAGCGCAACCATTCCGTGGTGTTCCGGTCGACGATCCTGCCCGGCACGATGCAGGGGCTGATCATCCCGGAGCTTGAGCGCAGCTCGGGCAAGGTGGCCGGAAAGGGTTTCGGCATCGGCTACTATCCGGAGTTCCTGCGCGAGGGGACGGCGATCCGGGACTACGACGATCCCGGCGCGATCGTCTTCGGAGCCGCCGACGATGCGACCCTCCAGCGACTGTTGTCGATGTACGGCCAGCTGCCGATCGAGCCCACCGTCGTGGACGTGGCCACCGCGGAGGCGGTCAAGTACGTCAACAACGCCTGGCACGCGACCAAGATCAGCTTCGCCAACGAGATCGGCAACATCGTCCACAGGACCGGGGTCGACAGCCACAAGGTGATGGAGATCCTGTGCTCCGACCGACGGCTGAACATCTCGCCGGCCTATCTTCGCCCCGGGTTTGCGTTCGGCGGCTCTTGCCTGCCCAAGGACCTGGCCGCCCTCCGCTACAAGGCGCGGGAAATGGATGTGGCCGCCCCGCTGCTGGAAGCGGTGCTGCAGGCCAACGACAACCAGCTCGAGAAGGCGTTCCGGATGATCGAGCGCGCCGGCAATCGGCGCGTCGGCATGATCGGCCTGAGCTTCAAGGCCGACACCGACGACCTGCGCGACAGCCCGCTGGTCTCCCTGGCGGAGCGGTTGATCGGCACCGGCCACCAGCTCAAGATCTACGATCCGAACGTGCGCCTGTCGCGCTTGACCGGCTCCAACCTGGCCTACATGCAGCAGCGGCTGCCGCACCTCGCCGCCGTGTTGGTCGAGGATATCGGCGAGGCCCTGGACCATGGGGAGACCATCGTTCTGGGCAATCCGCGCGACGCGGCGAGCGCCGCCGAACGGGTGCGCGGAAAGGCGGTGGTCGATCTCGTGCGCTTCTCGCGGGCGGTGCGCTCTGACGGCCGTTACCAGGGCATCTGCTGGTGACCGTCTAGGCGGCTGCGGCCTCAGCCGGCCCGGACCAGATCCTGGATCAGGCCGGCGTACCCTTCGACCATCGCGCCGACCGAGTAGCGGTTGACCGAAGGGCGGGCGCGCCCCTGGAACGCACGCCGCTCCGCAGGGTCCGCGAGGGGGGTCAGGCGGGCGAGCAGGGCGGCGTCGTCCGCGCGAGGAAAGAGGAAGCCGTTCACGCCGTCCTCGACGATCTCCGACGCCCCGCCGATGTCGCTCATCACCATGGGCGCGCCCGTGGCGAGTATCTCGAGCGCCGCGAGCGAAAAGGTCTCGACCTCGGTGCTGCAAATGAGCCCGACGTCGAAGGCGGCGATCACCGGCCGCACGTCCGAGTGCTCGCCGGCGAAGACGACGTGCTGGGCGAGGCCGAGCGTCTCGACCAGCTGCTCGATCGCGGGCCGCATCTCTCCGTCGCCGACCAGCAGGAGCTTCGCCCCGACGCCGCCCTTCCGGAGCGCGGCGAGGGCGCGAACCGCCTGGGCGTGGTTCTTCTCTTCGCGGAAGGAGGCGAGGACGCCGATGACGTAGTCGTCCGGGGCCAGGCCGAGCCGCTGCTTGGCGGCCCCGCGCTCGGCGCCCTGATCGTGGAAGCGCTCCAGGTCGACGCCGTTCACCAGCACCACCGGCCGCCGGGCCCCCAGGCCCCGGCCCGCCCAATACCGCGCCTGATTGACGCTGACGAACACCAGGGCGTCCAGGAAGCGCGCGGCCGCGCGGAACAGCGGCAGGCGCAACTCGTCCGATGGGAGCAGGTTGGTGCTGTGGAAAATGCAGACGGCCCTGGCGCGTATGAGACCGAGCGCCCGCAGAAGCACCGTGCGGACCGCCAGCGCCTCATTGATGGCGATGACCACGTCCGGCTTGGCCCGCCGGAGCGCCGCGACCACCTTCGGCCACTCGCCGAGACGGCTCATGCCGTGAAGGCCGAGGATGCGGACATAGTCGGCGTCGGCGACCTCGCGCATCCCTTCCGACACCACCGCCTGGTGAACCAGGATCTCGGTGGGGTAGCCGAGCGCGGCCAGGCGGTCCCGAAGCTCGAGGGTGTGGCGCTCGGCGCCGCCCATATGCAGGGCGGGCAGGTAGAAAACGATCTTCGGCGCCCGAGCCGCCGAGGTTGCGGCGGGACGGCCCGGCGCAGCCTCGCGCGTCGCCTCCGCCAAGGTCATTTCGCAAACAGGCGCTGGTAAGCGGCCACCAGCTTGGGCTTCTGATGCTCCCAGGAGAGCTCGGTCTCCACCCGCTCTCGCCCGATCCGGCCCATCCGAGCCCGCCGGTCGGGATCCGCCAGCAGGGACAACAGGTGTTCTCCCAGATCGACGGGATCGTTCGCCTTGGCGTAAAGGGACGACTCGCCCGCCGAGTGTCGCCCCTCGGTCACCTCGAACTGGATGATCGGCTTGCCCAGCGCCATGTACTCGACGATCTTGTTCATCGTCGACTTGTCGTTCATCGGGTTGACCCGGTCTGGGTTAACGCACACGTCGGCGGTGGACAGAACCTCCAGCAGGGTGGCGTCGGGCGCCCGCCCGGTGAAGGTGACGTAGTCGTCGAGGCCCATCTCGGCGGAAAGCGCCTTCAGCCGCGCCAGGCTCGATCCGCCGCCCACCAGGCAGAACTGCACGTCGGTGCGCTGCTTCACCTCGACGATGTAGCGCGCCGACTCAAGCAGCAGGTCTATGCCCTCTTGGTCGCCCATGACGCCGACATACCCGACGAGATAGCGGCGGCCGTTGCGCCACTGGTCGTTGGGCGGGCAGGGCGCGATCCGCCTGAGGTCGGGTCCGCTTCGGACCACGAAGACATCCTCGGGCCTCATACGACCTCGCTCGATAGCGATGGCGCGATAGCTCTCGTTCGTGGCGATCGACAGGTCCGCCGTGGCGAAGGTGAGCCGTTCGACGAACTTCAGCCCCTTCCACAGAAGGCCCCGCTTGCCGAACTTGGCTTCGAACAGCTCGGGGTTGATGTCGTGGTGGTCGAACACGTAGCGCTTGCCGAGCAGTTTGAACGGCAGCGCCACGAGGAAGATCAGGTCCGGCGGGTTGCAGCCATGGATCACGTCGAAGCCGCGCGTGAACAGGACCTTCACCGACAGCGCGAACTCCCAAAACAGGGCGGTCGCATACTCGGCCAGGTAGCCCAGGCCGGACTCGGCGTCCTGCGGCATCGGGTGCCGATAGACCTGGATGCCGTCGAGCAGCTCGGAACGTTTGTCCGTAGGCGCGCCGAGAGGGCAGATGACGGTGACCACCGCCCCGGCGTCGCGCAAGGCGCCCGCCTCCTGCCAGACTCGGCGATCGAAGGGGACCGGCAGGTTTTCCACGATGATCAGAACGCGCCGGCCGGCAAGCGGAGCGGGTTGGGCCATCGTGGGCGCGGGGGCGGCGGCTTCGTCGCTCTTGCGGGCGGTTGCGGAGCGGCTCATTCCGCGAAGTAGCCGCCGTACTGCTTGTAATAGTAGCCGCCGTACATGCCCTTGCGCTCCTGTCGGACGTCCAGCTGGGTCAGCGCGACCCCCGCGATATTGGCGCCGACTGCAGACAACTCACGTAGCGCCGCCTCGACGGCCGAACGAGGCGTCCGGCGCCAGCGCGCCAGCAACAGCGTGGTGTCGGCCTTCTGGGCCAGGACCCGCGCGTCCGCCAGCGCGAGCACCGGCGAAGCGTCCAGGATCACGAGGTCGAACTGTTCCCGCAGTTCCTGCAGGACCGCGTCCATGGCGGGGGTGGCGAAAAAGTTTCGGTGGGCGGCCTGCTTGGGCCCGAGCGGGAGGATGTAGGCGCCCGACAGGCTCTCGTGAACGAGAGCCTCGCTCAACGTCGCCTCGCCCTCGAGGACGTCCAGCAACCCTTTCGCTGCGGGCGTGCGCAGGACCTGGTCGATGCTGCGCCGACGCATGTCGCAGTCCACGATGACGGTCTTGGCCGCCCCCATCGCCGAGACGCGACCGAGGCAGACGCTGGTGGTGGTCTTGCCCTCCCCAGGGATCGCCGAGGTGACGGCCACGACCTTCACCGGTGCGCCCCGGACCCGGCCAGCCACCAAGGAGGTGCGGAGAGTCCTGAACGACTCTGTGAACGCCGAGAGCGGCTTCTCGACCACGTAGGTCATCGGCGACCAGGACGAGTTCCCTTTGCTTCGACCGCCTCCGCGCCGGCGCCGCAAGGTCGAGGCGAGCGAGGGGATCGCGCTCAAGCCGGGCACGCCGAGTCGGCGCTCCGCGTCGTCGGGATCGTGGAAACCCCGCTGCAGAAATTCGAAGCCAAACATCACGCTTATCCCTCCGAGGAGGCCGGCGCCAAGTCCAAGCATGACCGCCATGAGCGGCTTGGGCTTGCTGGGCGCCAAGGGAACAGTAGCCATTGCTAAGACCCTAGCGTTGCTGTTGGGAAGGTCCTCCGACGCGCTCGTTTGCTTCGCGCGGCTCAAGTACTGCTGGTAGGTTGTTCTGGCGGCTTCCTGCTTACGCAGAAGCTCGTTGAGCTGGACCGATGCGTTTTCGCTGGTGGCGAGGTCGCCGCCAGCCTTGTGTAGACTCGCCTCTAGAGACGCGGTGCGCTGCCGTGCGACCTGCGCCTGCGCGGCCAAATTGGACAGGATACGCCGGATCTCAGCCTGGATCTGCGCGTCGAGGTCGTTCAGCTGTTGCTGCGTCCGGCTCACGTCCGGGTGCTTGGGCCCGTAACGCGCCTGGAGCTCAGTCATCCGCTCGCTGACCTGGGCGCGCTGCGCCCGCAGGCCCTGTACGACGGGTGAAGCGAGCGCTTCACCAACATCTTCACCCGAGCTGCCGGCCGCCAGCTGGGATTTGGCCGTGCTATAGCGAGCTTCCGCCTCGGCCTGGTCTGAGCGCGCCGTGACCAGTTTATCGTTTACTGCTGAAAGGTTTTGCTCAATGATCGTCGAGGATCCGGCAAGATCCAGGTTGTGCGCCGACCTATACTGAGCAACCGCGGCGTCAGCGGCGACAACTTCCCTGCCCAGTTCGGTGAGTGTGCTATTCAGCCAAGAGTTCGCCTGCTCGGTGGTGCGGACTTGCGACTTCAGCTTGTAATTGATGTATTCATCGACGAAGGCGTTCGCCTTTTTGGCAGCCCACTCAGGGTCCGATGCTTCGGCGGAGACATCGATGATGTAGCTGTTTCCCTCGCGTGTAACGGCCACCCCTTTCTTGAGATCGTCGATCTCTTGATCGAGGACCGACTCGGGGGCGGCGAGCTTCTTCGTTGCACGTTTGGGCAGGTAAGCCGCTACGAACGTTCGAATCGCCGTCTGCAGGCCCAGGCCGGAGCCGGCCTTGCGCGGCGGCATGCCGATCCTCGCGAGGACGCGTTCGGCGACCGTCCGCGACTGCAGTATGTTGATTTCGGTCTCCATTCGACTCGCGTCGGCCATGACGCTGTCGCCCTGCGCGTCATCGGGCGTCACGTCGGCGAGATTTCGCCGATGGAGGTCGATGGAAACCTGAGCCATGGCCGTGTACTGCTTGGTCGCGCTGAGCGCGCCCAAGCAGTACACGGCCATGGCTCAGGTTTCCATCGACCTCCATCGGCGAAATCTCGCCGATGGAGGTCGATGGAAACCTGAGCCATGGCCGTGTACTGCTTGGGCGCGCTCAGCGCGACCAGGGCGACCCCCGCGAAAAGCGTCACGGCGACGGCTGTGATCGTCCAGCGCCGCCGCATGAACATGTCGACGTAGCGCTGAAGGTCCACCATCCCCGCATCAGGGCTGACGGGCGGCCGAGTCGCGGCTAAGGTGGTTTGGGTGATTGTCATTTCCTGTCAATCCGAAGCGTCATGTCGGCGGCGGAGCAACCCTCCACCTCATATCGGGGCGGCGGGCGCTGGAACTTGCACGCATCTCGTACAGCACGCCTCACAAAGTTGTCTGAACGACGTGCCGGGAGCATCGCTTCCTCGCGTCTTCCGCACCAGGCTCAGAAAAACCGTTCCTTGATCCGGATGGTGTCGCCCGGCTGAACCGTCGTCGTCGGGCTGAGACGCTCGACATGTTCGGCTGTCTCCCCCTCGTGACGGATCGCAATGTTCTTTGTGTTAGCGCGGTAGGTGAACCCGTTCGCGGTGGCGACGGCCTTCAATACGGTCAGCCCCGCAGAGTAGGGGTATTCGCCAGGCTTCATCACCTCGCCAAGGATATAAAACGGGCGATAGGTCAGCACCTCAATGCTCACCTTCGGGTTGTTCACCCACCCATCGGCGAACGTTCGGGTCACCGCCTGTTCGAGCTCGGCCACGCTGAGCCCGGCAGCCTTCACACTGCCGATCAGAGGCAGCGCGATCGTGCCCCCATCCGAGACCTGGAATTCGCCCGACAGGCTGGGCTCGTTGTAAACCGTGATGCGCACGTGGTCGCCGGAGCCAAGCCTATAAGCCTGGTTCATCGCTGTCGCAGGGGCTTGGCCGGCCGCCACCGCATTGGATGCAGCGCCTAAGGCCAGAATGACCGCGCAGATTGTCCAAAACGTGCTTCGACCCAGGCTCGAACAGATCCGTTCAATCATCCAGTCAAACCTCAAGCGAGTCCCCTCGGAGCAAGGCGGCAGGGAGCATATAGCGCAGGCTCATTAATGATGCACTTCAGAGGTACGTCTCCCCTGATGAATCTTTGAGGCGTTGCATAGATTTATGACGGGGAGGCGCGAGGCGGGCGCGGCATCCCGCGGACTTTAAAGAGTGGCTCCTCAGCGATTTAAAGAGTGGCTCCTCAGCGAAGCGCCTCTGAGCTATAGTGCGCGCTTCGTGCACGCGCGTGCCGGTGGAGGCGTCATTGTCGAGCGGTGTTCGTGGCTGAAAATCATCGTCTCGAACGTTGGCCAGAGTGTGGCGCTGTGGCGCATGTCCCGGTCGCCCGTCCGGGCTCTTCGTGCGACGAAGCAAATTATCAATTTGATTCGTTTATGCGCTTGATCCCGGGAGGCCGGGTTCCTCCGGTTGGATCCAAGCGGAGGATCCGCCGCTCTCCCGTGCCGGATGCGGAGTCGGACTGATGTGCGGCGTCTTCGGCTGGATCACCACCAAGCCTCTCGCGGACAGCCGCAGCCTAATTTCGGCTGCGCTGACGGACCTCGCCCACCGCGGCCCTGACGGCGCCCACGCTTGGTTCGGCGACGCCGAGGAGGCGCAGATCGTCTTCGGTCATCGGCGGCTCGCGATCATCGATCTCTCGACCGGAGATCAGCCGCTCCGCAGCCACGACGGCCGTTTCGTCATCACCTTCAACGGTGAAATCTACAACTACATCGAGCTGCGCGAGCAGTTGCGAGCCCAAGGCCACCGCTTCAACACCGGTTCGGATACCGAGGTGATCCTCGAAGCCTACCGGGCCTGGGGCGAGGATTGCCTGACGCGCCTGCGCGGCATGTTCGCCTTCGCTTTGTACGACCGCGTCGAGCACCAGCTCGTGCTGGCGCGCGACCCCTTCGGCAAGAAGCCGCTCTACGTGGCGGCCTTGGATGGGGGCTTCGCCTTCTCGTCCGAGGTCGGGCCGCTCCTGTCCATGCCCGGCGTCAACCCGCGGATCCGGGACGATGTGGTGGGCGAGTACCTCCTTTCACGCTACGTGGCAGGACCTCGGACCTTCTTTCAGGGTGTGAACAAGCTGCCGCCGGGGCATCTCCTGGTCTGGCGCGCCAAGGAGACCGTCCAGCGCCGCTATTTCCATCCCCCCTTCAGCGACGTGCGACCTGAGCCGCTGCCGATGGCCCAGGCGGTCGAGCAGTTCACCGGCGCCTTGGACGAGGCGGTCCGGATCAGGATGCGGAGCGACGCGCCGTTCGGGCTGTACCTGTCCGGCGGCTTGGATTCCTCGCTCGTTCTCGCCTTGATGAGCCGGCACGCCCATGGGCCGGTGCAGACCTTCTCAGTCGGCTTCGAAGAAGCGCCTTTTTCCGAGCTGCCCTTCGCCCGGCAGATCGCCGAACGGTATGGGGCCGACTACGACCCGCTGGTGGTGACCGCGGAAGAATTCTTCGACCATTGGGAGGACGCGGTTCGTCATCGCGGCGCGCCGGTGTCGGAAGCGTCCGACATTCCTATTCTTCTGCTGTCCCGCGCCGCCCGCAGCAAGGTCAAGATGGTGCTCACCGGCGAAGGCGCCGACGAGCTGCTCGGCGGTTACCCGAAGTACCAGGCGGAGCGGTTCGTACAGCTCTATCACAGGCTGATTCCCGCGACGGTGCACCGCCGCCTGCTGAACCCGCTGGTGGCGGCGATGCCCTACCGGTTCCGGCGACTTAAGATCCTTTCGGCGGCGCTGACCGCGGCGAGCCTCAGGCAGCGGGAGGCTATGTGGTTCGGGAGCGCCCCGGCCGAGCTGATCGAGGGGCTCACCGGCGCGTCGCTAGACGGGCTGGGGCAAGGGACCGCGGGGGCGCCCCCCGCCTGGCTGAGCGCCTCGCGCGAGCTTCAACTGAACGATCAGGGGGCGTGGCTCGCGGACAACCTGCTGGAGCGCGGAGACCGGATGATGATGGCGGGCTCCATCGAGGGCCGGATGCCCTTCATGGATTCCGAGCTCAGCCGTGTCGTCGCCCGGTTCCCCGACTCCGTGCTCAGCGCCGGTCGAGGCAAGCTCGTAGCCCGCGAGGCCGCCAAGTCGCTTGTGGGACCGGAGATCATCAGGCGAAAGAAGAACGGCTTCACCGTTCCCCTCGGCCGCTGGTTCCGGACCTCGCAACGCGAGCGGCTACGGGAGCTCATCTGTTCCAGCGATTCACAGGTCCGCAGCGTGCTCGACGCCCAGACCCTTGACCGTATCCTGGGGGAGCACCTCGCGGGACGCCAGAACCACGAGAAGATCCTCTGGGCCGTCGGCAATATGGAGATCTTCCTCCGGCTCTACGGCAAGGCCTCTGCGCGCCCGCGGTCCGAGCCTCGCTGGCAGGCGGCCTGAGGCGCCGTCCTGTTCAGGCGTACAGCAGCCACGCGCCCATTTGAGTGGGAGCGACGCCGCTAAGAACGATGCTGTCGCCATGGCCGAGGTCGATGACCGCTTCGCCTTGGACGGTGAGTATCGTGTAGGCCGTACCCGCGGGCAGCACGATGCGGTCTCCCTCTGCGGCGTTGAAGTCGCCGATACGGTCGGCTCCCCCGCCGGGCCCGAACAGGAAGCGGTCGGCGCCCTTGCCTCCAAAGAGCATGTCGTCGCCCAGGTCTCCTGAGATGACATCGTTCCCGTCGCCGCCGTGGATCGTGTCGTTCCCTTGGCCGCCGAAGAGGGTGTCGCCCTGTGCGCCGGCGTACAGGATGTCGTCGCCCTTGTTGCCGTTGAGGAGATTGACGCCGCCGTCGCCCCAGAGCGTGTCGTTTCCCTGGCCGCCGAATACGGTGTCGTTCCCGTCGCCGCCGTGGAGTTGGTCGTTTCCCTGATTGCCGTTGAGGTTGTCGTCGCCTCCGTCGCCGGTGATGGAGTCGTTTCCATCAAGGCCGCGGATCGCGTCGTTCCCCGCGCCGCCGCTGATCGTGTCGTCGCCGGTGTTCCCGCGGACGGCGTCGCCGCCGTCGATGGAGTCGGCGCCGTCTCCACCTTGCAGATCGTCGTTGCCGACGCCGCCGATCAGGGTGTCGTCGCCCGCGCCCCCGAACAGCACGTCGTTCTTGGGGCCGGCCTCGAGCAGGTCTCCCCCGCCGCCTCCGGAGAGGTAGTTCTGAAAATCCGCCGCCCCCATCAGGGTGTCAGCGCCGGAGCCGCCGTAAGCGAAATGGGGAAAGAGCAAGGCGTTCGCGACCGTCTGGTCCGGATGGGTGATCGCGCCGACGTAACCGGCGGAGATCGTCTTCTCGAAGTAGGCGAGGTCGCTGTTGGCGTCGGCTGATCCGTCGTATCCCGCCATGCCCGGCTGAGGGATGTAGTCCACCGAGAAGATCGGTTTTCCGGCGGCGCGGAATGGCGCAGTTTGCGCGTAGTTCGAGTCGAAATAGGCTCCGGGGCCGGGACCGAACGCGAGGCCGTCGGTCGAGCTCTGCTCCCAATAGGTCCCCTCGGCGACCAGCCCGTCCAGGTCCTTCACCACGCTCGGGAAGGCGCCGAACATGGGTTGGGCGTCATTGGCGAGGATCAGGAACCCTGGGTGATGCAGATCGACGTACGACCGTATGTCGTCCAGGAGCTTGGCCATGTCGGCCTGCGCCGTGGGGCGGACGGCGTTGCCATAGGCGTTGCCGGGCGCGAAGGCCAGCCAACTGCTCACGGCGTCAAGGAAAACCCCGCTGTAGCCGGCGGCGGCGTCCTGATCGATCTGATGAAAGACGATGGCTTCCCAGCTCGGTAGCCAGTACTTGGCCGTGTAGATCCCAGTGTACGCAGGGTTTGCGTTGGCCAGCCAATCTGGGGCGCCCCCGTCCGGCCTGCCGTCGCCGTTGGCATACGAAGCCCTCCATTCGGGGTCGTAAGTCCCGACCTCGGCCGCGTCCATGTACGCAATGACGAGCCTCGAGCCGTTCGGGCCCCCTTGCTCGACCGCCGCGATCTGGCCCGGAGTGAGGGCGGGGCCGCCGACGATCTCCATGTCGGCGGGCAGGATCGACAAGTCTTGGAGTTGGGTGTCGTCGTGAACGAAGACGTACGACCACGATTCAGCTTGATTCAACTGCAAGAACGCCACTCCCCGCCAGCGACTATGCGGCCGTCTGCCCCCGCGCGACCCAGTGACAAATGTGATGCCGTAGGTTAGGTGGGCCGCGCCCAGATGGGCGTCGACTAAAGGACTATATCCGGAGACAGCGTAAAGATTTTCTAGCTATGCTCGACGGTGTCCGCGGCCAGGTCCCCGGGGGGGAGACACGGGCTGGTGGCGACAGTTTATTGGGTCGAGGCCCGCACCCCTGCTCTGGGGGCTCGGCTGGAATCTCAGGATTAGTGGGCGCCTGACGGGGTAAGCTGTCGCGCGCCGCCAAGCGAAGCACCTGCGAGCCGTGCCTCGTGCGAATTGCAGGCGGCCGGATGCGTCTAAACAGGTGGGGTCGCGAGAGGGCCGCGCCCTCTCGGTTCAGAACCGCAGGGCGGCGCGAACCAGCAAGATCAACGGCGACCACAGGGCTGCGCTGACCAGCCCGGCGCCCAGTAGAACGTCCCCGACATAGAGCGGCATGGACCCGATTCGCGCTGATCGCCGGGAGAAAGTCCCGCGCTCCGCCCGATATTGAGCAACGAAAGCGTTGCTCCGGGTACAGCCATTTGAGGGCGGCTCCATCGCTTTCCTCCCCTTTTGGCTGAGACAACGCGTCACGGCTCCTTTCGATCCCGAGCCGCTTGGGCCGGCGGTGCTTCCCGCTCCGGCCGGCTCAGATCCGGCCGAGGCTGGCGTAGGTGAAGCCGCGGGCGCGGATGTCCTCGGGGTTGTAGACGTTCCTGAGGTCCACCAGCACCGGCTTGCGCATCAGGCCCCGCAGGCGGTCGAGTTCGAGCGCCCGGAACTGGTCCCATTCGGTCACGATCACCGCCGCGTCCGCGCCCTCGGCCGCCGCGTAGGGGCCGTCGCGCATCTCCACTCCGGGCAAGAGCTTGGCCGCCTCGTCCATCCCCTCGGGATCGAACGCCTGGATCTTCGCGCCCATCGCCTGCAGCGCCGGGACGATGGCGAGCGAGGGGGCGTCGCGCATGTCGTCGGTGTTGGGCTTGAAGGTCAGCCCGAGCACCGCCACGGTCTTGCCCGCGACGTCCCCGCCCATGGCCGCTACGACGCGGTCGGCCATGCCGCGCTTGCGTTGGTCGTTGACACCGATGGTGGTTTCGATCAGCCGCATCGGCGAGCCCGCTCCGGCGGCCGTGCGCACCAGCGCCAGGGTGTCCTTGGGGAAGCAGGACCCCCCGTAACCGGGACCGGCGTGCAGGAACTTGCGTCCGATCCGGTTGTCCAGGCCGATGCCGCGCGCGACCTGCTGCACGTCCGCGCCGACCGCCTCGCAGAGGTCGGCCATCTCGTTGATGAAGGTGATCTTCATGGCTAGGAAGGCGTTGGCCGCGTACTTGATCAGCTCCGACGTGCGCCGGCCGGTGAACAGGATCGGCGTCTCGTTCAGGAACA
>FTIU01000043.1_pt1 | contig 19416 bp, 21 predicted proteins | sample 1658461 | NCBI WGS metagenome assembly FTIU01 (sample SAMEA3914827, study PRJEB12502) | metagenome | biome: forest; material: soil | place: Canada | collected 2011-07-03 | depth 0.3 m | reverse complement strand
GACCCTCGGCGCGTACGGCGACGGCGGAATGATCCTCGTGAACGACCCCGCGAAGGCTGCGGAGCTCAGAGCCCTCCGATTCTATGGCGAACCCGATCGGACGCGTTCCGAACGCTTCGGCGTAAACTCGCGGCTCGACGAACTGCAGGCCGCCATCCTTTCGGCAAAGCTCGCGTATCTGGACCGATGGAACGCGCGGCGACGCGAGATCGCTGGACGCTACGACATGCTCCTCAAAGGCGCGGACTGCGTCCTTCCTGAGAGTCCAGAAGAAAACGGGCACGCATACCACCTCTACGTCATACGCGTGAAGGGACGCGACGCGGTCCGGAAGCGGCTTGCGGAGAAAGGCATCGAGACGCTCGTACACTACCCTCTTCCGCTTCATCGGCATCCCGTGTTTTCAGAATGGAGCACGTACTCCTTCCCGCGTGCCGAAGCATACGCCAGAGAGATCCTTTCCCTCCCCCTGCACCCCTACCTCACTGACGACGAAGCGGCGGGGATCGCCGAAGCCGTCCGAAGCGTCCTCAGCTCTTCTTAAGGAGCGTGTAGCGATTCCCATGCGCGATCGGCGTGTACGACGCGAACAACGGATCCGTCGCCGTATAATCGCTCGTACCCATGAGCACGTAGTCGACGCTGCCCGAGACGAGACGCGGGAACTGATCCTGCCCGAACTGCTGGGTGGAATCCGGCAGAAGATACTGATAATACGGATGGTCGCCGAGAAGTATGACGACCTCGGGGACGTTATAGACGAAGACGCTCTGGCCGTCGGGTATGTCGTGGGTGAGGCTCTGCACGGCCTCGACGCGGTTCGAATGGTAATAGCTGGCGACGTAGGAAGAGAATCCGACCTGATAGAACTGGAAGAGGATCATGAGCGTGAGGAACGCATACGGTATCCATGATGCGCGAAGGACGCGCGGGAGCTTTTCGGAGATCCAACCATAGACGACCACGACCGAAAAAGGAAAGAAGAGGAGCGCGACCGTCGTAGCCGGGAATAGGTACCGGTTCCAGCCCGGCAGCCGCAACGATGCGAGTACGACGCACACCGCGAAGAGAAAGGCGGTCGCTTCCGCAACAGACACCTTTTCGCGTGCGCGCCTGCGGATGAGGGCCGCGAGCGCCCAGGCGCCTATGAGAACGAGCGTATAGAGCGCGCTCGCATCCGTGAAGAAATGGAGCGCGTTCGATATGAGAAGCGCTTTCAGATCAGCCACCTGATAGGGATTCGCATAGAAGCTCAGTATGGTGCCGACCGAATCAGAAGCCCTGAACTGCATGAACAGCCAGACGAGGAGCGGCGCAAGGAACGCGACAGCACCGAGCGCGACGCCGGCGACCTTCAGCCGCGCTTCGCGGAACCTGAAAAGCCACGCGAGCGCGATCGCGGGAAGCAGGAGGACAAAGATCGGTTTCGTCACGATGCAGAACCCTGCAAAGAGGCCCAGGGTCGCATAGGCGCCGAGGCTCCGATAGGAGCTCCGCTCAAGCCAGAGAAGCGCGAGGAGCGCGAGCATGAGGAAAAAGAATCCGGGGACTTCCCCGAGGACGGGCTTGCCGTTCCCGTAGAGCATCGCGAAGCTGGAAAGAAGAAGCACGGTCCACGCCGCACACCAGGGTCCGAACAGCTTCCGGATGAAAGCGTAGGCCGCAGCGGCGAAGAGAAGCATGAAACCGAGCATGACGAGCCGCCCCTGCAGGACGCCCGGACCGAAGAGCTTGTATAAAAGCGCGATCGGCGCGATGAACGTGAAGCCGCCGGTCACCGTGCCGGCCGAGATGAGCTGTCCTGGCGCGGTCTGAATGGACTGAATGCCGTAGCGTTCGAGATTGAGCGCCGTCTGCGTGAACATCCCCTCGTCGAACCAGATGCCGGGGCTCTCCGAAAGGTGATAGCTCGCGAAAAACGTAAAAAGGAGGAATCCGGCTGCGGCAAGAAGGAGCGCGCCATGCCTTCGGATCGAGAGCATACCAGATAATGAGTATATCCTATCTCCTCCTCCCCTCATCAGCGCACCGGCTTTTCCACCAGAATATGGAACGCGTCGAAATAAACGCTTCGGGCGAGCGAATACGCGAGACGAAGAAGCGCGCGTGCGGGTTCGCGCGTGCGCTCGATGCGTAGCGCCCGGATGTCCGTGACCGCAAAACCGCTCCGTCGGAGAAGGTCCCTGATCCCCTTCCAGGTGTAATAGTGCATGTCGGCGAGACGCTGGCGCCCGGCACCTTTCTCTTCGTAGGCCTTATGACGGCCGAAGACGCCGATAAACGCGTCAGAAAGGCTTCGGGGGAGCCAATTCACGAAATAGAGATGGAAGTGTTGGTCTTTCAGGCCGAAACGGTTCGGCACCGAAAGGTAGGCACGGCCTCCGGGCACGAGCACGCGGCGCACTTCGGCCAGCATCGCCTCAGGGCTTTCGACATGCTCTATCACTTCCGCGATGTTGATGAAATCGAAACTGGCGTCAGGGAACGGCATCTTCTCGGCGACACCTTTCTCGACGCGGACCGAGACTCCCGCCTCTCGCGCCGCCTCGTTGGTAAGCGCGATATAGGGCTCGTTCGGCTCTAAGCCGGCGACCTGCCGAGCGCCTCGTTTCGCCGCCTCAAGAAGGAACTTTCCTCGTCCGGAGCCGAGATCGAGGATCGCGAGACGGGAAAGACCGGGTACCAGCGACTCGAGATGGTCCCAGTGGGTTTTCATGCCGCCCGCTTTTCCATAAGGAAGAAGTGATAAAAGGGCGCGTCTTCCGCGGCGAATTCTTTCGTTATCGTCAGGCCCGCGTTCCTGATCTCATCGCGGACACGCGACGGCGGGAAACCGCGCTTTCCTATCTCCCAATAATGCTGACCGTCGAACACGTGTGCCCCGCCTTTCATCAGACGGCCGCGGAACTTCCATTCGGGCAAGAACGGGAGCTTGACGACGAAATGCGCTAGGGTGCGGCGCGCGTCAGGAAGCGAGACGAGGACGTACTTCTTGGAGACACGTGCGAGTTCGCGAAGCGCTTGCGGGAATTCGTCAAAGGGCAGGTGCTCCAACACTTCGCAGGCCATCGAAACGTCGAACACCCCTTGTTCGAAAGGGAGATCGGTTATGGAAGCCACTACCGTGGGCTTGAGCTTCCGGTCAATATCGGCAGTGGTGACCTGCACCCCGTTGTCCCTCAGATAGGAGGCGACGAGGCCGTTGCCCGGTCCTACTTCGAGGACGGCATGCGGGGCGAGGTCGAGTACGGTGCTGATCTGGTAGAAATAGCCGAGCCAGCGATGCTTGTGGTCGTAGCGGCGGCCATAGTGCTCCGCGCCGACCTGGACCTGATGGTGTGCCCGCATAGATGCTCCAAGGATAGCAAACTACGGCGCACCCAGGATGTCGAGGATCTTCCGCGCGCGCGCGGTCCAGGTAAACGCTTCGAGGCGCTTGCGCGCTGTCTTGGCGCGCCTCGCGGCTTCGGCCGTGTCGGCGAGCGCCTCTTCAATGCCGTGCACGAGCGCTTCCGGATCGTCCGGACGTACGAGAAACGCGCATGATTCATCGACGATCTCGCGTATCGAGGGCAGGTCAGAGGCGACGATCGGCTTACCGCTCGCCATGTAGGAGAGGAGCTTGAGCGGCGATGAGAACCTGAGTCCGATCTCGTTTTTCGCGGTATTCGGAAGGATGAGCACGTCGGCGGCGGATTGGTTGTCAGGAAGCTCGCGTTGCGGCCGATAGCCTAAGAAACGCACCATCGGATATGCCTGCTGGAGAGGCGCGATCTGCGCGTCACCTTCTCCGCCGATGATGACGGCCTCTACCTGCGCGGGAAACAGAGGCGCTGCCGTGAGGAGGGTGTCCGTCCCCTTCCATCGTTCGAGCATCCCGATATAGAGCGCTATCTTCTTATCATGCGGCAGCCCCAGACGCATGCGCGATTCTTCCTTGGACTGCGGATGCGCAAATGCCTCAAGATCGATGCCGTTCGGGATGACCGCTATCTTTTCAGCGGGAATGCCCTTTTGGACATAAAAATCCTTAAGTCCATGGGACACGACGACTATCTTTTTTGAACGCTCGGCAGCGCGTCTTCCCCACCGGTTCCAGACGCCGTCGTGTGACTCCCAGACGAACCGGCGTACGCCGAGAAACGACAGCATCGCGACGAGGATCTCGTCGCGGCAATAGAACGCGTCGGGACGCGCGCGGCGCGCATGCGGGAGCACCGCGAAGGCGAACGAGAGGCTCTGGAGGAAGAAACCGATCTTCCCCCACCCGATCGGATCGAGCGTGAAAAAGCGCCTGATGCGGAACGCTTCCTTCAGGCCATAGAACGAGAACGGCGAACCGTCGACATAGGACTTCCGGTGCGGCATCCACAGCTCCAGTTCCGCCCCGGTCGCGGCGAGCGCCTCGCAGGTCTTCATGATCTGAAGGCCATGCGCCCACTCGGTCGGAAGCCGCGCGTTCGTAAGATAGATGATCTTCATCACCGGTCAGATGTGCTTGAGGAATTCCGCAGCGTTCTTGCCCGGATCGCGGTATTTCTCGAATTCGGCATCCACCATGAGGTGCACGAGGTCTTTGAACATGACCTTCGGCTTCCAGCCGAGGACCTGTTTCGCCTTCGACGGATCGCCTTCGAGGTGATGCACTTCCAAGGGGCGTTTGAATTCTTCTTTTATCTTCACGTACTTCTTCCAGTCGAGCCCGGCGTGCGCGAACGCTTCCTCAGCATACTCGCGGACCGTATGCGTCTCGCCGGTCGCGATGACGTAGTTGTCGGGCTTAGCCTGCTGGAGCATGAGCCACATCGCCTCGACATAATCTCCCGCGAATCCCCAGTCGCGCTTCGAATCGAGGTTGCCGAGATACATCTCGCGGATATAGCCGAGCTTCACCCGCGCGACGCCGTCGGCGATTTTCTTCGTGACGAACTCGATGCCACGGATGGGCGATTCATGGTTGAAAAGGATGCCCGAGGACGCATGGAGGCCGTAGCCGGTGCGGTAGTTGTCGGTCACCCAGTGGGCGTAGAGCTTCGCGGCGGCGTACGGGCTCTGCGGCTCGAACGGCGTCTCTTCTTTCTGAGGCGCCTTTGCCCTGCCGAACATCTCCGAGGTCGATGCCTGATAGAAGCGGATCTTCGGGTTTACGATGCGGATAGAGTCGAGCATGCGCGTCACGCCAAGGCCTGATATCTCTCCCGTCGCGATCGCTTCATCGAAAGAGACGCCCACGAAGCTCTGTGCGCCGAGGTTATAGACTTCATCAGGCTCCGCTTTCGCGAGCGCGTTCATGATAGAACTCTGGTCCAAGAGATCGAATGGCAGGAGCTCGATATCTTTCTTGACGTCGAGATGGTGAAGGCGCCAGAAATTGCGCGTCGAGGTGCGGCGATAGCCGCCGAAGACCTTGTAGCCTTTCGAGACGAGGAGTTTCGCAAGGTACGCTCCGTCCTGGCCCGTGATGCCGGTAATGAATGCCCGTTTCATGGCGCGATATGCACTATAAATGAATTGCTCTTCCAATTGTACCTGCGATACTCGGAAACCGTGACATGCGGGTTCCGCAGCAGCCATTCCCGGAACGCGCGCTGTTCTCCCCGGTCGGGACTTCCTCGGAAACAGAACCAATCGTCGAAAAGGATCACCGTCCCGTCCACGAGATACGGCGTTATGAAATCGAGCACCGGCACCGTGGATTCATAGAGATCCGCGTCAATGAGAATCACGGCGGCTTTCTTGAGGGGGAGCTTCTTCCGGGTCTCCTCGTTGAGCACCTGGTCGTACCAGCCCTTTATCGTCGTTACGCGCGCGAGATCGACGCCGGCCTTGGCCATATTTTCTCTAAATTCCGCTTCGCTCGCGGCATACTGGCCTTCGTGAAATTCTTGCGTCGCGCGATCGATCCCCTTCGGCGGCGGCAGGCCTTCGAAAGAATCGAACGCATAGAAGCGCATCGAGGCGAGGGCGGGACGGCTCTTTTGGAGATAGCGGGACAGATGATACATGCGGGCGAAGGACCGGCCCTTCCATACGCCGAACTCCAGATAATCGCCGCCGCTCTCGGTATGGGCGGCGAACTCAAGCACGTGCTTGAACGCCGTCTCGTCGGGATGCAGGTTGAAAGAATCCGAGAACATCAGCCGGTAGCGCAGGGGCGGCCAGGCAAAGAGTGCTTTCAGCGGGTTCAGGAGGGAGCTCATGAGTGCGGGTCTCGCGGATGAGCGCTCAGCGCACCCGGTCGGCATCGTTTATGGTAATTATTTTCCACGGATTCCCCCACGGGTGCGGCCCTTCATGCGCGCGATCATGCTCGAGGACGGTCACGCCGGTATTGTCGATGACCGTGCCCCAGAGTCCCTGATATTCGCGCGGCGCGAGCTCTGAACCGAACATCGCGCACGCGACGATGACGCGGATCATCGCCGCGTGAGAAACGCCGAGCAGCTTCTCTCTCCCTGAAGCGGCGACTCGATCGAGGACCCGCATCCCGCGCGCCTTGAGATCGGCGAACGACTCCTCGTCAGAATAGGCGTAGTGCGGATCGGCATAGTGGGCGACGATCTGGGCCTGGATGGCGAGGACATCTGGATCCGTCGTCTTCTTCCCTTGCATCTCGCTCGGCCGCCGTATCTCGCGCAAATCCTCGTCATACTCGACCGGGAGCCCGCCGAGCGCTTCAGCGATGCCGAGCGCCGTCAGCTTGGTGCGCTCGTAGGGGCTCGCCAGGATAGCATCGATGCCGACGGGACTGAGACGCTCCGCGATCCGCTCGATCTGCGCAGAGCCTCGCTCATGAAGAGGGGTATCGCGATGCTGGTGTATTTTTTCAGCGTTCAGGGCGCTTTCGGCGTGCCGAACCAGGTAGAAACGCATGGGTCGCATTATAGCCTGAAGCGGTTCTGGAGCGCATGACGCCTTCCGAGGAGCCCCTCGAGCATCGCGCTGCCGACATCGCCTATGAGGCCGACATGCTGGTGCGTATCGTGGAGGAAGCGCTCGTCAAGCGCGGCGATCAGGCGCTTCGCTTGCGCCGTCATCGCGGCTTCGTCGATCGCCCCGAATACCTGCCCGGCGTGGAATCGCGGATCACGCATGTCGTCGAGCTCGATCAGCGCATCGGCGGCATAGGGCTTCGATTCGCCATTCGCGCGCAAGGGGCCGCAGCCGCCGTTGTCGACGCGATAGAGGACGGCAGCATCATCTGCGATGATGTTATCGAAGAACTCCCCGACGACGTCCCAGTTCGCAAGGTATGCGTCCGCGACGAACCCGGCCTGAAAGCGGCGATCGGAGATCTGCTCTTCCTTCGTGGCATGCCGTCCCGATGCGACCTTCTTCGATGCGATCCAGAGCCCGTCTTCCGCCGCGAGGAGGCCTGTTTCAGGGACGGGAATCCCCGCCCGGCTATAGATGGCATTCGCGAGCGCCTCGATACGAGCATTGTCGGGATTCGGATACCGCTTGCAGTACCAGGCATTGCCCGTCTCCGCGTGGCGATACCATCCGCCCGGATTGCTTCCTTCCCGTTCTCCTATGAGCTCATACCGGGCGGCACGGGTGCCGCCCGCGGATGCTGCTATAAGCATCGGAGGTACCGGCGTGTGCGGGTCCGATTCCATCATGCGCGGACCGCGTGCACGACCGCATCTATGACATGCTGCTGTTCCCGTTCCGCAAGGAGCGCATAGGTGGGGAGGGTGATGATCGAAGCCCCGAGCGCTTCGGCGATCGGAAAATCGCCATCGACAAAACCGAACCGTTGCCGGTAGTAGGGCTCGAGATGGATCGGCGCGTAGTGTATGGATGTCTCTACGCCGCGCGATGCAAGCGCGCCGCGTATGCCGTCGCGTCGGGCGGGATCGACGAATATCACGAACATGTGGGCCGCGTGCCCCTCCGAAGACGGGAATGACGCGAAGCGCACCCCGGATGCGGCGAATGCCGTCGCGTACGCATCGAAGACGCGGCGGCGCATCGCGTGCGTCTCGTCGATCCGCTCGAGCTGTCCCCTCAAGAGCGCCGCCTGATAATCAGTTGCGTCGTATTTGTATCCGAAATCGAGCATCACGCGCTTTCCATCAGGCTGGTTCATGACGCCATCGCGCCGGAGAAGCCGCATCCGGCGCCCTGCCTCTTCATCGTTCGTGACGACAGCCCCTCCCTGGCCGGCGGTGATGTTCTTCGCCACATGGAAGCTCAGGCATGCGCTGAAGCCGAGCTCAGCCGGACGTACGCCGTCTCGCTTCGCCTCGAGCGCGTGCGCCGTATCTTCGATGAGAGCGATGCCGTGGCGGTCCGCCATCGACCTGAGCGATCGCATGTCCGCCATCTGGCCGTAAATGTGGACCACGATGATCGCCTTCGTCTTCGACGTGATCTTCTTCGCAACCTCGGCGGGATCAAGGAGGCCCGTCGCGGGTTCCACGTCGGCGAATACGGGCACGGCCCGTTGGTAGAGGATGACGTTCGACGTCGAGACCCAGGAGAGCGGCGTGGTGATGACTTCGTCCCCTTCTCCCACGCCGGCGGCGATAAGCGAAAGATGGAGCGCCGCGGTACAGCTCGCGACCATGACCGCGTCCTTCACGCCGAGATATCCCTTGAGCGCCGATTCGAACGCGGCGGTCTCGGACCCATGGGCGAGCCACCCGCTCCTGATGGAGCGGTTCATACGGTCGATATCCGCGTCCCGGATATCCGGCCTCAGGAAGGGGACGTGGATTGGATCAGAAGAGGCGTCAGGCATGTTCCGTATCAAGATACACTCCCCGGGAAGACTCTGGGTTACGGAGAGATGCGGCGATCGCGTCTTGCACGATCCGGTATACCTGCTCCGACGTCCGTCGTACGTCGAAGAGCGCTTGTGCCTTCCGCTGGCTTACTTCCTTCATATGAGCACGTTCGGCGGGCGTCAGGGCGCGGAGCGCCAAGATGGCCTTCGAGAGGCCCGAGATATCGTTCGGTTCCGCGAGAAACCCGTTCACCCCTCCCTCGACGGCTTCGGGGATGCCGCCAGAACGATAGGCGATGACGGGAAGCCCTGCGGAAAGGGCTTCTTTGAGGGCGAGGCCCATGCACTCTCGATCGGAAACCGAAGGGAAGCAGAACGCGTCGGCCGCGCCATACAAGCGCGCCATCTCCTCTTCCGGGAGCTTCTCAAGGATCGTGAGAGATGCTTCCGGAAATCCGAGTTCGCGAGCCTTCTCGCGCATCGCTGCGGCCGAACCCGTACCGCACAAGACCACGTGCATCTTGCGACGGGCTTCCTCGGGAAGCGCGAGTATCGCGGAGAACAGCTGGTCATGCCCCTTGCGCGGGTGGAGCGAGCCGATCGAGAGGATGACAAACTTTCCTGCGGGAAGCCCGAAATGCCCGAGGACCGCCGTTTTCTCTTCTTTCGGCGGATTGCTGAAGAGCTCGAAGTTCACGCCGCTGTAGACGAGATGCATCTTGCCCTCTTGCGACGAGAACGCGTGCGGGCCTTTTGCGCAGTGCATGCTGGTCGAGATGATCCGATCGGCGGCAGCGAGCTCGCTTCGCCACAGCGGACCCGACTCGGGGTTGCACATGATCTCGGCCGAATGGATGAGGATGAGCGGGATGCCGTGCCGGCGAGCGATGATGGATGCGACATAGCTTTGGAAACTGGCCGTCTCCGCGACGACCGCATCAGGACGGCGTTTCCTGAAATACGCGTCGGCCGTCACGCCACGGGCTGCGGCGTAGAGCATATGCGGCCATTCCGACACCTGCCCTACGCGAGCTTCTGCAACGAAAAGCCTGACAAAGAGGAATGGTGCGCGGAGCAGGTTCTTCAGGATGAAGGAGATTTTCGCCATTATCCGGGGAGCCGCAGGAAAATCATAGAGATATTCGGCATCGGCTCCGAGATCGTCATACGTTTTCTTGCCGGCATAGACCTGCACGGTGATCGTAGCGCCACGCTCGCGCCAGTCCTTGGCATGCAGGAGCGTACGCTTCATGATCCCGCCGAAAGGCGGCGGTAGGGCGGGGCCCATGTCTCCCGTGATGAAGATGTGCGGCGATTCGATGCTCATAGGATCCGGTCAAGCCGTTCCCGAAGTATACGCGCGAGCTGTTTCGAGAACGAATCGATCCTCAGATACTCCCGGTATGCGCGGCGGGCCTCTTCCTGCATCTTCTTGAAGCGCTCCGGAGGAAGCTTCTCATGGAAGTCGGAAAGTATCTGCCCTATCCGGTTGACATCGCGCCAATCCACGAAGACGCAGAACTTGCGATAGTCGAGCATGTCTTCCACCGGCAGGACGCATGCGGTGTCGAGGAAAAGGGGGATGCGTCCTAAGGAAAGCGCTTCGTAAAAGCGGACGGACGAATTCGCGTCCCCGCGGACGCATAAGGCATAGTCGGATCCGAGCAGGTTCTCGACGAACTCGCGTCGGACCGTGGCGACATCGCCTTGGATCGTCTTCACATGTCCCGAGTACGAAGCGCGCGCCGTGAAGTGCGGCTCGATCCGCGGCTCCCTGCCGAGCGCCTTGAGCGCCTCGGCGCGGAAAAGCACGCCCTTGTGTTCGGCACCGCGCTTCCCGTCGAGAAGCGCTGCGACAGTCACCGGGAGTTCCTTGAGCGCCGTTTTCGTGCGCGTCTTCAGCGACATATCAGCCCAACCGGTAAAACCTACTGAGGGCTTGGGAGGTTTTTCCCGCAACTGCACCTGGCCGTCCGCGTACGTCTCGAGAAGGTCCTCCGCGACAAACGGTATCGTGATCTCGTTCTGTTTCTTCGAATACCGGTACTGGCTCACGCGGAAGATCACCGCGTTCGGAATATCGATCGGATATTCCAGGTCCCCTGCTCCATCGATGATGAGCGGTTTTTGCGCCGCTTCGGCCTCTTTCCTGATCATTGCGATCTTTCCAGGATTGACCATCTTCAGGCGCTCGTACTGATACGGGATCACCACATAGTCTGCGGAGGCGATGTCGTCGACGAGCGCGAAATCGTCTTTCGAATACTGGTACTGGAGCGCCGCGGTGCGCACGAACGGCATCGTCTCTTTCGCCGTCACGCCCCAGAACGGGAACATGAGCTCCGTATGCTGCGAGATCTTCGGCTCCCGATACCTCTCGGGCGCGTATAACTTCACGGGTGCGCTCATGCTTTTTTCGCCGCCGTGACGACGTAGCCGAGCGGATAATCAGAAGGACGGTATTTTTTCCCGAGCATGCGCGCGAGCGAAGCGAGCGCGCCGTCAAGCACATACACGAACGGTGTCAGGAAAGAGATCGGCGGGAAGAGCCGCTCGAGAAGGACGAAACGCGCCGCGCATACGCCCGTGCCGAGCGCGAACACGCAAACATCTGAAAACCCGGAGACTACGAGCGCCTTCTCAAGCGCCGCAGCGGTGTAGCGATGATAATCCTCGGGCGACGGGTGGACGGGAAAAAGGAACGGCACGACGATGACGGCCTTCCCTCCGGGCTTGAGGATGCGGGCGGTCTCGGTAAGCAGCTGGCGGTACTCGAAGATATGCTCGAGGACGTTTATGAGAAGCGCGCCATCGTAGGAAGCGTCCGCAAAGGGAAGCGGTTTCTCGAGGTCGAGAACGACATCCGGCGCATCAGTGCCGCCGAGATTCGCCGTGGTGACCGTAAACCGCCCCTTAAAAAGCGCGTGGTATTCCGAGCGCTTTTCGCCGCCGAGATCAACGACGGCCCCCGAAAGCGGGATGTTCCTCAAAGCGGAATATTCGGCACGGCGGAGTATGGTCATGGGTTTATGATATCGCCTTCGCCAAGGCGTCGGTAAGCGCGCCGAGGCTCTGGCTTTGCGCGATGTCTTCGAGTTTCCGAGTGTCTGGCGGACGGGCTATGAGCGCGGTCAACCGCTCTGCAAGGCCTTTCGCATCCGCAAAATAGAAATCGTCGCCGGCGAGTTTTCTCCAGTCATCGCTCGACGCGAGGGCCATGCAGCCTGATGCGGCCGCTTCGAAAATAGTCTTATCGAACATGCCCGAAGGCGACGTGTTCACGAAGATGCGATGCGCGCGATACGCGTCCGCCGCCGCGGCGTTCGGTATGCCCGGCTTCCATGAAACCTCGCTGAGTCTGAGCCCCTCAGCGGAGCGTTTCAAGAACGCATCGTAGGCCTCGTCCTTCGGGAGCGGCGAACCGACGATATCAGCGGAGAACGCGATGCCGTTTTTCTTGAGGATGGCGAGAGCATCAAGGAGGATCTCGACGCGCTTTGACGGAGCGATGCGCGCGAGAAAGAGGAGTGAGTTATCGCTCCGCGATACGTGCACGTCAGAATGGAAACGAGCGAGATCTACTCCGACCGGCATGAGCCGCGTCTTCCGGTATTTGGCGGTATACGAATGCGATGACGTGCAAAAGACGTTCGTGCAAAAAGCCGCCGCTATGTCAGTGAGTACCGATCCAGCGTAGTGGTTGCGCCACAAATAGACGCGCTTCCCCAAAAGCTTCCAGAGCCACCCGGAGATGAGCACATATTCCTGGTTCATGTGCACGAACGCCGCGTCGTACTCGCGGCGTAATTTCCATGCGAGCTGCATGAACCGGAGCGCATAGGCGAACTTTCCGTGTCGTCCATTCTCCTTCCCTAACGAATGCACACGGACATTCATAGGAAGCGCATGCGTGCCTTCTTTCAGACAGACGACCTCGATGTGTTCGAATTTCTCCGCGAGCGCCGCGACCCATGTGACGAAAAACCCCAAGACAGGGTCGTTCTCATCCATCGCTTGCGTCACGATAAGCAGCCGCATGAAAAACCGCGTGAGGATTATGTGCGCTCGTTTCTGAGCTTCTCCTCCGCGTCAGGGATGTCTTCAGCCTTGTCTACCGACACCCAGAAATCCTGTTTGACGATATGGACGGGCTCGCGACGGGCTACTTGAAGGAGAAGATCGGGCAACAGGTATTCCTGGCGGTCTTCGTTGAGGATGAGGTCGGTATCAAAGATGCCCGGTGAGAGCACCATCGTGCCGGTAGAGACGAGGTTCGACGGCGGTACTTTCGGATGCTCGTGCATGTTGAGGACGGTGCCGTCTTCTTTGAGCTCGATGACGCCGAAATGCTCCGGGTGCTCATGTGTCTGCACCAAAAGGGTGTAGTCGTACTTCAGCGCTTCCGATATCGCCGCGCCGCCCGAGATGTTATCGCCCATGATGGAGACGAACTTCCCATAGGGCTCCAAGTGTTCCCGCGCCGCAAAAAGGGCGTAGCCGGTGCCGTAGGGGGTGTTCTGCGTGATGTAGGTGATCTTCCTCCCCTTCCACTCGTTGCCGAAATATTCCTTGATGGCCTCTTCCTTGTATTTGACGATCATGACCAGATGGTCGACGTCGGCGGGAAGATGGTCGATGGCATGTTCGAGGATAGGCTTCCCCAGCAGCTCGACCATGGGCTTGGGCCGGTCGAGCGTCAGCGGGCGAAGCCGCTTGCCTTCGCCGGCAGCGAGTACGAGTGCGCGCATAGAGAGTAAGTAGGCTCAGTTAAAGTATGAAAACGGCTGGAAAGCCGTATCATACCTACTTTTCCGTCCTCACGAAAGTTGCGTTTCCTCCCCCACCATCGGCGTGTATGATAGGCAACACGCACATGGCAACCCTCAAACGGACGATGTTCCGCGAATACGACATCCGAGGACGCGAGTCCGCGGAGGAGCTTTCGGACGAGACCGTCTATCATATCGCGCGCGGCTTCGCGAAGATGCTCCGCGACCGAGACGTCACCGAAGCCGTCGTCGGTCACGACGCGCGCGCGACCTCCGAAGGCTTCCATGAGGCGACGCTGCGCGCCTTGACCGAGTCTGGCGTGAACGTCAGAGACATCGGATGCGTCACGACGCCGATGAGCTATTGGGCCCAATACCATCTCAATGTAAAAGGGCTCGTGATGATAACCGCGAGCCACAATCCTGCCGGATGGAACGGCGTGAAGCTCGGGACTGACCTCTCGAAAACGCTTCTCCCCGACGAGATCAAGGCTCTCTACGACATCATCGAAAAAGAAGACTACGCGAGCGGTTCGGGAACCGTACGGAAGGAAGAGGTCCGCGAAGCCTACTTCACCGACCTTATCGCGCGCGCAAAGCTCTATCGCCCGCTGAAGATACTCGTCAATACGGGAAACGGCACCGCCGGAATGTTCGCTCCTGAACTCCTCCGCAAAGCCGGCTGCGAAGTCGTCGAGCACTATACCGACGTCGATCCTACGTACCCGCATTACACCGCGAATCCGGACGGCACCGCCATGATGGAAGACACCGGGGCGCAAACGGTGAAGAACGCCTGCGCCATCGGTATGGCGTTCGACGGCGATGGCGATCGCTTGGGCCTCACTGACGAGAAGGGCGCGACCATCTGGCCGGATCGCTACATCGCGCTTCTCGCGCGCCTCATACTTTCCGAAAAGCCTGGCGCGAAGATCGTCTTTGACGTAAAGGTATCGGAAGCCCTGCCCGAAGACATCGCAGCGCATGGCGGCGTTCCCATCATGTGGAAGACCGGCCACTCCTACATCAAGGCGAAACTTCAGGAAGAGAAAGCCGCGCTCGCCGGCGAGATGAGCGGACACATATTCTTCGCGGAAGGCTATTACGGATTCGACGACGCGCTTTTCGCAGCGCTCAAGGTGCTGGAATACGTTTCAAAGGAAAACAAGCCTCTCTCCGAACTCGTCGCCTCCACGCCTACGTACGTCTCGACGCCGACCATCCAGGTGCAGACGACGGATGAGGAGAAATATGGGATCGTCGAGAAACTGACGCAGGAATTCAAAGACGAAGGATACAAAGTGATCGATATCAACGGCGCGCGCGTCTATCTCGAAGGCGGCTGGGGATTGGTGCGCGCATCATCGAACACGCCGTCCTTGGTGCTCCGCTTCGAAGCGAAGACGGAGGCCGCGCTTGAAAAGATACAGGCGCTCTTCAAAGAAAAGCTTTCGAAGTTCCCGAACGTGAGCCGTGAGTGGGATTCGTCAGGGCACTGAGCGAGCGCCTGCGGCGCGTCATTTGATGCAGAGTGCCTGATAGCCGGAAGTCTGATCGCTCCGGCTTTTCCCGAGCATACGGTCCAGGAAGACGAACTGGCCTGCGCTCCGGTTCAGGAACGGCACGAGATGGAGCATCGTCTCTATCGCGCCACGCGTCGGTTCGATCTCGCATCGGGAGAAGCGTTTCGCCAGGAGCCGTATGCCGTCCTTCGTAAAACGCCAATAATCATCGTAATAGCCCTTGAGCGGATGATAGTAGAACAGGAACGGGACATAGAGGAATAGCGCTCCGCCCGGCTTCAGCACGCGGTACATCTCGTTCATGGCGAGGAACGGGTCCTCGACATGCTCGAGGACCGCGATGCAGATGAGGCTGTCCACGCTCGCGTCCGGGAACGGCAAGGCATGGATGTCGCCGACGATATCCGGATGGTACGTATCTTCCTTGTCGAGGACCGCGTAGTCTTTCCCGACGATAAGCTCCGCATAGCGCGGATCGAACCGGTTATTGCGCTCCCCGCTCGCCCGGAGGCCGCCGCCGATATCGATCACTTTCGCGCCGTCCTTGAAGATCTCGGCAAGGGCCCTGTCCTTGAATGCGTTCGAACCCATGATGCCCTTCTTCCGCCTATGATAGCTCCTCAAGGTTCCGGATCACGGGATATTTCCCTGAACCTTCTTTCCCGTCACGTCGCATCTCATAGAGCGTCAACCAAGGGCAGTGGCGTGCGACCGAGTCGAGCTGTGTGAGCGAATCATCGATATAGAGCGCATCCGAAAGCGGGGTAGGATATCGTTCTTTCAACACTTCCCCTTTCTCCCGCAAACCTGCATATACGACATCCGATACGAGCGAAGCGACTCCCGTTGCTTCTACCTTTGCTTGCTGTATTTTTATGAGCCCGACTGTCACCACCGTACTCGCGGAACCGTGCGTGCGGAGAAAATCGAGCGTATCCGGATAGAGAAACCGTTCAGGGTGGTCGGGAACGTATTGAAAATCACCGCGCTCGAGCGCCGCGTTAAAAAGCTTCCAGGGTGCGCTCGAGTAATCGGCCCGCCCAGGAAATCGATCCCGTAAGGTCGTAGCATACGGCTCGGGAACGAGAGCGTTCTCGAGCAGATATGCATAGAGCGCTTCCGTATCGAAGAGCGTCCGGTCGAAATCGAGAAAATACGTCATGAGATGAGCGGCAGGATGGCCTCGCGGAGAAGCTCCGGGTCATGCCGCATGAGGGAGCGCCGCAGAGGGTCGCCCGGGATGGGCTTCAAAATATGCGCCGCGGCGATCTTCGCGCGATGCACGTTCGTCTCCTGAGGCAGATCGTCTCTGACGGGCGCTTCGCCTTCTTTCGCGTACCAGCTCGTCACGTCTTCGCTGAATGTGCCGTCATGGACGATGACTTCATCGGGGGCGCGACCGGCATACTTAGCGACCTCGCGAACGTGGTCGGATGCCGAAAAGCCCGTGGTCTGGCCGCGCTTGGTGAAGAGGTTCACCACGTAGAGGGTGCGCGCCTTCGATGCGCCTATCGCCTCCTGCATGCCTTGCGGCAGAAGCGCCGCGACCGTGGATGCGTAGAGGTTACCGGGACCGAGGATGATCACGTCCGCCGCATTGATCGCCTCGCGCGCGGGCGTCGAGATGGGTGTCGGTTTTTCAAGCTTCACTGATCGTATGCCGGCGCCGTCGGGACGCTCGCCGATGGCGTTCTCGCCCGTCACACACGTGCCGTCCTCCAGATCGGCCACGAGGACTGTCGGCGTTTCCGTCGAGGGGATGACGCGTCCGCGGACGCGCAGTATCCGCGACGCTTCGGCGATGGCCGCCGATTCGGAGCCGAGGATGTCAGAAAGCGCGGTGAGGAAGAGGTTGCCGAGCGTATGCCCTTTCACGTTCCCTTTCTCGAAACGGTATGCGAAAAGCTCGCGGAGCATCGTGTCTTCTTCCGCCAATGCGACCAAGGCCTGCCGAGCATCGCCGACCGGGAGGAACCCGTACGCGTCGCGCAGGTGTCCGGTCGAGCCGCCATCGTCTGCGGTCGTGACGATCGCCGAGAGCGAGACTCCTGGCACGTTCTTCAAGCCCGAGAGCACGACGAACGTTCCGGTGCCGCCTCCGATCGTGACGATATGTTTCTCTGCCTCAGGCATACAGCGGAAGAATAATCCCGATCAGATGCCGTACACGCCTTTCAGAAGCTCAGGGTCTTTCCCCGAATCGCGCAGGAGCTTCACGTTCTTCTCTTCAAGGCCGACGAGGCCCGCGAGGCCCGCGGGATCGTCCACATTCGCACCATAGAAATTATTGAACGCGGCGAAATCCTTGATGAAGCAGTAGCCGCCGGCGCCGCGGCCGCCCTCGAAATCGACGGCGAGGTGTCCCGGGCCGATCCGCGGGTCTGCGGAAAACGCATCGCGCACCTTGTCGTAATCGGCGCCGATCGAACGGGAAAGATCGTGGAGCATGTTCGCGAAGATGACCTTCATCGCGAGAAACACGTTCCCGGCGTACTTCACGAGCTCGCTTTCCGTCGAGGAAACGACGGCCTGGAAGGGCGCCTTGGGGAACGTCGCGAGCGCCGCTTCCGCGGCCCTCCGATGCTCGAGCGTGTCTTTCGGTATGCCGATGATGTTGCGGTCCGGCTGTTTTACGTCTTCGGCGGCCGAACGGGCGCGCAGGAATTCAGGCGAGTGGAGGATGATGCGGTCGGGATATTTTTCCTGGAGCTGTATCGTCGTACCCGGAAGAAGGGTTGATTTTATGACCGCGGTCTTTCCCGGACCCACGAGCGCGAGGACATCTTCGACGATCGAATAATCGAAGCGTGTTTTGGGAAGTCCGTTCGCAGAAGGAGCGCTCGCATCAGGAAGCGTGGGCGTGGGGACGGCGATGAGGACGATGTCGCACTCGGCTATCTTCTCTTTATTGCCGAGATAGGGCTCTTCTTTGGCGTAGCGGACCGTCTCGAAGCCGCGGGCTTCGTAGTCGTCCGCGTAGGCCTTGCCGATGAATCCTTGCCCGATAAAACCGATTTTCATGCGCGTATGCACGATAGTACCACGCGACGCTTTACGAGGTCACGCAGGGTTTAGGCGATATTTATGAGAGGCAGGTCATAAGCGCCGCGCGATAGGCGGCAAGGTATTGTTCTCCCGAAAGAGAGTGCTCGGCGGCGTGGGCGCGAGCGGACTGCCCGAGCCTTTCTCGAAGGCCGGGTTCGGCGATGAGCCGCCGGAATGCTTCTGCAAATGATGCCGGCGTGCCGGAAACGACGAGCGCTTCCTGGCCGTCTCGAAGCACCTCCCCCACGATCCCGACATCGGTCGTCACGATAGGAAGGGCAGCTTCCGCGGCCTCGATCAGCGTCATACCGTACCCTTCATACCGCGACGCTTGGACGAACGCATCGGCGGTCGCGTAATACGAAGCGGGATCCTGCCAGCCTGCATATACGACCCTGTCCCCGACGTTCAGGCGCTTCGCCAGCGCTTCGAGCGCTCCGCGGAGCGGCCCGTCGCCGACGATGGTCAAGTGCGCCTCCGGCACCGACTGCATCGCTTCGATGATGAGGTGCACGCGCTTTTCTTTGGTCAGCCGCGAAACGACGACAAGATGCAAAGCGCCATCAGATGCCCTCTCCGTGCGCGCCGGGGCACGCAGCGAGGTGAAGACGGGCAAGATCGAAACCGGCGCGCGCGTAATCTGACGCACGCTCTTCTCGATACGCGTCGAGACGACGCGTACGCAGGAAGCGTGTGCAAAGACGAAGCGTGCAAGGAAAGATTCGAGGACGCGGCGCGGATGCCCTCTGATGAACTCCTTCGAGAAGCAGTCGGTATGAAGCTGGACCTGCAGCGGTACGCGAGCGCGCCAAGCGGCGATGAGGCCGAGGACGCCGAGAAAGAAAGGGTCTTGCGCCGAAACGACGTCGTATGCGGACGCTGCGATACAACGGAAGAGTTCGCGCCATCCGACGAAGAATCCGGTTGCCTTCGTATTCCCGCCCGGCGCTATCGCGTGCACGTTCAGCGCGAGAATCTTCTCCCGCCGCTTTCCTGTCCCAAGAACAATGATCGTCAGCTCATCGAAGATGGCGCCGTACGACGCCATGCGAGCGGCGACCGGGCCGTCATCGAATATCTTCAGGTCCTGCGAGAGCATCAGGACGCGCATAGCGTTTTCAAAAGTTTCGCCGTCTCGTCAACCATCCGCTCGTTCGTGAAGCGTTTCGAGGTGCGCTTCGCCGCAGTGACGATCCGCATGCGGAGCGTCGCATCGCCGAGAAGGGCGGACGTCGCGGCAATGAGGCCGTCGGCGTCGTCGAACTTCACCAGGTAGCCGTTCACGCGGTCTTCGACGATCTCAGGGTTGCCGCCGACCTTCGTCGTCACGACGGGCACGCCGATCGCG